>Ga0307488_10002053_pt1 | contig 17015 bp, 10 predicted proteins | sample SB02metaG_FD_202248 | JGI IMG/M metagenome (GOLD analysis project Ga0307488, IMG submission 202248) | Sea-ice brine microbial communities from Beaufort Sea near Barrow, Alaska, United States - SB 0.2 | ecosystem: Environmental > Aquatic > Marine > Coastal | place: USA: Alaska | collected... | reverse complement strand
AGTAAATAACATCAATATTAAAAAAAATTGCTAATACAGTATCCGCAATCTACGTAAAGTTATATTAGGTATCTTATGGCTGGTGGTGCTCAAAGCGGTGAAACATGCCAGTTTGGCTTAAAACTACTTCCAAAACTCCACATGCAAAGCGGCAATATCTTCGACTACTGCATCTATTGGACCCCACACACGAATGGCCTTCTGGCCACGGGAGAATATATAGCGGCTGGGCACATCTAGTGTCGGGTTTTCAGTATGATTACCGGTAAGATTGAGTAATTGGCGTTCTGACATGCCATACACCATTCGCCCAATGTTGGCCCAATATTGAGTGCCGGCGCACATCACACAGGGTTCAGCCGTTGTATACAATGTCATTCCCCAGAGTTCGTCTGGGGTAAACTGTTTTGCTCCGCGCTGTGCGAGGGTTGATTCTGCATGTGACACGGAATCGATATTGCCTTGCTCCATGACTATGGTTTCGTTATCTGCTGCCACTAGGACAGCTCCAAACGGATGGTGGCCATCATCCATAGCGGCTTTTGCGACTTTATTTGCTTGTTTCAGGTGGCGATGCATTTGATCTGAGCTAGGATCTTGTCCTGGCGGATAAGGTCGATTATCTGACATGGCGATTTCCTTTGAAAACAGCTTTTGGGAGAGGCTTGAGCCGACTATTGATACACCGGCTAATTGCAACATCCGTCGGCGGTTAAATGATTGAATGATTGAATTTTATGATCCATAAAACCTATAACCTCTGACTAACGAGTATAAAAATTGTGTCGCTCTGCTTACTATTTTTACTATTCCTGCTCTTTTAGTTCTGGCAGGAGCAAGCTCAATAACATTGCCGTAAGCCCCGCAGTGGCCGCAGCTGAGCTGAAAATATTTTGTACCAGGTCGGGGGTTTTTGCAAATACATCAGGTACCAGCGCTAAGCCCAAGCCAAGACCAAGAGAAACCGCAATGATGATCACTTTTCTGCGATCGATGTACTCTGAGGCCAGTATCTTGATACCTGCTGCTGCCACCGTACCAAACATAACTAGCGTAGCGCCCCCCAATACCGGTTTGGGTATCTGCTGTAAAATATCCCCCACGCCTTGGAACAGGCCAATAAACACTAAAATTCCAGCGATATACATGCCGATATGTCTACTGGCGATCCCTGTAAGCTGAATAACGCCGGTGTTCTGGCTAAATGTTGTATTAGGGAATGTATTTAAAACTGCGGCGACCATTGAATTGATGCCATCTCCAAGCACTCCACTCTTAATCCGATGAATATAGCCTTCGCCGGTAATGGGTTGACCAGAAATAATACAGTTAGCAGTAATATCTCCCGTTGTCTCTACTGAGCTGATGACATAGATGACTGCTAATGGAATAAAGGCAGCTAGTTCGAAGTTAAAACCATATTTGAAAGGGATTGGCACGCTAAGGGCTGCCGATGGCAGCAGATCATCAGGGTTGAGCATACCTGTTAGTGCTGCGACCCCAAAACCTGCAATAAGGCCTACCACTATTGAAGACAGGCGAACCCAGTTATTGCTGGATATATTCATCAATACGATCACCGCGATAACAAAAAATCCAAGCATCAGATTTGCAGGACTGCCAAAATCTGGACTATTGAGCCCACCGGCTAAGTCAGTCATGCCTACTTTTATAAGGCTAATTCCAATGCTGGTGATCACGATACCCGTCACCAGTGGCGTGACTATTTTCCGTAGCCGCGGAATAAATTGGCTGAGGCCAATTTGTACAAATGCACCGACAAAACACAGACTGGTTATTAATGCAATTATCTCCTCTGGTCCGCCTCCGGCATCACGAGCAATAAACCCAGCACTTAATATTGCCCCTAAAAAAGCAAAACTGGTACCTTGCACGCAGAGCATGCCGGCACCAATGCCAAAGGGTTTATAAGCTTGCACAAATGTGCCTATGCCCGATGCGATTAGGGCCATGCTGATTAGGTAAGGAAGCTGTTGTTGTAGCCCCAAAATACCACCAATAATAAGTGTAGGAGTGACAATGCCAACAAAAGAGGCTAGCAAATGTTGTATCGCTGCGAAGAATGATTCTAAAACGGGCGGTTTGTCATCAAGTTGATATATCAGTTCCGACGGTGTTTCACTGCTCATACACCCTTAATCCCCTGTTGTGGTGTTATATAATGGGTTACTCATTTTAAAAATGTCCCAGTTTCAAGATTTCTTTTCGCTGCTTGATTATTACTGTCATTAGGTTGAGAAAATTATAATTTTCAACGTAAATAGACAGCCAAAAAAGCCCAGTAGAAAACTGGGCATAAATTTTTGACACTGCAGTAATGTGAACGAGCTCTAGAAGTTGTATCTAAAGCGAGCCATTAACTGACGGGGTGTCACGAATTGAAAACCTGTCTCGTTGACGCCAAAAACATCGGTCATAGCTGAATTAATCCCATCTTCGTCTAATACGTTATAGGCTATTAAATCGACTCCCCATACCTCGTCAGGATTGTCATAAGACAGGGTTAGGTTAATGAGGTCGTATGCGTCAACCGTATCCACTTCTGGGTTATTGAATACTCGCTGCTCAAACTCACCACGGTAGTTATACTGTAAGCTAGCACCGATATAAGCACCATCTTTCATTTGATCTTCGAAGCCCAAACTTATATCAGCAGTTAAACCTGGTGTTTTGGCCAACTCATTACCACTCAAATTTTGAAGGAATTCAACTACATCTCGATTGGCACCATGAATTTCTTCCTTGGCAGGCGTGACACCGTCAGCAAGCAATACGTCTTCAATCAGTAGTCGGTTATCTAAGGCTAAATAATCTGCAGATACTTCAGACTGCATGCTCGCCAGTTTCACATCTAGGCTAAATCTGTCACCAATTAGCGCGGTCATTTCTAGCTCTATGCCATAGATTTCAGACTCTGGGATATTCGACACACCACTCCCAAACTCGTTAAAGTCAGAAGCTTGAAATTGTAAGTTGGTATAATCATAATAAAAAGCTGCAACGTTAGTTCGCACTCTACTGTTCATAAATTCTGATTTGAGACCTATCTCATAAGCATCGATAGTTTCGTCTTCAAAAGCCGCACGAACCAGCGCTTCATCACCTTCCGAAAAGGTTAAGTTACTGCCCCCTGGTTTTAAACCCCGCGTGTAAGAAACATAAGTCATTGTATCATCGCCGGCATCCCACTCAAGCGCAACGCGGCCGGTAAGATCTTCGGTTTTGGGGTTGATAAATGCGGGGGTGGGGGCGAAAAAGTTAGAAACAGTACTTTTCACTTCATCTTTTGTGTATCGAAGGCCGGTAATTAAACGCACCGTTTCTGATATCGGATACGTTGTTTGACCGTAAAACGATAAAGATTCACGCTGTGGATTAGAGTCAGAAATAAAACCTCGGTCGCCGCTAAATACTGCCGGAAATGAGGGAGTATAACCATCAAGCACACCATCACGGCCTACATCAAGTTCTTCGCGAATAGTGATTTCGATATCAGTATCAAGATAAAATGCGCCAACAATCCAGTCCAACTTGCCAAAAAGTGGCTTGTTAGAAATAATATTCAGCTCCTGCGTAAAAGTAGTTTGGATGTTAATTTCAGGATTAAACACACTAATTTGAATTTCGGGGTTGGTATCGAAGGAGTGACGATCATTGTCACGTACCACAGTAATGTCGTCTTTTTGATAGCTGGTCAGCGACTTTATAACCGCAAAACCTGCATCCCATTCTGCGATTAATCCATATACTTGCGAGTCTAACTCGTACGAAGAATCGGTATCCTGTGACAAATTTCGTGCACCAAGAGTTGGGTCATCAATACCTTTAATACCTGCTCCGTTAGACTCTCCGGTAAAATACTGGGCCAAAAATCGAAGACTCAATGTATCACTCGCCTTCCACAACCAATCTGTGCGCATTGATAAGTTATCGATATTATCCATATCTTTACCGACAAATGTTTCACTTGGGTTTAAAGGGTTAGGTCCGTTGTAGACGTTTTGGGTGTATCCATCTTGTTTTACTCGGCTAAAAGAGGTGCGCATTGCTAGGTCATCACTGATAGGTACATTAACAGTACCACGCACTTTACGTAAATTATCGGTGCCTAGGCTTAGATCGACTTTTCCTACGAATTCTTCAAAATTTGGTTTCGCACTAATAACATTGATTGCGCCACCTGTGGAGTTTTGACCAAACAATGTACCTTGTGGTCCACGCAGAATTTCTATGCGCTCAATATCGATAAAATCGGTTTGTAGCGCATAGGGTGAAGCAATATAAATACCGTCCATATGGTAAGACACGGATGGATTTGCTGTCGCATTTTGATTCGCTTCATTGCCCACGCCACGAATAGAAATAATTGTTTTAAAACCTTCATTTTTCGCCACAGTGACACCCGGTGCGATGGCACTTAAATCGACAAAAGAGGATATATATTTGTTATCGAGATCCTTGGTGGTAAGAGCAGTTACTGCCTGCGATAAATCTTGCAAGCTTTCATTGCGCTTTTCTGCAGTCACTACGATTTGCTCAATGGCGCGATCCTCAGCATTCACTGATAACGCCGTCAAATTTGACACAGCCACTGCAACCGCTAGAGATTTTAATTTAAAGGTTTGTTTACTCATTATGCTCTTCCTGGATTGATTTATAAATATTGCTGCAACGGGTATTTGCCATCGTGACTACCTGCGATTGTTTAACGGTAGAAATAAGCTCTGTTGTCAATTAGTTAAGCAATTAACTAAGCAATTAGCAGGAAGAGTGCCAATTTGTAGACCATTTGGACAAGATTTAATGCGAATGGTTAATTGATGATAAGTATAAGTTTTATTTGAAATTTATTAGCGGAAAGGTGTATTTTTCTGAAGAGTTACGTTATCAAGTGATCTTTTTTTTGCGCTTCAAGTGTGCACAAAAATACAACTTTGCACAAAGACGGAGCTTCTTAAATGTAGGCGCAGTGTTAGCAGTAAAATACCTACATTAAAGATACAAACACCACTAAGCTTGTGCATGAAAAACCGCAATTCACTCTAAATTTATAGTGGTTTCTTTGTAATATTTTACAAGAACCAAAGTGAAGTCAATGCTTTAAGTTGACTCTGACTCTGACCCTTTTATTAATTATTTCCTAATAAGTAAATGAGCATCAACCAGTAAAATTTTAGAGTAAAGGCATCGGATACCCTGATTAAAATCCTTAGTTAGGTGAATTACGAATCAATTTTGCCCTTGTATCTTAATTCTCGCTTTAATCCTTAGTGGTTATTTTTCTGGCTTAGGTCAAATACGTAGCTGCATACGCCTATTTCGGTTTTTTTATGATAATAAATACCAGCCGTTTCAAACACAAGGTTCATGGCTTTGTTATCAGACAGAACATCGGCTTTTAATTTGAGGATCTTGTAAGATTTGGCCATTTCTATCAGCCGTAAAAAAAGGAACTTTCCAAGGCCCTGTCCTTGCCAGTCATCACGAACTTGCAAGGCGAGTTCGGGCATTCCACCGCGTTCGTCAATGATCCATTGGCCAATGCCGACAATTTCCTGTTGGGTGTTTTTTGGTGGGTACAGGGCAACCAGTGCCATGTCTTTGTGATAATCGATGTCTGAGAAACGTTTCAGAACTTTTTGGGGGAGGGATCGAATGTGGGTAAAGTAGCGCATATACACGTTTTGATCAGACAGTTTGTGGAAAAAGTTCCTTAAATTATCTTCATCTACCGCTTTGATTGGCCGTATAAATACTTCTTTCCCTCGCTTGGTTTGGTGTAAACACTCCCACTGATTAGGGTAGGTAGATTTGTAAGAGTTTCCGGATTGTCCAGAGTGAATATAAAAACTACTCTTGGCTTGATCTAACAAATATTTACGACAATCAGGGTGGGCAATATCAATCAATGCTAGGCAGCGTTCCCGAATACCCTTGCCAAAAAGAAAAGCAGTACCGTATTCGGTGATCACGTAGTGCACGTCTAGGCGGGTTATTGTCACGCCCGTGCCTTCCGGAAGAGCGAATAAAATATTTGAATTACCCTTCACGCTCATCGAGGGAAGTATCACAATAGGTTTGCCCCCTTTGGAATAGCCCGCACCACGGATAGAGTCGTCTGAACTGCCCACGCCTGAATAAAAACGGCTGCCGACAGAGTCAACGGCTACTTGTCCGCTTAAATCAACTTTAAGGCCACCAATAATGGCGATCAGGTTGTCTTGCTGGGCGATATGATCGATACGGTTAATTTTATACAGGGACTGAAATTCGACCGCGGGATTACGATGGATATAACGAAATAAGGCTTTGTTACCAGTGGCGTGACTGACTATTGTTTTGCCACGATTGATGTTTTTTCGGGCATTAGTAATCACCCCTGTTTTAATCAGATGTAGCAGTTCATCGGTCAGTAAGTCAGTGTGTAGCCCGAGGTCTTTTTTGTCTTTTAAAAAGGGGACTAGTTGGTTAACCGCAAGATTTATGTCAAGTTTAAGCGTGGCCCCATCAGGTATTTCGAACATGACATTTTCGACAATTTTGTTCAGAACTGACGGTGGCAGTATGTTCCTATCCAGATTGGGAAATAATTCTTCTGATGTCAGTAAGGGGGCGTTATGTTCTACCCACCAGTCAATTCTGTCTGCATGAATTAACGAGTCACCTCCGGTCCAAGGCATGTGCTCAGATATTTCAGCAATGACAATTTTGGCAGCCTTAACCGACTCCTGCCCAAAATCAACTCCCATACCTAAGCTACAGTATCCTTGTTTGTCGGGTGGGGTCACTTTAATAATGGCAACGTCAACTGCTATTAGCCGTTCCGCAAACAGACGATTGACGTTTGAAGCAGATACCGGTACATAATCCGCAAGACCTTGACGTATTTTTTGTCCCGCTCGGTCGAAGGCGAAGTTTGTGGTGGTGCGAAAACGGCTGAGCTTTTCTTCTAAATGCGGTAACTCGCCGCCAACAATAAATTGCAGGATGTTGATATCCACAAGGCTCTTATTATTAACAATTGCAGCAAGGGTTGCGTGAGCCGTTGCTGAGATGCTACCTATGGTAATATTGCTGCCGTTGGGAATTTTTTCTGCAACATTGGCTAATTCTAATCGTTTAGCTTGCCAATCCGGTTTTCTGTGGTATCGGGATTTTTTACTCAGGGTTTTGCCAAAACCTAGGATGCGCCAAAATTTGTTCATATAAAACATGACTCTCATATTTAAATCCCAGTCTTGTATCGCATAATATTATGAGTAATGCCAGCAAAGACGCTCCCAATATTTGCTGTATCAGGTTATTTTAAACATCACATGATAAAAAAAGACAGGTCAAGTTATTTCATGTTGGGTATTTCAAGAGCAAGAAGGGTGTAAATACTATTGAATGAACCTTGAGCTGCAGTACTCACAAATTCATTTTAAAAATCAAACACAAGCAATATTATTCTGAAATTATTGTGTGTCTAGATCCACTTTATACCTTAAATGTAGGTAATTTAAGAGCATAACCAAACCCAGCTCGCCACACATCTATGTGCACATTATTTTCAAAACCAGGCATATCATCGATACTGATATTGTGCAGGCAATCTTCATATCCAAGATAGAAAACCCGATAAATCACAGACATAGTTTGTTCTGCGCTGGCAAACGTAATGCCTTTTAATTGCGCATAAAGCTGTGTCGCATAATCTCGCTCTTTGGCTAAAATGGCACTGTAAATCTGATCAAAACTAAGATGAGCTGATTTTGAAATTAATGTGCTGGACATTTGATACCTACGTTTGTAAGACTATAATGATAATAGCTGTAATTATATACAGTATTTATTATTAATCAATCTGCTTCAGTGTTTTACATTCAGGGGTCGGCTAATATGGGGTTTGCCACTTTAAAGCTGTCGTACAAGGTATGTTGAATGTGTCAGTCAGGCGACCTAGGACTCGATGCTATAATGTGAGCGAGATGAAATACGCTGCATAATAACCTTATGCCTCATTTTTGATGCTTAACAAAAAAAATTTAATACGCTATGTCAGTGCTTTTATCGCGTTTTTGCATGAGACTGAATTCTCAAAATGATGTTTGATCGACCATTTTAAGCCATATTGGATTTGAGAAGGCTTTGTATGACTTTGCATCTTCTACGACTAAACTGACCCATCCTGATTTTTGTGGCACATCAAACACTACCGATACTTTATCACCCGTTAAGGTCTGCTCACTGATGACCCCATCATTGCCGATTAACTGCACCGACTTCAATCCATTGACTGATAGCAGGTCAAAACGGATGGATTGGGATTGATTTACAGCCAGCTTTAAGGTGTCACCAAACATAACATTCTTCGGATAAATCACCGGGCCGAAAGAGGCATACGAGTGGCCATTTTTCATTGCCTGAGCAAAGGCTTTCGCGTCTGGTTTACTGGCTGTATAGACAAACATACGGTTATGACCGCTTGTTTCATTCCAGACATCGTGGGTATCGGAACCTGCCGTGTAGTAATAAGGCAGTCCCTCAGACCATAGCTGGCGTGCTTTCTCAACTGCTTTCATATAATCCACTTCTGAATTTATCTCAATCAGATCAATGCTTGGATCAAATCCGCCAGGTGCCGTGTTTTTCTCAAGACTACTCAAATAACCGTAAGGAATATAGGGATGGTTAGAAGCAACTGCCGTGGCACCCATTCGCCGAGCGTCTTTAATAATACTATGGATATCATCCACTCCGGGGTCTACGGATAACTGCGCACCAATCTCAATCGGGAACACATTAAAATGCCCCCACGACGGTGAAATTTCAATGGATGGGATAAATGGCACGCCACGCTTATCCGATAGAGCCTTAATCGCATCATGATTTTTGGTTGAGTCATGATCACTCACAAACGTTACATTAAGACCCGCTGCTAGCTGCGAGCGCACCAGAAATATGGGTGATGTAGAGCCTTCCAGTACATCTGCATGATGATGCAAGTCACCGGCATACCAGCCTTGCTGCGTGGGATAGGTGCTGACAGTGACGGCGCCGACCAAGTTAGTTGTTTGATTGGGAACAATAGTGGCATCAATGAATACAGGTTTAGCTACGAAGTTAGCACCAGCGGAAACTTTAAGCTGATAATCGCCAGGGGCTAATGTAAATTGAGCCTGACCCACGCTGTCTAATTCTGTGAAGAATGTCTTTGCGCCAAAAAATTCAATCAGCGGTTTATTGCCCTTTTCTATTTGAATTTTGGCGTCTAAAGCAGCTGTTGTTTGTGTATCTGTTACCTGAATATTGACTTTACCTGGAGCCAAAAGATCAGAGAATGAGAGGGTTTGCGAGTCATTATGTTTAATACTGACATCATACTTTGTACTGTCGGAATAGCCTTTACCCGTAGCATAAACTTGATAATCACCCACAGGCAGATCAATATTATATTCACCATGTTTACCTATCACCCAAATGTAGGGTACTTCTTTTTTAAGCACCACAACTGCGGGCTCAGTTACAGACTTTCCTTGCTGCGTTTTAACACTTCCGGTTAATGTTCCCGACGGTAGGTTTTTACGTTCTATCTCAGCGCGGATAACGGGTGAAATGTCACCACTGGCTAACACTTGATAGTCCCCTTCAAATGTTATTGACTCTGATTTTTTCAGACTATGCTGGGTATATAAATCCCGTGATTTACTTTTTATTTCTGTCATATCGGGTGCGTGTAATGCAATGGCCCAATCAGCGTCATAGCCTACAAAGCGGTCTGATATAGGATTATCAACCAACGCCTGATCTTTGCCTGCATAACCCGGCACAGCAAATTTAAAACCAGCATCCGGCCACAACGTATAACCAGATAACATATCCGCCAATGCTTCACCTTCGTTGGTCATAGTGGTTTTAACATGAATAAGGTCAGAGCCTGATGCTAGGCTATAAAGTGTACTGATCACTACCTTTCCAAAATCACGGGTCACTTTAACGATTGCCTCATCTAGGCTGTCTTTAATAATATCAACAGTTTGATAGGTGGTCGGCCAGCTTGACCAGTTATTCGGAATAAAATCAGCAAAGGCAACACGATCATTACTTAACGATCCATCCGCTTTCACATTGGCAATATCAACAATACAACCACGGGCCACACCCCAAGGGGGTGCCGAGCCCACAGCTAAGGAAAACGCTAACTTGTCATTTCTGATGGTTAAGTCTTTATCAGATGTTGCGTTACCGGCGGGTATAATGGTCTTGCCATGAATAATGGAGACAGCTGCATAACTTGGCACTGCCACACCTAAACCAATAGCCAATAAAAGAGAACTAACAAGTAGAGATGTATAAAACGGTTTTAGCATGACGATTACCTAAGGATGAATAGAATTTTTTTGGAGTCTGAACGCGGTGAGGGTAAACCCTGTCTCTGAACTAAGCAATGAGCATTAGGCTTTACTTGGGCGCGTTCAGGAAGTAAACGGGTTATTCGAAAAGCTTGTCGTTAACGAAACAGCAAATAGGCAATGAGTCTGCATGTGATGCTGACTCATTGCCTTATGAATAGGTTTAAGATATTCAACAAGGCCATTATTTTACAAGAGCATTATTTAAGAATACATTCATCGCAGTTCATTAAAATTAAAATGAGTGTCCAGATAGTCAGGTGTCCAGATAGTGATGCCTAAACTTTGACGTTACTTTGCTTACTGCGAAGCAAAGTAAATAAACCGCTTGCGACAATTATCACGATGCCAAATAAAGTGAAGTTATCAGGCCTTTCACCAAAAACAGCCGCCCCTAAAATGAGTGCGAATACAATTCGCGTGTACCTAAATGGCGCAACAACAGACACATCACCATTTCGCATCGCTATTGTTAACCAGTAATAAGCCATCACCCCAAAGGTGGTTGCTGCCAAAATTTGAAGATTTGACATGAGATCTGGCCAAATAAAGCCTTCATTAGTTAAGCCGTTGTTATCAGGGCCAATATTAAAAATCAACATAAATAAGCCAGTTGGGATTAATATAAAGAAACCATAAATACTCAATTGTAAATGAGATAAAACCGGGGAAGCCGCACGTGTTGCTAAGTCTCGCCCGGCAAAGCCAAACATTCCAATAATCGCCAATAATGATGATATTTCAAAGCTTTCAAGGCCTGGTCTTATAATTATTAAAACCCCCATAAAACCAGTTAATATGGCGCACCATCGCTGCCAACCTACACGCTCACCCAAAAACAAGGCGGCCCCCATAACAACTACTAAAGGTGTGGCTTGCAAGATTGCAGAGGCACTAGATAAGGGGGTGAAAACAATCGCTAATGTAAAAAACAAACGTCCAATGACTTCAAAAATAAATCGGAGTAAAACAGGCTGAGACACTATTTTTGGATGAAAAATAGCTTGCCCACGACTCAGAGTCATAACAATAAAAGCAAGTGTCCCTCCAAGACCAAACAACATAAGAATTTCACCTACAGGTACAATATTAGCTGTCGCTTTTATCAACATATCTTCTAGTGAAAAAGCAGCCATCGCCATCACCATAAACAAACTACTTCTCAAATTACTCACAAATATTTCCAAATAGGAAAATCAAACATTCACTACACAATCTAGTTTTAAGGATTATCTCTTAACCAGACAGCGCGCATGGATTAAACCACGTCAACGTCATTGGTACATAGGTCTTAGAGCTTATTTCTCTGACGACTGTTAAACCCATTTCAGGGCATTTACCATTGTTCTGAAACCGATAGTTCGCGTTATTATCTTTAGTTTATTCTCTACCTACAATGCCACTTAACATGTTTTTATGCGTGTTAAGTGTTAAGTGTTTATTGCTTAGGTGCTCGTAGTAATTTAGCGACCGAGCTTGCGGTAGCTGTTAGCTCACCATCTTCGTTATAGAGACGACCTTCCATGAAAGCAGTTTTGTAACTTTGTTTTATTATCCAGCCTTCAACACGGAGCTTCCCTGCACGCGTTGCTGCAAGGTAAGACGTTTTAATTTCAAGAGATGAAACATTGATAATTTCATGGTCGCAGATAAAAATAGCATGACTCATTGCTGCATCGAGCATGGCTGTAACAAATCCACCTTGAACAATATCAATTGAATGGCAGAAGTCTTTGCTGATATCGAATTCAAAGGTACAAGCTTTTTTGTCATTATCAAAATCAATTAGCTGACCACCCAGCATGCCAATGAATTTTGGCGCGTGGTTGTTTATTTTTTCAATATTCTTTTCTTTGTTCTTCATAAATATCTTTTTCATTACCTTTAATTAAGCCTGAGAGGAGAATAATCGTGATACCTGATGTATGCAACAGAGTCGATTTGAGGTTTTCAGCGTTTACTAGACAATTTAATTAACATGGGGGCTTGTTAATTTATTTTCCTCATTAATTTTTGCTTGTAAAATATAATTCCGCATTGCAGAATAAAAGTTCGCTATAACAACTTGTTAACATTTACATGATGTAATTATTACAACTTAATGGTGCAAAATGAAATTCAATTCTAATTTAATTATAAAATCATCTATTCCCTACTTTCTGATCCCGGCGCTGTTAATGACTTCCAGCGTTAATGCCCAAAAAACACGTGAACTAGAGAAGATAGTAGTAACCGCCACCAAGCGAGAGCAAGGTTTGCAGGAAATCTCTGTATCTGTGAGTGTTATTGATAGGAAAACGGTGGAAAACGCGCAGATGGATAACGGGACCGACATTGCACGGCTCGCTCCTAACGTTAATGTGTCGTATTTTGGCTTACCGGATCAACCAAAATATTCCTTACGGGGTGCGGCGACGACAGATTTCGCTTTAAATACTTCATCTGCTACTGGCACTATAGTCGATGAAGTCAACTTGGCGGCCTCTTATTTTGGAGGCCCATTGTTATTTGATATCGAACGTATTGAAGCACTTCGTGGGCCCCAAGGAACACTTTTTGGAAAAAACACCACGGGTGGCGCGCTTCATTTTATTACTCGTAAACCCAGTTTTGATACAGGGGGTTATGTCAAAGCCTCGGTTGGTGATTACGGCTATAAACACGTAGACGGTGCTGTCGAAGCTCCGATTAGCAAAAAACTCGCAGCTCGCTTCGCTTTTAGTTATTCAGATAGTGATGGTTTTTGGGAAAACGAAAACCCCAATGGTTCAGATTTAGGGGATATAGACAATCGAGCCGCACGACTTTCATTACTCTATGAAGACGGCGATTTTGATGCAACATTACGATTAATCACGTCACGCAGTAATCCAAAAGCAGCGGGTATAATCTCCACCGGTAGCGGGCCTGGAAACACCAACGTGATTGGGGTTAATCCAAGAGTATCTCAAATTACCGGAAAACCCTATGACGCACATCAAGGTTTTTGGGATCGTTCAGGGGATATTAAAGTCAAAACTGATGGTGCTTATTTAACCATGAATTATGAGATGGATGACCTAACAGTGACTTCTGTAACGTCAAAAATTACTGGGTCTTTTTTGAACCTAGTCGACGCTGATGGCAGCATGAATAATTTACTGCATATTGACTTCTATGCTGAGTCCGACGAAGTTCAACAAGATATAAGGATCACCTCTAACTACGACTCTGGATTTAACTTTATCGCCGGACTTTATTATTTCGATGAACAATCAGAAATTCCTACGACAACACGTTTGTTTGAAGAATTTATACGCGACCCTAGTTTTGATCCTGCGGTAGACCCTTTTGCTGGGACTCCGAGTTTTGTTGAAACAGATTTTGACCAGCGCCGCACCTCTTATGCTGCATATTTTAACGGCAGCTTTGACCTCAGCGATTCTTTAACACTTAACGCCGGAATTCGTTATACCCAAGACGAAGGTGAGCTGCAAAACTTTACTTCTACAGGCACTTTTTTACTACCAGCAAACACATCTTTGGTGGTGCCATTTATTGTTGACGATGCAGCCAATGATCAGGATTATTCTGACTCGGCGGTGACGGGTAAGATAGGTTTGGATCTTAAATTAGACAATGGCTCTCTGATATATGGACATTACTCTCGTGGCTATCGCAGTAGCGCTTTTGATGGCAGTGCTCTATTCTCTGCGACCTCATTAACTACCGCTGCCCCTGAAACTATCGATACTATCGAGTTCGGTTATAAAACACAGTTTGCTGAGAATCGTATTCAAGTCAACTCTGCGGTATTTTTCTCGAACTATAATGATTTGCAATTTCTCAATGTCATAAGCGCAACTGAGTCAGAACTTGTTAATGAAGATGCAGAAATGTATGGCTTTGAAGTTGAAGCGACAATGTTAGCGACTGATAATCTACAATTAAGTATGGGATTAGGCTACCTACAAGGTGAGTACAAAGACGCAATGCTTAACGGAATTGACATCAGTGGCAACGATTTAGTTGAAGCGCCTAGCATTAATTTTAATCTTTCGATTGATTACGATATTGCAGTCGGTAGCGACCTAGTGACATTACATGTAGACACAAATTTTGTTGATGAGCAGTTTTTTGATGCATTCAACTCTGAGGATGTCGCTAACGATAGTTTTTGGAATGCGAACGGAAAAATCATGTATACGCCAGGCGATGGTACCTTTCAATTTTCAATCTGGGGTAAAAACCTGACGAACAATGATGAGCCCGTTGGGCGAATTAGAACTGGCGCAGTAAACTCGGTGTTTGCTGTTACGCCTCAACCTCGTCGATTTGGTGTGGAAGTAAGATATAATTTCTAATCGGTGAGCTATATTTTTCCAGTCTTTAGAGTGGTAAGTCGCCAATAACGATGGCGGTTTACTACTCTTTTTTAATTCAAACATAATAAGATTTTACAAGTAAGCGGATAGTTAAAAGTCAATCTGGTATTGGAGACACCATTTTGATAGTGACTGAACAGCGGTTTGACGAGTATTCACTCCCTGATATTTTAGAAAACTTTTTCAACAAATCATAATAAGGCAACATAATGAAATACCGTTCAAGCGTGCTTATCTTAGCCACGGCACTGATCCTGTTTGGGAGCTTTCTAGCCAATCAAATACACACCGATGGCGGTAGCGTAAAAGTGAGTCACGTTCGCTTTGCAGGTAACGACGGTATCATCACTCACGCACGACTCTACGTGCCTGACGGCGTTTCAAACAAAAATCCAGCCCCCGGTATTGTTGCTACTCACGGTTACATTAATTCGAATGAAACCCAATCTGCTTTTGCTATCGAATTTAGCCGCCGCGGATACGTTGTATTAGCGCCTGATCAGACCGGACATGGTTATTCTGATCCAGCGGCCTTCGCCAATGGCTTTGGGGGCATCGATACACTGGCTTACATGAAGACACTGGCGTTTGTTGATCAAGACAACATCGGTCTCGAAGGTCACTCTATGGGAGGGTGGGCATCACTTGTTGCCGCTAATGTATATCCTCAAAATTACCAATCCATTATGATATTGGGTTCATCTCCCGGAACTTTTGGTGCACCAGAAGGGACGGCGGATTGGCCACGTAACTTAGCGGTGGTTTTCTCCAAGTATGACGAGTTTTCAGCGTTGATGTGGGGCGTTGCTATACCCACAGACATCACAAAAACTGATAAACTCAAAACGCTGTTTAATACCTCTGATGAAGTCATTCCAGATACACTTTACGGAAATATTGCAGACGGTACGGCGCGAATTCTTCATCAACCAGCGGTCACTCATCCGGGCGATCACTTTTCACATGCAGCGATAAAACACGCTATCGAATGGTTTGAGCAAACGCTAGTCGGTGCACAACCATTGCCATCGGACGATCAAGTTTGGTTATGGAAAGAAATTGGCACATTACTGGCTTTGATTGGTATGACAATTCTTATCGTCCCTGCATTAACCAGAGTCGCAGAAACCTCAACATTCCGTTCGCTTAAAGCATCAATGCCTAAATTACACAGTTTGACAGGAGGTGACTGGTGGGTAGGGGCACTGATATTTACGCTATTGCCAGCAATAACGTTGTTTCCGTTTAAAGGGATCAGCGAAAAACTGGGATGGCAGGCATCGGCTGTGTTCGCCCAAAACATTACCACTCAAGTCATGGTGTGGGCGCTGCTGACCGGACTTGTTTCAATCACCCTATTTTTGCTTTGGCACTTCCTTTTAAACCGTAAAACGGGTGCCAGTTTCGAAAGTTATGGATTGACTTGGAATGGCCGAGTACCAATATCTTCTATTGTGCACTCATTTTTACTGGCCTTAGCGGTCGTTGGTGTGTTGTATACATCATTGCTGTTGACGGACTATTTATTTGATATGGACTATCGTATTTGGGTGTTTGGCATCAAACTGTTAAGCCCGCTGCAGATGGGCATCGCTATGTCATACCTGATCCCTTTCAGTTTGTTTTTCATTATTGTTGCTACGGTGCTGCATGGTCAATTACGTGGCGATAATTGGAGTTTTAGAAAAGAGCTGGTTGTGAACTGGCTGCTCTTGAGTGTTGGTTATCTGTTGCTTTTGATTGCGCAATACACACCACTGCTGATGGGCGGCACATTGCTGATAGCCAGTGAGCCTTTGTGGTCAATTATTGCATTACAGTTTGTTCCATTAATGACCATTGCGGCAGTGGTTTTCACTGTGGCCTATCGCGTCACAGGTCGGGTTTATACTGGCGCCTTTATTAACGCCCTGATCATTACGTGGGTGATTGTTGCGAGTCAGGCAACGCATTACACTTTCTGATTGATGTTTCTTTAGGCAACACGGCAAGATCGTATTGTCTAACGTTATGACTAGGGCGTTTAAACCCTATGTCTTGATGTTAGAAGGTTAGTGGCGTCGATGATGTCATTAATGTAAACCGCTTTTTTGCGCTGCTTTCATTATCTAACCTGAACTCGATGTATGGACTCCACCACTTTAGCTCAGCTACAGTGGTGTCGACCAAAACCAAAGGAGTCCATACAAAATGAAGCATACAACAATTTCTCTCGATTTAGCCAAGATTGTTATTC
>Ga0307488_10002052_pt1 | contig 17017 bp, 14 predicted proteins | sample SB02metaG_FD_202248 | JGI IMG/M metagenome (GOLD analysis project Ga0307488, IMG submission 202248) | Sea-ice brine microbial communities from Beaufort Sea near Barrow, Alaska, United States - SB 0.2 | ecosystem: Environmental > Aquatic > Marine > Coastal | place: USA: Alaska | collected... | reverse complement strand
AGGGTAGTAATCCCCACCCCACTAAGATCGGCTAAGTCTGTACCACTCCACCCAAGCAGGGCACGAGCGGCTCTAATTTGATTTGACGAAAGCATTTTTAATATCTATTATGGTACTTTTAATACCACTTAATGAGTTTATTGACCCTATTACAGGTAGAATACCATGATTGACGATATCTTAGCCAAGTTTGATGGCGCCTTTGCCAAAAGTACCATAAGAGCCTATAGGTCGGACTTTATTCAATACCAGACCTGGTGCTCACACAATAATATGGATTCAATACCGGCAACTGCCGACACCATGGCGCAGTATGTTGACTACCTTGCTACCGTCGCAAAAAGCGCGACAATCCGCAGAAGGATCAATAGCTTGGGGACGGTCCTAAAACTCTCCAAACACTACAACCCCACCAACCAGCCAGAGGTCATACTGGCCATAAAACGAATGCACCGCAAAATTGGACGAGCCCAGCAGCAAGCCGCTCCTCTCACCAAGCCACTACTCAACCAGCTACTTAGCAACTGCGATAACAGTGTCAAGGGGTTAAGAAATCAAGTCCTATTAAGACTCGGCTACGAAACAATGCGCCGCCGGTCGGAGCTCTGCGCCTTTAAGTTTGAAGATATCTACCAAGCACCGAACGGAAAACCGGCTATCCGGCTTAACTTCTCTAAGACAGACCAATTCGGGGCTGGAAAGATACTACCCATCAGCCAAGAACTGTTCGATTTATTAGCAAAATGGAGGAGTATGATCAGCGATGAAGGTTATATTCTAAGATCAATTAGCAGGCATGGGCATTTTGGAGAAAACCTACACCCAGCAAGTATAAGCACCCTATTGAAAGCACTGCAAAAGGATCTGAAAATGAACTCCGATGAACAACCGCTCAGCGGCCATTCATTTAGAGTGGGTGCAGCACTTGACCTGTTAGAGCAAGGTGAGCCACTTGAAAGGATAATGCTCAGAGGGGGTTGGCAGACGGATTCGACTGCCATGTCATATCTCAGAAATTGGACCGTATGAAGTGGAGGTAAGAAGAGCCACAACAGTTAGTCAGTATAATTAAGTGCCTGCTTCAACTCGGTCGGCGGCTCGGGCAAATCCTTAAAAACTCTCCAAGCTATTTTTGTGCTTGGAATAAGAACCGCCCAAACTGTAACAAAAATCGCCACAAAATAAATATATAGGCTCCTATTCGAGACAAACCACTCCTCAAGCGCTCCCTTATATGGCGCTATAACATTCGCGTAGAAATCAACAGAAGCGGTTGCGCCGTGCATTATCTCTTCCTCACCACGAAATATAATCGAACCCACCCCTGAGAGGCCTGGCCGAACTTGCGTTATAAGACCCTGAGTACTCTCCGAATAAGCTCCAAACGTTTGGGTCGTTAGCGGCCTTGGGCCAATAACACTCATATCACCAAGAAAGATATTCAACAGCTGCGGTAGCTCATTAATTTTGGTTTTACGCAAAAACGTGCCAACTGGAAGCACTCGAGGATCACCCCTCATGGTGACCGTACCAGTGCCAATGTTCGGGCTATTTTTCAGCATAGTCGCGAACTTAAACAACTTAAAGTTTTCACCGCTTTTACCGATACGTTCCTGTAAAAAGAAAACCTCACCCTCCCCAGTGAGTCTTAGTGTTATTACTATAGGTACCAACAAGGGAGCAAGTAACAATAAGGCTATCGAAGAAAATAAAATGTCAAAAAAACGGTCCATTCTTACATCCTCTGATCTAGGTATTTACCAGTCTCTTTATGAGCAAACTCAGGCAGTAGCCCAAAATACAATTTAACAATATCATCTTTGGCCCAAGTACCTTTTTTCCTCAGAGCTTCAATCCCGTCCATAAAGTCGTCTAACTTAGCCTCATCAAAATCAGGCTGATTTTTGATAACCCCGACTGTCTCAAAACGCTCCATATCTAAATCTTCGTTATCGGTAAAAAACTCTTCGAAGTCTTTTTCACCTGTTGTATCACTTTTAAAGAAGTAGCATGGCCACTGCTTGTTAGCGATTAGTTCTTCTGCTCTATCACGAGCTTCATCCTCAGATTCACATTCGTATGGCTCGTAACCTCGCTCTCGAAGATAACGGACTGCAATCTCAGAGAACGTGATTAGGTGCAATTTTTCACTGAGTTTCGGAAAGAAAATATCTCTATTATTGCCAAGCAACCCAGATAGCAGGCATAGTTCCCCGGACTCTTGCGGCGTTACAAAATAGCGACGGACATCATTTGGCGCTGAGAATGGCTGTTTTTTTGCAAACCGCTGGTTAAATCCATGAAGCAGGGAGCCATCAGAAAACGCCACATTAGCAAAACGTGCCATCGAAATATCTTGAGTCAAGCTTTCACGCATCAAGAACATTTCCATTATCCGCTTACTAGCACCCATCATATTCACGGGGTTTGCCGCTTTATCTGTTGAAACACAGAAGTATTTCTTAGCGCCCATGTCTTTTGCCAATCGTAGGGTCCTAACCGTATTAAATACGTTAACCATTATCATTCTCATGAGTGTGTAAGGATCTTTTTCACTTCTAACATGCTTTAAAGCTGATAAATTAAAAACATAGTCATAGGGCCCCTCATTCTTCATAAGAGCCTCGAACTCAAGAGACCCGCAATCAAGAGCAAAAGTGGCAAACTCACCAGAGCCATAACCGACAGTACTGCGAAGGTCACGAACAAGTTCAACCATATTATTTTCAGAAATGTCGACCACGTGAAGGACTTTGGGCTCACGTTTAAAAATTTCTCGAGTAACCGCCTGCCCAATTGAGCCGGCCCCTCCAATAACTAAAAATCTACCACTGGATACCAGATCTGTTAGAATTTTAGAACGATTCAAGATATCCTCATCTAAAAGTTGAGCACTCCTTCCTATAAGTGACAAATAATTCATGATTTTATCTCCCTACCTTTTATCGCTAGATGTAGCACATCAATAGTGCCTTTGGCTTGACTCTCCCTAGAAAAAAATGGAGACGTTCTCTTCCCACTAGAAGCCAGAGAAGCGCGAAGGCCTGGGTTGTCCTTCAATTCCTTGATCTTTTTTGCTAAGGCGCCTGGATTATCGGGTGGAGCAACTAACCCAGATCCGTACTTAAGAATCAAACGACTTCCATCGCTTTCGGGGCCGCAATACATAATGGGGCGTCCCGAAGCCATAGTTTCAAATATCTTAGATGGTATGACAGTTTCAAAAACCGGGTCGTTTTTAAGATGTACTAACCCAACATCACACAGTCCCCAGTAACCCGGTATGTCTTCTCTAGGTTGTCGTCCAACAAAATGAACGTTTGTCGCATTCAACTCCTCTGCCAAACACACCATTGATGACTTATCAGCTCCTTCACCAACAAATAGAAAATGGATATCTTTATCCTTCAAAATTGCAGCTGCTCGCACCGCATTCAATAAATCATGCGACAGCCCATGAGTACCCATATATCCAACAACAAATTTATTTTTCAAATTTAAACTAGTAGCTAAATTTTCATCATATTTTGGTCGAGAAAACATAGCAGTATTTGCACCATTTATTACAACGTGCACTTTTCTTGCATTAACCCCTTTAGCTATGAGGGCAGATTTGAAACTATCAGTAAATACGACTATCTGCTTAGATGTCCGATAAATAAATTTTTCGATAAGCTGAAAAAACTTATACACCAAAGAGTTGCGTCTCATTCCAGTTGTCCCAGCAATTGAGTCGGGCCAGAGATCTCTTATTTCTACAACATGTGGGGTACGTTTCAGAAGCGCAAAACCAATTGCTCCCAAAGGAGCAAATATATGAGGTGAAGTTGAGTAAACAACATCAGGTTTACTCAGACTTAAACTATTTAAAAAGGACGAAACAGCAAACGAAATATAATCAAAAATACGCTTAACGGCGCCTTTGTTCTCAGCCATATAAGTGCCTACTCTCAGCACCTTTATTCCATCGAGAGCCTCCCAATACCTAAGTCGATTTTTATATCCCTCATAAGGTTTACCCAAGGGATAGTTTGGTACATTTGTTATAACTGTTACATCGTGACCCTGCTGAACCCATATCTTACATCGATCGAATATATGGGCTGCTGGAGCACTGATCTCAGGCACAAAGTGATCTGTAAAAAAAACTATTTTCATTTCATCCCCATGTAAACTGCAGTTTACATGCCTCATTATGCTTTGGTGTCAAAATAAGTGAAAAGGTTGACTTTAGATCGCCAAAACCTGCAGCATAAGAATGCTTCCTAACTTCAACTTGAGTTGCTACCGCTTTCCAAGAAATTAATGTATCGTCAGACAGTATTAATACACCACCGAACTTACTTTTTTGGACTAATCGAACAGACGGGTGAACATGGAAATATACGCTAGCGCTTTCGCATGGACCTCGGACCGTATCTTCAATTGATATAAACTGCTTTTTAAAAATTACCTTTCGAACATGAATAGGAGCCCCCGGAAGAAATCTATAACCATTATGCGATGCCGTCACTGAACGATTACCTTCAAACGAGATACCTCCAACAGATGCTCGCCGCCCAACACGGAAACCGCCCCATACCTCAGACGAATTTCTATTATTTAGCTCGAGTGTTGAGTGGGCTGCTGTACCCCTTTCGTAAGAACGTCTCTCCGTATTTCCATATTCTGAAGTCCCTGAATTCACTATCACTCTTTGATCAAGCAATGATAACTCAACTGATAATGAATCAGCGTGCCCATGACCAGCCAAATAGCTTGCACCAACTTCACCTACATCCATAATCAACACAGCTTCTTCATCCTGGAACCTAAGGAAACCGGAATCACACAAGTATTCCAGTCTAGAATGACTAGTATATCTTTGGAATCCAGTTAGCTCTGATGACCGCGCCAGAATTTTTTTAGGTGATGGCGCTATTCCTAAAGTAGCGTCATTAAAGTATGAAATCTCTCCATCAGGATGACACATTTTAGTCAACCAGCTGGACATTTTTTTAGCTATCCCAACCAAAAATATTTTAAGATCACGAAATTCATCTATCGCCAACTTGTCGTTACATAACTGTAAAACATCCAACACTAGATCTAAAATAATAATATGATACATCGGAGACAGCTCGAAGTGGCCTCCGTCATCAAGCACTTGCTCCTCAAGCTCAGCACACAATATTTTAACACCCAAGGTAAACCATTCTTTACCTTTCGGTCCTCCGAAAAATAAACCTGAAAATATAAGTGCCTTGGAATTTTCAAGCAGATGGTTTCCTAACAAATGAAACTCAAGCGTTTTACTCAGATAGTATGTTTGTTGAAACAAACTTGAAGTAATTATCTTATCTGGGGCGCCATCTTTCGCCCAAATCCACTTAATCCAATTACAGATCCTCAAAGAAAGAGGGTAAGGATGCCACCCAACTCCATCTCCGGAAGGATTCTCTAAAATCCATTTATTAATTAATTTTTCTACAATTATATCTGGAGTATCAGGATTCAAAACCCCATCAAAATAATGCAGATTGTATAACCAAAGGACGGTAAGGGATTTTTTATTCCAGTCTTGTGGGAAACTTAAGACTTCAGTTTTATTTAGAAAACAAAACTCATTCTCTTTATAGATGGTTTTGTTTTTGACAGGAAAGTGGAATCTACATCCTTTGTGTTTTGGAGCGAACGCATCACAATCTATTAAAGACGGGACAGTTGGATTAGAAATATAATACCTTAACCTGAAAATGATCTGTTTTATCTTAAGGTAACGGATAGTCCTAAAATAAAGGCCAGCGGTGGAGTACATTCTCGCGAAGTGAATCAACATAAACCTCATATTTAGTAAGTTAGGTAGTCGTTTCAAATAAATCAGAAAGGAAATTTTGACTTATCGCTCTATCAACGAGCCGCCTAGGACGATACAGCGAGCATAAGATCCAGCACATAAAATCAAAGAAATACAATTTCAATAATTGACCTTAGTCTATTAACTGTAAATACGTTATCAACATCATGCTCTAAACCTAAACATCTTACGAAAAAGAGGCTTCCACCCGGCGCCTTCTAGCATAATTTTTGACACGCTCATTGCGAAATTCTCAAAGCACCACAAAAATCGATCGAGTCAGCATCTGCATTTAAAATCTGTTGTCTTTGAGTTATGAAATCTCGGTGACCAACCAATACGACTAAAAGATCAGCTTTCCCAATAGCATAATCCAAAGAAACGAGAGGAAATGCCTCGGACTCTGAGATATTCGGTTCAACACAGCAATAATTCTTTAACGTTTTAGATAATTCCGACACAATATGTATTGATGGGGATTCTCGAAGATCATCAATATCTGCCTTGAACGTCAGCCCCAAATACGCCACTTTTAAATCATCAATTGCCCTACCTTTTTTTACTGCCAGATCTAACGCATGCACTTTGACTTTGTCAATCACCCAGTTAGTTTTTTCTACATTTACATTCCTAGCAGTATGGATTAGGTTAGATTGCTCTGGCAAAGCGCTGATAATAAACCAAGGATCTACGGCGATACAATGACCACCAACTCCTGGACCAGGATTCAATATATTGATTCTAGGATGCCTATTTGCCAAGGATATTAGTTCCCACACATCAATCCCCATACTGTCACACAAGATAGAAAGCTCGTTTGCAAAAGCTATTTGTGAATCTCTGCAGGCGTTTTCAGTGAGCTTGGCCATTTCAGCAGTTTTAGCATTTGTTACAATACATTCTCCTGTGACAAAACTCGAATACAGTTCAACAGCTCTCTGGGCACATACTTTAGAAACCCCGCCCATTATTCTATCATTAGACACTAATTCCCTAACGACCTGCCCTGGAAGAACCCTCTCAGGGCAGTACGCGATATTGACATCACTAATCTCACTTGCCTCACCCGGAAATGATAAGTCTGGTCTTTCCTTCTTCAACAAAGACAAAATTTCATTCGTAGCACCCACAGGACAGGTAGACTCGAGCACAACCAAGTCTCCTTTTTTTAAAACAACTGATATTGAGAGGGCTGCGCTCTTAACAAAACTCAAGTCTGGTTGAGGCAAAGAGTCATGTATTTTTTTAAACGGAGTAGGGACTGCTATTAAAAAAGCATCCGCAGGCTCTAAGGTCCTAGTGGCACGCAGATGTCCGGAACCAACTACTTTTCTAACGATTGATTCTAAATCAGGCTCCACTATATGAATTTCACCACGGTTAATTGTATCTATAGTATCTTGATTGACATCAACACCAACGACCTCTATTCCATGAAGAGCAAAGATAGCCGCAGTTGGCAGCCCTATGTAACCTAATCCAAGAACCGAAATTTTTTCAAAAGACATTAACTTAATTCCTTTAATACTCTACAAATTTGTTCTGAAGCCGTTCCATCGCCATACGGATTATGAGCGATACTCATAGCGCGATATTCCTCAGCATCATCCAAGAGTAACTGAATATTCGACGATATTACTTCGCTAGCTGTTCCTACAAGCTTAACGGTACCCGCGCGTAATCCTTCCGGTCGCTCAGTTGTGTCCCGCATAACCAAAACGGGCTTACCTAGACTTGGCGCTTCTTCTTGAATACCACCCGAATCTGTTAAAATCAGGTATGATTTCATCATTAAAAACACAAAGGGCAGATAATCAGTAGGTTCAACTAGATAAACATTACTTAATCCCCCCAGAATGCGGTTAACTGGCTCTTGCACTAAAGGATTTAGATGAACCGGATAAATAATAACTACATCTTTATTTTTAGCAGCAACCAACCTTACTGCGGCACATATCCGTTCAAAACCACTACCAAAACTTTCCCTGCGATGTCCCGTTACTAGGATGATCTTTTTATCGGAAGATATAAATGGGAACATTTTTTCAAAATTTCTCTCCAAAATAGTGTCAGACTCAATTTTATTTTTAGCCAGAAAAAGAGCATCAACAACTGTATTACCCGTAACAAATACTGAGTCATCATTAATGTTCTCAGAAATTAAATTCGCCTTAGAAATTTCTGTAGGAGCAAAGTGATAATCAGCTAATACACTTGTAAGACGTCTGTTTCCCTCCTCAGGCCAAGGTGAGTAATTGTTCCCAGTTCGCAATCCAGCCTCAACATGAGCCACAGGTATTCTTTTATAATATGCCGCCAATGATGCAGAAAATGTTGTAGTGGTGTCGCCATGGACAACCACCAAGTCAGGATTGACTTCATCGAGCACTTTAGTGACGCTGCTTAAAATTTTTCCAGTCAGATTAACAAGCCCTTGCCCGGGGCTCATTAGATCAAGGTCATAATCAGCTTCAATCCCGAAAATTTTCAATACTTGATCTAGCATTTCTCTATGCTGAGCAGTGATACAAACCTTTAAATCAAAACTAGGATCTTTTTTCATTTTAAGGATAAGAGGAGCCATTTTTATTGCTTCAGGCCGAGTTCCGAATACGACTAAAATATTTTTCAATACATACACCCAATAAACATTAGTTATTAATTTAAGATAGTGATAATTCGAACGTAACCTAATTGAAACATAACACTTCCAATCTACAGCAAGACCTTACAGTTAGTTCTTCAACAGCTCTGTAAATAGAGCAATCCCTAAAATTTAACCATCGACACACTGATTTTAATTAGTAGATGATTGCTAACTTTTGAGCTGATCTGCAATAGCTAACGATACTCTGGCAACTTCAAACACTTCGTTCTGTGGAATTGGTGAATCACTATCATTCTTTACTGAAGTCATAAACTCCTTGACACACTCAACCTGACCTTTGTTCTGAGACCACGTCTTTAAAGAATTGAATCCCGGCCAACCAAACCCTTTGAGAGAGCGAAAATTATCAAGCTGTAAAACTGCATCGTCACAAAAAACCTCTATACGCTCCTTCGGGAACGATTTCCCACCATTCGCAAAATAATGAATAGTGCCTATTGAACCATCCTCAAACGAAAGATTTATAATAGCTTTGTCTTCCGTAATCTCCATGTGGTGGTTACTATCGATTTTTAAAGCATTGAAAGATGCAATTTTTGAACCAGACAAAAATCGCATTAGATCTATATAATGGCAAGCCTCACCAACAATCCTGCCACCACCAACCTCTAAATTTTGCGTCCAATGTTCTTTAGGAATGTAACCTGCATTCATAGTCATAATAAAACACTTAGGCATTTTTTTTGGCTCTAATAACTCTTTGACTTTACGAATATGTGGTGAAAATCTTCGGTTGTAACCAACCATAAGAATTTTATGACTTTTCCCGCAAGAATTCTCAATTCTCTCGAGATCTGACATGGAAATAGCGAGCGGCTTTTCTACGAAGACATTCTTTCCTGATTCCAATGACCTGATAACTTGGTCAGCGTGTAAATTATGCTGAGTTGCAATAACAACCGTATCAGTCTCTGTCGTTAAGGCATCTGCCATATTAGTCGATGCTAGTTTGAAACCATGTTTTTTACCGTGATGCACTGAGTTAATACCACCGCTAGTAACCAGAGTCGTCAGCGTCGCTCCAGCCTGTCTAAATGCTGGTATTAGCGTTCTAGATGCATAGTTTCCCCCGCCAATAAATGCAACATTACCTCCACCTTCGGATTGGCCAGAATCTTTAAGCCTTACTGAATCACTGATTACCTGAGAAGATTTAGAGGATCTATAATGGAGTAGTATTCCAAGTGAATTCGGATCACTTAGCTTTTCATAGGCTTCTTTAGCATCTTGGATATCAAATCTATGATTGATTAGAGGCATCACGTCTATGGATCCAGCAGCCATTAAATCTAAAACCGCTTCGAAATTACGCTGCTCAGTCCAACGAACAAAGGAGATAGGATAATCATTCCCAAATTCTTCGTAAGTAGGATCATATCTCCCGGGACCGTATGAGCACGATACTTGAAATGAAAGTTCTTTTTCATAAAAATCTGCGCGATTTAGATCAAGACCTATAACTCCAACTAGAACAATTCTTCCACGCTTACGGCACATGGTAGCTGCCTCTCGCATAATCTCATTACTCGGAGAGGTTGCAGTTATTAAAACACCATCAACACCGACCCCCCTAGAAAAAGCAATAGCACATCCAACTGGGTCCTGTTTTTTTGATAAATCAACACTTTCAGCGCCAAATTGTCTCGCCAAAGCACACTTTTTGGGATCGAAATCAATCCCGATGACTCGACAGCCATTCGCTTTTAGGATTTGAACTGACAGTAGCCCGAGTAATCCAAGTCCAGTAACGACAATTGTCTCCCCAAGAGTAGGCTTTAAAAGCCTTACACCTTGCATGGCAATTGCACCCATTACAGTGAACGCAGCTGACTCGTCATCAACTTCATTTGGGACTTCCACTACTAAATTTTTTGGCACCCTGACTACTTCAGCATGATTGCCATTAGAAACAACTCTTGATCCCACAGCGAAATTTGTTTGCCCAGAGTCAGCAACAATTCCAACATTGCAATAGCCCAGCGGAAGAGGCTGATCTAATTTTGAACGCACAGCTTCCATTGTCGAAGCGATTCCGTCTACCCTAGCTTTTTGAATAACATCTTTCACTCTTTCTGGTTGGGACATTGCCTTTTGGAGGAGATTCGCCTTACCAAAATTAACTAACATTCGCTCTGTACCTGCTGAAACTAAAGTCTTTCTGGTTTCAATCAGGATATGGTCCTTTTTAGGACTCGGACTCGGAACATCAACTATTTGTGTATCACCTGTTTCTAAGCTTTGTAATATTTGTAACACTTTTACTCCTCAGGGTGAGAGAATTTTCGAACCATCTCACGGGTTGATTTATCTAAATATCTTATTAATACGGCTTTATAAGACCCTTTAAAAACAAACAAGCTTCCAGCAGCAGCCCCAATTATTCTAAATTTCTCGACAAGCGCAAGAATATCGTCATAGCAAGCGGCTCCACCGAGGATAGTGAGCGGGCAAGAAACAGCGTCCCTCACCTTTCCAGCCAACTTAAAATCATACCCTTTCATCGTTCCGTCATTATTGATCGAATTAATTACTAGCTCGCCAACTCCTACCTCTTGGAGTTTTACCAAGACATCATCAAGAGACAGATGGAATTTCTTGGTTCCATTGATGGTGAAAATTTCATATTTCCCTAACATATTCTTTTTTACATCAAGAACTACAACAACACTTTGAACACCTAAGACTTTACTTAGTTTGGAAATTAACGTCATGTCCGACAAGGCAGCTGAAGAGACCGCAACCTTTTCAACGCCAAGTTGAATGATTTTTCTTGCTTTTTCTAAACTGTCTATACCACCGCCATAACATAACGGCATCCTGCACTCACTGGCTATCCTTTCAATCAGGCCATAGTCTGGCTCACTGCCATTCCTACTGGCATCGATATCTAAAACCATAATTTCGTCTACAGACTTTTCATTAAAAATCTTTACTGCATTAAGTGGATCACCAACATACTTCGAATCTTTGAATCCGACAGTTTTAACGAGTCCTTTTTTGTGAATCAAAAGGCACGGAATAACACGAGACCTTAACACTATTTCATATCCCAAAAATTCTTGAACAGCTGAATGCCATTTTCGTGACTCTTCTCAGGATGAAATTGAACGGCGAAAACATTATCAACATTCACAGCGCAATCAAATTCATGATTGTAAAAAGCACGGGCAATAACTGATTCTTCATATTTGGCATCAAAATAGTAAGAATGCAAAAAATAAAACCCAGAATTAGGATCAACAGAATTTAATAATTGATGGTCCGCGTGTATGATTTCATTCCACCCCATATGTGGAATTTTAGGAACATTATTGATCTTATTAATATCGAAACGTCTTACCGTTCCCGGAATCCAGCCAAGACCCGACAAGACGCCTTCTTCTGACGAATCAGCCATTATCTGCATACCCACACAGATTCCAAGTACATGCACCTTCAATTTCAAAACAGTATGATTCAAAGCTTCCCGAAGTCCAGATTCATTAAGTCTAGACATAGCATGATCAAACGCACCAACACCAGGAAGAATTATCTTAGTTACTCTGTCTAAATCTTCAGAGCGTGTTATTCGCAGCGTCGGAATATTCAATTTTCGATAAATATTCTCGATAGCTCGGACATTCCCAACGCCATAATCTACGATGCCAATCAACGCTTACCGCCTAACTCAAGCCCAAGAATCCTCATTGCTTTAGCGCCTATATCATAAACCATTTGCTGATTTTTATAATCTCTATATGACTTATTAGGTGCATCAAGATAGGAACGGAGCTCAGTAATTGGTATTTCAAGCTTGCTAGCTATATATTCGAAATCATGCTCAATTGTGTCTGGATCATAGGCAGGAATTTTCAACTTTTCCAACGCTTCCTTTCTCGTCATCTGGCCTGTCAAAATCAAACTTGAGAACTGAACTTTCCTAGTATCAAACCCAAATTTTTCTGGTAACCAATATGACTCATAAAAACGAGTGAAGCGAGATTCAAAATGTTTCTGAGCATATCTCTGATAGCCGAACTCATCCACCAATCGCTGAGTAGCCTCTTCTTTGTCATAAGGCATGAAATCTAGCGGACGATATACTTTGATACCCTTAAAGTACGGCAGGTATATCTTGTGCCATAAGATATTGGTTAGAGGGAAACTCTTAAGTTTTGCTCTGCCAAACTTTTTGTGTATATCTTTTATTTGGCGAACATCTGACTGAAAATACATCCATTCAAGTGGATTTCTAATGCATTCAGTCGAGTAATTACCGCCTGTAAGAATGTGTTTGATGCCATGCTTGTTGGCAAATTTATACATCGTCGCAAAAAACGCATGGTCCTGAGGTGTATCGATATGAGGCACCCCTGATTTGAAAAAAGAAAGCTGGAGATCTTTCATCTCCTCCCAATCAATAACCTCCGTATACAAATCTAAACCTAAACGATCTGTAATTTGCTCAATATTATGTACTGCCTGCTGCGAATTCCAGCCAGCATCAACATGAAACACGAGAGGCTTTAAACCTAACTCTATGGTTGCCAAATAAACTAAGTAAGAACTATCAACGCCACCACTCATACCTATAATGCAATCAAATTCTTTACCAGAACCTGCCTTCTTAATATCGTCAGCAATTTTAACTATTTTCTTTTTACCAATCGATGACGTATCCCAGTTTGGTTTAATATCACGATCAAACGTCTTACAGTGATCACAAACACCTAACTCATCAAAAACTATCTTAGAATCAGAGGTGTCCATTACACATCTATTACAAATTTGCATTTAAACGTCCTTTGAATTTAAAATAAAAAGTTTTTAAAAAGGGTATCTTAGGCACCTCTATCTCGGATGTATTAACAGCCTGCGCATACTCCAACTTATTAAGAATGAACTCAAATGTTATTTTCTCAGACACGTTTTTGGAGTGAAAAATTGTTCGCTCTGATAAATCACTATAGTCACTTTGAGTTTTTTGAAAAACATCACAGATATCGTGCTTCCTCAGATCATAGAATTCACCAAGGCTTAAATTGTCATCACACCACAGACCACCACATTTAGCGGAAGGCCAAAACATGGAAATAAAAGAAGAATAGCATTGAATTATTGTTGGTTTTCCTCTTGAAACACATTGTAGCAATGAAGTGCCCTGCGCAAAACATACATCAGAATTATCTATATGACTATCAAGTTCACAAGGGTCTACTTTACCAGCAAAAAGAACCCTAGCACTTAAGCCAAACAATTTTGACCAAGCTTTAATAATAATTTCGAACTTCCCATAGCCGATGATAGTACATTCAAGGTGGGGAAATTTTTTTAACAATATAAAGAGCGATAGAATACTTCCAGTCTTAAAATCTACAAATCTAGAAATGCAAAGTACTTTGATAATCTCTTCAGATTTAGCTGAAATGGATGGTGATTGAAACCCTGGAATCGCTTTATTCAAACCTACGTCTTGGAACTTTAAATAATCATAGTATTCCGACGATGGGAAAAACAGTGAATGTGAGGAATTTAACATCGCTAAATTCCTCATATTTATGTGCTTGCGAGTGTACAAATATAAATCCCATATATCCAAATAGTCAAAATCGTCAGGATGGTAATATAAATAACAGATCTTTATATCCTTACCGTCACATAAGTATTTAAGGTTATAGAGGTCTTTCAGCTGACAGACAAATACAGTCGAATTCACCGGAATGTCAACCAAAAATTGGTTGGGGGCATGATATGCCTGATTAATTGGATGACTAACATGAGGAATACAATTTTCGACAGCAAATTCCTGTAAAAAAGAATCATCACAACAAATTAGCTCATATTCAATTTTACTCGATGACAGATATAAGGCCAACCGTGAAAAAATAGTTTCACCGCCACCTAGGTAATTATTAGAATTAAAGAGATAAAACATTTTTTCTTACTACCCTGAAAACAAAGAGAACATCAAATAAATACATTAGCGTATTTGAGACAGTGAAAAACAATAAGTAACTATAGAAGTCAAAATTAAATATTAGAGACAATGCCAAAACGGACCCATTAATAATTAATCTAAGCAGATTAAAGAACAGGGTGTACCGCTCATGACGAAAATATTGAGGTAATTTGTCAAAACAGTTACTCAGAAAACTACCATATGCTAAAACTAAAATATACAGCGATACTCTATGAAATCCCTTCCAGTCCTCTCCCATAAAATATAAAACCAGACCTTCCATGTAGGTATACATGGTAAACCCAAATAGGAACATTACAAAAGAGTACTTGTAGGTTTTTATCATTATATCTTTAAGCTTTATTACATCCACAGTATATTCAAAAAAGACATCAGCTAGCGCCTTACCAACCAGCGATGAGGCACCTGTTATGACAGTTATACTTAGGAGATAAAAACCAAACAGTTTGGCGCTAAAAAGACTTCCAATAGAGAGCATTGGTAAAAACCCACCTACTAGCATTAAACATTGAGATCCCACCCACCACTTAATTAAAACAATATCTTCTATTATCTTTGCTAAATTGAAAATTCTCTTACCCATAAAGAAAATGCTAATGTTACTAGATAAGAAAAAAAGTCTGAAAAGCATAGATCCAATGACCGCAAAGACAATATCAATCCCCCATAACACGAACAAAAAGGTCAGTAGAATCAGTGATATTTTATAGCAAAATTCCGATTTTCCTATGCTTAACATGTCCCCGGCAACTACCGCAGACGAATATAAAATTAAGTAAGCTGCAGAAAGCGGCACCAACAGAAAAATTACATCTTTATTGTACATATAAACCAATATACACAGCGGGATAGAGAGCAGGAGCAAAAATACTGGCAAGTCGTACCCCGCGCTTCCATCCTTTCTAGCCCGGTAAAGGATGTTAAAGTCAGTTTTTAAAATAAACAAACTAGAGTAGAACAACAACCCCTGCAGCATAAAACTGAATTCAGAGTATCGCTCCGGCCCAATCATTCCGGCTAAATATGGCATGTACAAAAAAAACAAGACAGCCGACAAGAGGGGTGCCGAAAGCCTCGAATGGATCTTAGATATTATAAGCATTTAAAACATCAATTATATAATCCACATCCTCACCGCATAACGAAGGACACATAGGAATATTTACCAATTTTGCACATTTTTTGGCCGCATTAGGGAATTCTTCAGGACTGTTGTTCACGCCCCCATAACATGGCTGAAACGGGACGGGTATCGGATAATTAGTCGCATAGCCAATTTTTTTATCTTCTAAATATCTAACAAAACTATCACGATCGTCCACCTCAACAGTGAAGAGATGCCACACAGGTTCGGAATTCTCTAGAAATACTGGAAGCTTTATATGCCTGTTAACTATTTTACAAAAATAATTCTTCGCAACATCTCTCCGCTTAGCTGTCCAAGACTGTATATGATCAAGCTTCAAATTCAAAATTGCTGCTTGGATAGAATCCATCCTACTATTAATACCCTCAATTAAATGATGGTGCTTTTTTAGAGCTCCATGCTTGGAATATAACCTGCAAAAATTCGCAATATCTGAATCGTTAGTACAAATCGCTCCCGCGTCCCCAAAAGCACCCAGGTTTTTACCTGGGTAAAATGAAAACGCCGCAACATCACCAAATGTACCCACCATTTGACCTCGGTATGTAGCAAAGTGTGCTTGCGCGCAATCTTCAATTATTTTAATATTGTGGTTATTACAATATTCAACAATCTCTCCCATATTACAGGGAGTGCCATAAAGGTGAACCAAAACTATAGCGCGCGTATTGCTTGTTATATATTTCTTAATAGTAGTCAGGTCAACATTAAAGCCACTATCGCCCACATCAACAAATACGGGTTTATGGCCTGATTGCGTGATAATCTCACTTGAAGAAATCCAAGTAAGGGCCGTCACTAAAACATCAGACTCGCTGGGTAGATTCAGTGATTTAAGCGCGATATATAGTGCGTCAGTTCCGTTACCACAACTTATCGCATGGTTGAAGCTATGCATCTTAGCAAACGACTTTTCAAAATTTTCAACTTCCTTGCCACCTATGAATTGGGAGGAAGTAATTAAGCTACCTAATTTTTCAAAAATCGCAGCGTGTAAAGGCGCATGTAATTTGTTAAGGTTCTGAATTTGGATCATTGAATATCCTCATGAAATTTTTGATACCTAAGCTTAGAATGACAAATATATGCTTCTTTTTGCGTCTCTAAACTCCGATGCTTTGGCTTTATTTCTTGTCTATCTAAAGATTTAAACAATTCTGTTAAATCAACAGAGTTCTCTACAAAAAAAAATGACTCCTTGAAATTATTTTCGAGAAATATCGGAATCATTGAAGCGATTGGTGTCACATTGAAATACAATGCATCGTAAAGAATGCCGCTATTACTTACGCTTTTATCGTATGTAAGCAAGCAATAATCTAAAGAACTAAAGATCTCGAAATATTGCTCTGTGCTGATAAAGTCCAAAGTAAAATTTACCGCAGGATAATCTGTCTCAGTAATTGA
>Ga0307488_10002051_pt1 | contig 17022 bp, 19 predicted proteins | sample SB02metaG_FD_202248 | JGI IMG/M metagenome (GOLD analysis project Ga0307488, IMG submission 202248) | Sea-ice brine microbial communities from Beaufort Sea near Barrow, Alaska, United States - SB 0.2 | ecosystem: Environmental > Aquatic > Marine > Coastal | place: USA: Alaska | collected... | reverse complement strand
AAGCCGACAATTAGAAGTAAAAGTGAGTTCATTTGGTTGTTACAAAATTATATTATTAATGTATATTTATCAAATAATGAGTAACAATTTTGGATTTATAGACATAATTTTACTAGCTATGATAGCTGGGTTTATTATTTTGCGCTTGAGAAACATTTTAGGTAAAAAAACTGGTCATGAAGGTAAAGCCTCAAATATTTTTGATGAAAAGGACTTTAATCAGTTTAAGCCACAGGTAAAAAGCAACCCGATTATCAAAGACAACCTAGAAGACGATGAGAAAAAACAATTTTTAAAAGGTGCCGAAATTGCATATGAAAGTATTTTAACTTCTTTTGCTAAGGGCGAAAAAGAAAAGCTTAAAAAACTTTTAACAAAAGACATTTTTAACAATTTTGAACAAGCTATTGACCACAGAAATAAAGAAAACATAAAGTCAGAACTTACCTTTGTTGGCTTTAAAGAATCTAAAATTGAAAAATTTGAAAAAATAAAGGATGAATTTTTTTCTACGGTTAAGATCGTATGTGAAATTATATCTGTTAAAAAAGACAAAAATGAAATTATTATAGAAGGTGATCCCGATAAAATTAAAACTGTGACTGATTATTGGAAATTTTCAAAAAATATTTTAAGCAAAAATCCAAATTGGTTCCTGGCTGAAATTATTAGTAAGTGAAAAAAAAAGAAGATATCCCTGAGAGCGATAAAAAAGCTTGGGAAGAATATCTCAAGAATCCAAAAGATCTTTTTGATAAAGAATTAGAAGAAACAAAACTATCAGGTCGAAATGAAAGACTTCGTTTTGATTTGCATGGTTTTACTTTGCTAGAAGCAAATAAAAAAATCAGAGAATTAATTTTTTATTGTAAGAAAAAAAATTTCAAAGAAATTTTATTAATTACCGGTAAAGGTCTGCACTCAAACACAGACCAGAATACCTATGTATCAAAAGAGCTAAGCAAATTAAAGTTTGCCGTTCCAGAGTATATTAAAACACAAAAAGATTTGTTGGATAAAATAATTAGTATTGAACCAGCTCAAATTAATGATGGGGGAGAAGGTGCTATTATTATCAAAATAAAAAAACTATAAAATAAATTTACTAAGATCCATATCTTTTGTTAAATCACCGAGATTCTTCTCAATATACTTTTTATCAACTATAACTTTTTCACCTGAACGATCTGAAGCTGTAAAACTAATATCTTCTAAAACCTTTTCCAATAAAGTATGTAATCTTCTTGCCCCAATGTTTTCAACTGAGGCATTAACCTCTGCAGATACTTTTGCTAATAAATCTATACCATCGTTTGTAAATTCTAATTCAACTTTTTCTGTTTTTAGCAAAGCAATGTACTGTTTTATCAAACTGTTATCTGGCTCTTTTAAAATTTTTTTATAATCTTCTTCAGTCAAAGCGTTTAGTTCAACTCTTATAGGTAAACGTCCTTGAAGTTCTGGCAATAAATCCGATGGCTTTGCAAGCTGAAATGCTCCTGAAGCAATAAATAATATATGATCTGTTTTAATTGGTCCATATTTCGTATTTACGGTTGTACCTTCGATCAAAGGCAAGAGGTCTCTTTGTACTCCTTCTCTAGATACATCACCACCAGCACGATCTCCCCGCGCTGAAATTTTATCAATTTCATCTAAAAATACTATCCCATTATCTTCAGTTGCTTTTTTAGCTTCAATTACAATTTTATCTTGTTCAATTAATTTATCCGACTCTTGAGCTATTAAGATATCGTGAGAATCTTTTACATTCATTTTTTTCTTTTTTGATTTTTGACCCATTGATTTTCCTAGCATCTCAGAGACATTAATCATTCCAATATTAGCACCAGACATACCTGGTATTTCAAATCCTTGCATATTAGAAGAACTTTCATTTACCTCTATCTCTATTTCGTTGTCATCTAAATCACCACTTCTTAGTCTTTTTCTAAAACTTTCTTTAGTAGCCACACTTGCTTTATTTCCAACCAATGCGTCTAAAACTTTTTCCTCTGCCAACAATTGGGCCTTGGCGTGAATTTCTTTCCTTTTTTTTTCTTTTTCTAAAGTTATGGCTATTTCGATTAGATCTCTAATGATTTGTTCTACATCTCGACCAACATACCCAACTTCTGTAAATCTTGTCGCTTCTACCTTTATAAATGGAGCCTCGGCTAACTTTGATAATCTTCTAGAAATTTCAGTTTTACCTACTCCCGTTGGCCCAATCATCAAAATATTCTTTGGTAAAACTTCCTCTCGCATTTGTTCGTTAAGAGCTTGTCTTCTCCATCTATTACGCAAAGCAACGGCAACCGCTTTTTTAGCATTTGTTTGTCCTATAACATATCGATCAAGTTCAGAAACTATTTCTCTTGGAGACAAAGCACTTACCGTAGATTTTTCTTTTTTTTTAGTTTCTTTGACTAAATTTAAACTTGTAACCTTAGTTGTGTTTGCCATTTTAAACTTTTTCTATTGTAATATTATTATTTGTAAATACGCAAATTTCCGAAGCTATTTTAATAGCTTGGCGCGCAACTTCTTCCGCTGATAAATCATTTTTAATTAAAACTTTGGCTGCAGCTAGAGCATAGTTACCACCTGAGCCTATAGCAATAATATTGTCCTCAGGTTCTAAAACATCTCCTGTTCCAGAAATAATAAAACTATTTTCTTTATCTGCTACTGCCATTAAAGCTTCTAGCCGTCTTAAATATTTGTCCGTACGCCAATCTTTAGCAAGTTCAACAGCGGCTCGTGGAAGATTGCCAGCATATTTTTCGAGTTTAGCTTCTAATCTTTCAAATAATGTTAACGCATCAGATGTTGATCCTGCGAAACCTGCTATCACATTACGTTTCTCAATTTTTCTGACCTTTTTAGCGTTGCTTTTTAAAACAGTATTGCCAAGACTAACCTGACCATCGCCAGCCACCACTGTTTCATTGTTCTTTCTTAATAAAACAATTGTTGTTCCGTGCCATTTTTCAGCAGTATTCATATAAGTAGTATGTGGCAACTAAATTTAATTCTTCAATAGACACTTCGCCTTTATTGATAAAATATCAATTTCTCTATATATCATTGAATAAATTCTCTTTAACTTATGAAAAGAAAAGCAAAAATTTCTAGAAAAACCAAAGAAACCAGCATCACCGTTGAAGTTAATATTGACGGAAAAGGTAAGTATAAAATAGATACCGGGATTGGTTTTTTAGACCATATGTTAGAACAACTTTCTAAACATTCTTTAATGGACATCAATGTTAAAGCTAAAGGTGATACGCACATAGACCTTCACCACACAACTGAAGATACAGGCATAGCAATTGGAGAAGCCATTAATAAAGCTGCAGGTGATCGTAAAGGAATAAAAAGATATGCTTCTTCAATGATTCCTATGGATGAAACCCTAAGTAGAGTTTCAATTGATGTTTCTAATCGACCGTATCTTATTTGGAAAGTTAATTTGAAAGTAGAAAAATTAGGAGAGATGGATACTGAACTTTTTAAAGAATGGTTCCAAGCATTTTCACAATCGGCTGGTATTACTCTACATGTTGAAAATATATATGGAGAAAATAGTCACCATAAAATCGAGTCTTGCTACAAAGGACTAGCAAGGTCGTTAAAGGATGCATTTACAATAGATCAAAGAATTAAAAATTCTGTGCCATCAACTAAAGGCAAACTTTAAACATTAATGCTATTAACCATCGTTGATTATGGAGTTGGCAATTTAAGGTCAATTGCGAAGTCTATTGAAAAAGCAAACTCAGATAATAATTTAAATTATTCAGTTAAAGTCAGTTCTGACATTAACGATGTGAAGAAATCAGATAAAATAGTTTTACCTGGCCAAGGTTCCTTCAAAGCCTGTAAAAGCGGAATTGATAATATTAAAGGTCTACAAGAAGAACTGAACGAAAGTGTTCTTATAAAGAAGAAACCAATATATGGAATCTGTGCAGGCATGCAATTGTTTGCAACCATTGGATATGAAGAAAAAAAAACAACAGGATTAAATTGGATAGCAGGCAAAGTAATTAAGCTAGATTTAGGTTCTTTAAAACTTAAAGTACCACACATGGGTTGGAATGAATTAAAAGTAGAAAATGTTTCTAGCGTTTTTCAAAATGTAATTAATGAAGATCATGCTTATTTTATTCATAGCTATGAATTTGTTCCTGAAAATAAAAAAGCCATATCTATTACAACTAATTATGGCAAAGATGTAATAGCCGCAGTATCACTAGGAAATATATTTGGTTCACAATTTCATCCAGAAAAAAGTCAAAAAACTGGAATTAAAATTTTAACTAACTTCTTAAATTTATAAATTTTATGATTAGAGAAAATAAATTAAACAACAACGAAGATACAAATTAACATGAAAATATTCCCGGCAATAGATATTAAAGACAAAAAATGTGTGAGGTTAGTTAAAGGAAATTTTGATAGTCAAACTGAATATGAAACTTCACCAGTTGATCAAGCAGGAAAATATAAAGATCATGGTTTTAAAAATTTACATATCGTTGATTTAGACGGTGCTTTAACTGGCGATACAATTAACCTTGAAATTATTCAAGAAATAGTAGGTAAGTATGATCTAAAGATCGAAGTTGGTGGAGGTGTCCGATCTATAGATAGCATCACAAAATATGTTGATTCAGGAGTAGAAAAAGTAATTTTGAGCAGTGCTGCAATAAAAAATAAAGGATTTCTACAAGAGGCGTGTTTCAAATTTAAAAACAAAATTGCTTTAGGATTAGACGCCAAAGATGGCAATCTTTACGTTTCTGGCTGGAAAGAAAATTTAAACATTAAAACTTTGGATTTTTTAAAAGAAGTAAACGATTTTGGTGTAAGCAGGTTAATCTATACTGACATTAATAGAGATGGAACTAAAGCTAGCCCCAACTTTGAAGAAACAATTGAAATTGCAAAATTGTCTAAATGCCCTGTAATTATTTCTGGAGGTGTATCTTCAATTGACGATATTAAAAAAGCAAAAGAGTTAAGAAATAAAAATATAGAAGGTATAATAGTTGGTAAAGCTATATACGACGGCGATTTAGAATTAGAAGAACTTGCAAAGGAATTAGATGCTTAAAAATAGAGTCATACCTTGTTTAGATGTAAAAAACGGAAGAGTGGTCAAAGGTATAAATTTTGTAGATTTAAAAGATGCTGGTGATCCTGTTGAGCAAGCAAGCATTTATGATAAAGGTGGAGCAGATGAAATTTGTTTTCTTGATATCACCGCAAGTAATGAAAATAGAAATACTATTATTGATGTAGTTAATAAAACTGCTGAAAAATGTTTTGTACCTCTTACTGTTGGGGGAGGAATAAGGACGATAGATAACATAAGAGATTTACTGTTAGCCGGTGCAGATAAAGTATCTATCAATACTGCTGCTATTAAAGACATAAATTTTGTTACAGAGGCATCAAAAAAATTTGGCACTCAATGTATGGTAGTCGCTGTTGACACTAAGAAAGTTTCGAATGGAAAATGGGAAATATTTACCCATGGGGGTAGAGAAAAAACTGGAATTGACGCAATTGAGTATGCTAAAAAAGCCGAAGCACATGGCGCTGGTGAAATTCTTCTAACCTCAATGGATAAAGACGGAACTAAAACTGGTTACGATATAGAGCTTTTAAATATTGTTACAAAGTTGGTTAATATTCCAGTAATAGCCTCAGGAGGAGCCGGCAATTTGGAGCATTTATATGAAGCAATAAAAAATGGAGGAGCAAGCGCAGTTTTGGCGGCATCTATTTTTCATTATGGCGAGTATACTATTAAAGAAACAAAAGAATATTTAAAATCCAAGAATGTTCCTGTAAGATTGTAGTATGTTAAAAAATCTAGAACAGCTTATTAATACTATAAGAGAAAGAAAAAATTCTTCGCCAGATCGGTCTTATACTAATAAATTATTGAAAGATAAAAATTTAAGTGTTTCAAAAGTAAAAGAAGAAATAAGAGAATTATTCGAAGCTGTAGAAGAAAACTCAAATAAGATACATGAGGCTGCAGATGTTATATATCATTTAATGGTTTATCTTGAAGCGAATGACATCAAAATAGAAGATGTGATGGAAGAATTAAAAAAAAGACAAAAGTAAATGAGTTACGACCAGAACAATATATTTGCTAAAATTCTCAGAGGAGAGATACCCTGTAAGAAAGTATATGAAAATAAATATGTGTTATCATTTCATGATATTAATCCTCAAAAAAAAATACACGTACTCGTCATTCCAAAGGGTCATTATATTGATTTAGATGATTTTATCACTAAAGCCTCAGACAAAGAAATAGTAGAATTCAATAAAGCAATCACCCATATAGTCAAAATGTTAAAAATTTCAAACCAAGAAAGTGGTTATCGCGTTCTTAGTAATATTGGAAAGGATGGGGAACAAGAGGTACCTCATTTTCATTATCATATCTTTGGCGGTGAAAAAATTGGAAAAATGGTTGTTTAATTTTAGATGACTAAGGTTAAAAGATTTTTCTTAGAAATAAAAAAAGAACAATATTTAAAGCAAGCTCCAATTTCTCCTGAAAAAATACAAGTCTTCCTGGATAAAAAAAAAGATATTAATATTAATAAATTCTTTTATAGGCAAATAGGGAAAGAACATTTTTGGCGAGACCGATTATTGTGGTCCGATAAGGAATGGCACAAGTATGTTGACAATATAAATTTAGATACAGGTGTCATAAAAATCGATAATGAATTAATAGGTTTTTATGAACAAGAATTTCATAAAGAAAAAAATGAAATTGAATTAATACAAATGGGAATTTTAAAAGAGTATCAAGGAAAAAAATTTGGATCTTTTCTATTAGAATATATAATTCATAAAGCTTTCGATAAGAATGTGAAAAGAGTGTGGGTTCACACATGTAGTTTAGATCATAAACATGCGCTAGATAACTATTTATCTAAAGGTTTAAAAATATTCAAAAAAGAGATAATTAATTTTACTTTCTAATTGATAGAAGGAATTTTGAAAAGTTTATCATTAATTTTTGTATTTGTGCTTTGAATTTTTAATGAAAAATAAATTTCATTTTGAAGTTTATCTTTTATTTTCCAGCCTATTAATTCATAATTTTTTTTATCAAAAAAAACAGAAATTTTTCTTTCATCTTTGTCTATATAAATTAAATCAATATTATCATTTAATTCTATATTTGATTTTTTTATCAAGTTAATTAAACTACTTTTGTTTAGAATTTTTTGAAGTGGAGATTTCGAAACAGGATAAAAATAATTTTTATCATATTTCTTTATTATTATTACCAATGTCTTATTGTTAATTATAATTTCTTTCTTTTTTTCATTAAAGTAGTTGCACTTAAGTTTATTATCAAAAACAAGAAAACAAGTTCCTGTTTCTATTTTTCCTTGTGCAATTTGTTTAAAATTAAAAGTGAAATTATTAATTTCTAATAATCGATTTATAATTAATTGTTTCTCGTCTGCATATGAATGTAAAGAATAGTTTAAAAATAAAAATAAAAATAAAAAAAATCTTACAAACAAACTTATAAAACCTCTCTTTTGCCTACGTGGTTTGCTTTACTAACAATCCCTTTTTCTTCCATCATATCAATAATCCTTGCTGCTCTATTGTAGCCAATTTGTAATTTTCTTTGTAAAAAACTTGTTGAAGCTTTTCCTTCTGTTTTAATAATATCTAAAGCTTGGTTATAAAGTTCGTCAGTGGCATCATCAGACATATAACCGGAGCTATCATTTTTTTCATTAATAGTAATTTCATCAATATAGTCAGGTTCTCCTTGAGCTCTTAAAATATTAGTAATTTTTGCAATTTCTTTTTCAGAAACATAAGGACCATGAATTCTAACTATTCTATTTGCTGATGACATAAACAGCATATCTCCATTACCCAAAAGTTGTTCCGCACCCTGTTCACCTAAAATCGTTCTACTATCAATCTTAGAACTTACCCTAAAAGATATTCTTGTAGGAAAGTTTGCTTTAATCGTTCCTGTAATAACATCTACACTGGGTCTTTGCGTTGCCATTATGATATGAATACCGGCAGCTCTTGCCATTTGAGAAAGTTTTTGGATATAATTTTCTATTTCTTTACCAGCAACAAGCATTAAATCCGACATTTCATCAACAACAACAACGATATAAGGCATTTTAAGTTTATGTTTTGCATTATATCCGTCAATATTTCTTACACCGTCTTTACTCATTAACTTATAACGACTATTCATTTCTCTAACCGTCCATCCTAAAGCTGATGCCGCTTTTTTAGAGTCAGTAATAACAGGACTCAGTAAATGTGGAATCCCTTCATAAGCAGAAAGCTCTAGCATTTTTGGATCTATCAAAATAAATTTACATAGATCAGGGCTCAATCTGTAAAGAAGAGATACAATAATTGTGTTAATGCAAACAGACTTACCCGAACCTGTGGTTCCGGCTATTAAAAGATGTGGCATAGATGTTAAATCTCCAATAATAGGCATACCAGATATACTTTTTCCTATAGCGATAGGGAGTTTAATTTCTTTTTTTTGAAATTTTTCGTTTGCAACTATTTCTTTTAAGTAAACACTCTCTCGAGAATCATTTGGAATTTCTATACCAACTGTATTTTTTCCTGGTATTGTTGAAACACGTGCAGATGTAGAACTAGTATTTCTAGCAAGATCATCAGATAAATTGATAATTTTTGAAACCTTCACTCCAGGGGCAGGTTCAAATTCATATAAACTAACTACAGGACCATTATTAATTTTTGTTATTTTTCCATCTATACCAAAATCTAAAAGTATTTTTTCTATAAATGATCCTTCAGGTCTGTTTTTAGATTGATCTAATAAATTAATTTTAGAAAGATTTTTCTCCAGTAGATCTAAACTAGGAAGCTTAAAGTTTTTATTTCTAATAGTTGCTTCTTTTATATCCGATGTTTTTTCAAAAGAAAAAGTTTGTTGTGTTTTTTCCATGATTGAATCTTGATCAATTAATTCATCAGCTTTGTCGTTATTCATTTGTAATTGATTATTAATATTGTAATTTTTCTTAAAAATTATAAGGACATATTTCAAATTAATATCAGAGGCTAGAAAAAAGAAAGCTACACTTAAAAGTATAAGAATAAAGATAGCATAGTCATGTTTAATTAAAGGAAAAATATTTATAACTTTACTATATAAAATCTGTCCAACAAATCCTGAATTTCCATTATCAATTAACCAGAATGAGTCATTATAAGTTGAATAAATTAAAAGACAGATAAATAAAATATACACAAATAAGTAAAAAATTTTAAATTTTATTTTTTTAAGTTCCTTTTTTACTATTAAGTTTATTCCCCATGATGCAATAGTTATTAAAACAATAAATGAGGTTAAGCCAAGGCTCTGCAGTAAAAAGTCCGCAACTATACCGCCATATATCCCCAATAGATTATTGATCTTTAAGTTATCCGTTCCATATATAATAGTAGGATCATTTGGAGAATAAGAAAAAAAAGAAACAGTTAACAAAAGTACAATAAAAATAAGAATTATCCCTATTAACTCAATAGCTCGGTTTTTCAAAAAATTAACAAAATTTCTATAAATCATTATTTGTTTAACGAATCATTAAGTTTACTTTGTATCATTTTTATTAAACTGATAAAATTTTTTAAATATGAACGAGCAAAAAGTTTGCATTATTGGAGATGGTTTAGCTGGCTTAATGGCAGCAATAATTTTGAGTAAAGAGAATATAAAAATTGACTTGTACTGTAAAAATAAAAAGAAAATAAAAATTTTAGACAATAGAACGACAGCTATTTCAGAAAGCAATTATCAATATATCAAAAAAAATATTAACTTTTATAATAAGAATTTTTTTTGGCCATGTAAAAAAATACATTTATTTTTTGAAGATAAAGAAAAAATTGTAAATTTTTTTAATTTTAAGGGTACAAATAAAAACTACATGTACATTTTTCAAAATAAAGATTTAAAGAAGAAACTAGACAAAATAATTTCAACAACAAGAAAAATAAGACTTGTAGAAAAAAAAATTGACGATGTAAGTAGTAAAGAAGGATTTGTAATAGCTGATAAAAAAAAAAATTTCTATGATTTAATAATTTTATGTGCAGGAAGTCATTCAAAATTATATTCTATGATAGATGAGGGTAGGTCCATCAAGAAAGATTATAAAGAAACAGCTTTGACCTCAATAATTAAACATAATTCCAAAATTGAAAACGCTAGCCAATTTTTTCTAAAAGAAGGCCCACTTGCAATTCTACCTTTTCAGAAGAAAGTATTCTCAACCGTATGGAGTGTTAATACTCAATTTTTTAACTTAAATAAAAAAAATATTAGAAAAATTTTAACTGAAAAGCTTAAGAAGTTACTAAAAGTTAAAAGCATTAAAAATATTATAAATATTCAATCGCACCCAATTAATTTAAATTTAAAAACAAGATATTTTAAAAAAAATGTTCTTATTCTTGGAGATGGATTGCACGCGGTACATCCAATGGCTGGGCAAGGATTTAATCTAGTATTAAGAGACATAAAAAAATTAAAAGAGTTAATGTCCAAAACATTAAAACTTGGTCTTTTGATCAAAGAAAGCTTTATTTTAAAAAATTTTTATAATTCAAGGAAGCCAGAAAATAACTTATTTGGCTTTGGAATAAATTTAACAAATATCTTTTTTAAAGATAACAAATATTTTCCTTCAGTCAAAAAGGGAATACTTAATAATATAAGTAAATTTAGTTTTATTAAAAAAATAAGTCAGTCTATTTCTGACAAAGGTTTTTTGTCTTAATTATTGTAAAGTTATTTCAGTTGTTGAATTTTCATGCAAATAGAATTCAATTATCTTTGACAAAACTTTTGTTCTAGAATCAACATGAATAGATTCTAAAATCATTTGCTTTTCTTCATTTGAGATAGGAGCTATCATCGCTAAAGTGTTAATCTTTTGATCTTCATCTAGTTTTTCAAATTCTGCCCAGTTTAATAGCAATCCATTTTTTCTAAAGAAAACTTTAGTTTTTTCATAGATCTCTACAATTTTTTCTTGCATTATTTTTTGCTTTTTCTTTAGCGCCTGATCTTCTAAAAATTTTTCATAAGAGACCTCAAACTCTCTGTAGATTTTATCGTTATTAATTTCTGTTTTAATTTCAAAACGGCTTATACCTGTTAAGCTTATAAGCATCCTGCCATCTTTAGTTTTTTTATGTTCTGTAATTTTACCAAGGCAGCCAACAGAATAAACATCGGAAGTGTCTCTTTTTGATTGCACCATTCCCATATATTTATTTGACTTAATACAATCATTTATTAATGATAAATACTTAGGTTCAAAAATATTCAAAGGGAGGTTAGTTTTTGGAAAAAAAATGACACCACTTAGCGGAAAAATAGGAATAGTATTAGGTAAATTAAATTTCATAATAATTAAAACTATAATATAAAAAAAGACTAAGACATAGTGACAATCTTGTTAAATTTATAAATGTTGACCTGCTTAAAATTAATGTATTATACTATTTATATTTTGCGGGCATAGCTCAGTGGTAGAGCGTCTCGTTGCCAACGAGAAGGTCGAGGGTTCGAATCCCTTTGCCCGCTCCATTATAAGCATGGAAAAACTTTATAAAAAAAAATGTATTGCCTGTGATGGTAATACACTACCTTTTGACGCTAGTGAAATTCATAAATATTTAAAAAAAATTGATGGATGGGATGTCAAAAGCAATACAGAAAAAAATTATTATTTAGAAAAAAATTTTAAATTTAAAAATTTTCTTGAAAGTCAAAACTTTGTAAATGATGTTGCTTTAATTGCTGAGTTGGAAGGGCACCATCCTGATATACATTTCGGTTGGGGATATACTAAAATTAAAATCTTTACCCATGCTATTAAAGGTTTAGCAGAAAATGATTTTATATTAGCTTCTAAAATTGATCAGATTTGACTAATGGTTAAAATGTCTGACGTTAGTAAAAATCATTTTTGCTTTTGCTTTATTGGCTGCATTGATAACTTCTTGGTCTCTAATTGACCCCCCCGGTTGAACAAAAATTTTTACACCTGCAGCAATCAATGATTTTATACCGTCAGCAAATGGAAAAAAAGCATCAGAAGCCGCTATAGAGTCTTTAATTTTATTAGACTGGAAACGCTTAGCTTTTTGTACAGCAATCTTGCAGCTATCTAAGCGACTTGGTTGTCCAGCCCCAATACCAATAGTTGAAAAATTATTCGTTAATACTATTGCATTAGATTTAACATATTTTGAAATATTAAAAGCGAACTCAATTTCTTTTAATTCCTTTAACGTCGGTTTATTTTTAGTGACTAATTTTAAATCTCGTTTATTTAAAATAGATTTATCTTTTTCTTGTATTAAAAAGGATCCGTCAAATGTTTTAATAGCTGTTTGATTTTTTTGCTTATATTTTGAAATATCAATAATTCTTAAGTTTTTTTTTTGTTTTAAAATATTAAGCGCTTCTTTATCAAATCCTCTCGCTAGGATAACTTCTAAAAAGTTTTTATTTATTTCATCTGCAATTGCTCTATTCACTTTAAAGTTACAAGCTATGACCGCACCAAAAGCACTGACAGGATCACAAGCATATGCATTTTTAAAAGATGTCATTGGTAATTTATTAATAGAAACACCACATGGATTGGTATGTTTAGTAATCACAGTAGCTGGAATATTTTTTAAAGAAAATAAAATTTCTAATGAGGCAAAAACATCATTATAATTATTATAACTAAGATCTTTACCACCTAATTGACTTAAGCCTAGGTCCTTATCATTATAATCATTTACGTATATAGAGCTTTTTTGATGTGGATTTTCTCCGTATCTTAATTGTTTAAGTTTTCGACCAAAGATAGTTTTTCTTTCAGGAAATTTTATATTTAATTTTTGATTGAACCAATTAGCAATCATCGAATCGTAATAAGCTGTAAGACCAAAAGCTTTACAAGACATATATTCTCTAAATTTTAATGTACTTTTTCCCTTATTCTTTTCAATTTCATCTATTAAATCAGAGTAGTCATTTTTATTTGTAATTATTAAAACGTTTTTAAAATTTTTTGCCGCAGCCCTTACCATTGTAGGCCCACCAATATCAATATTTTCAATAATCGATTTATTATTTTTTGAATTAATTACAACTTTTTGAAATGGATAAAAATTAACAACAATTAAATCTAAAGATGGAAATTTTTGCTTATTCATTTCTTGCGCATGTTTTTTATTAGATCTATCATGAAGAATACCAGCATGAATTTTTGGATGCAGTGTTTTAACACGTCCATCTAACATTTCTTTAAAACCTGTGTAAGAGGATACTTCAGTGCAAGGATAACCTAGTTGTTTAATTGTTTTATAAGTTCCACCAGAGCTTATAATTTTAACTTTATGTTTACTCAAGACTTTTAGTACTGGAGATAAATCTGTTTTATCTGACACTGATATTAAAGCTGTCTTTATTTTTTGTTTCATTTTAATTACTTTTTGTTAAAGCCCAAGTAATATTTTTATTTACACTATTATCTAAAGATCCAGAAATAGTTATACAAAAATTATTAACTATTTGATTTCTACCTAAAAATATACTTTTTTCTAATAGTAAATTGTCTCCACTAGTAGTGAATATCAAGGATTTATTTTTCTCAATTTGAATTAAAATTGAATTTTTACCCATAGTTTGTACTGCGTTAATTCCAGGGTAAAGATGAAATCTGATATTATACACATTTGTTAATTTTTTATTTTCGTTAACAGAAATTAAGTTATCTTCCCCAAGTAAATTACTACTTTTTTTATCTATTTTAATTATTCGTTGATGAATGTAGTTAAAATTATTTTCATAAGCATTATGTTTTGCCGAAACTGTTATAAAGTTAGCTGTATCATTAATATTTAAGTCAAAAACTTTAAATGTAGATGTTATCGCGGCACCAAACGCATTATTGATCAAATTATTTCTCTCAAATTTTACAACAGAGGAATCATTCAGACACAATGTTGACTGTGCAGATGTAAGGCGACTAATTAATTCCGCTTTTTTTGAAATTTTTTGGCCAAAGCCACAATTTGTTATTATTTTATTATTATCAAGAAAATATTCAAACGATAAAGGTCCAGATTGATACTTTGTAGAATATTTCTTTTGAGGAGGAGAACCTACATCAAAAAAAAGTAGACTCTTTTTTCCTCTTGCTATGTAAATTTTATTAATTTTATTTAGAATATTATTTGATTTATAATCTAATCCTGTAAGATATTCTAAATAGCTATCTATTTGAAATTCACTAGCACCATTAAATAACGGGTTCATATTTGTTGCTGTTTTCAGTGAATATAAGCAATCAATTAATTTATCAACAATGTCATCTAAATAATCAGGGATATACTCCTGAGCATCTCTACAGCACTCCTTAATCAAAACTAGAGATTTTGAACACTGTACTAAGTCATAAATATTTCCACTTATGGGACAACCATCGTTGTCAAAAAAATCTTCAACGGTTTTTTTTAAAACCTTTATTCCCATTTCAAAATTTGAATTATATTCTTTAAAAACAAGCCCAGATAATATAATTGCTGAAATAATTTCTATTTTTTTTACGGGGTTATTTTCATAATTTAAATTTTTTTTTAAATGATTGATTTGAACAATGATTGAATTAAAAAATTTTTGTTTAAAGTTTTTGTCAGCATTATTTAAAATAATATCTGCATTAAGAATCCATGCTAAAATTCTTCTACTAATATTTAAATTATCCCAAGTTTTTTTTTTATATTTTGCATTATTTTTTATCCAAATTGAGATTATTTGTTGAATTATTGCACCATTATTTTTCCGATTGATTAAATTTAACCAAAAAAATCTATTAAGTTCTTCTTTTTCTTTTTTTGATTCGAAGTCATCCCAAAAGGTGTCAATATTTATTTTTGAAAGTTTAAAAGTAAATAATTTTTGGCCAACAAATGAAGAAAGAAGAAATGGATTTGGATAAAAATATAGTTGTTCAGGTAATTTTGTTTTTAAAGACTTGTTATAATAATTTGTGGAAAAATAAATATTTTTTAAAAAACGAGTTAAAATAATTTTTACTGCTAAAAAGTAAAAATAAACAGCCTTAAAACCAAACATTAATTCGATCTAAGCAATTGAATATTTTTTTTTAGATTACCATTATTTTCTTTAAAAACTGTAGAGCCAGAAACTAAAATATTAGCACCAAACTCTTTTGCTTTTTTACTATTATCAAAGTTAATACCACCATCAATTTCAATATCTATTTTAAGTTTTTTTTCGTCAATCATATTTCTTAATTTTTTCATTTTTTCTAAAACTTCGGGCATAAATTTCTGACCTCCAAAACCTGGTTCTACACTCATGATTAAAATTAAATCAATTTTATCTAAATAATCTTCGATTAAATTTATTTGAGACTTAGGCTTTAACGAAATTCCAACTTTTTTTCCTAATTTTTTTATTAAGCTAATAGTTTCAGATATATTTTTTGTTGCTTCAGGATGAAAAGTAATAATATCAGCACCTGCATCGGCAAAGTCTTTAATAAAATTATTAACTGGTGAAATCATTAAATGTACGTCAAAAGTAAGTTTTGTGGATGGTCTCAATCGTTTAATAACCTCTGGTCCAATCGTAATATTAGGCACAAAATGCCCATCCATTACATCAATATGAATATAATCAGCACCTGCTTTTTCAAGGGCAATAATCTCTTCACCTAATCTACTAAAATCTGCCGAAAGAATAGAAGGAGATATTTTAATAATTGAGCTCATAACTACTTATATATTTTATACTTTGATGAAGTCAAAAAAATAGTTTGTTAATAAAATAAACGATAAAGTTGTTTAGAAAAATCACTCTCTAATGGAAATGCAAGCATTCCCCACACATCATAGCCTAATAGATATGGCATAGCATAAAATCTAAATAGATAGAAAAACCAAGCCACATAAAGGGCAATAAAACCACTAAACAGAAAACTAGGAGTAATAAATTTAAACAGTTTTATTATCGGGTCTGTATATTTAACAAAAATTCTCATGAAGAAAAAAGTAGAGTCTTCCCTTTGGAAAATATTCATGAATGCTCTACCAATTAGAGTCCACATAATCATACCAAGTATATAATCTATAACAATTATCCAAGTAGGTATCATAAAATTAAAATATCATTATTTAGGCAAAAAAAAGGGGCGAAAAAATCGCCCCTTTAATTTTTATAGTTTTATTACTAGTGTTGTTTACCTAAAACAGCTTTACCTGTAGGAACTCTACAGTCATCAACCATTTTTTGAGTAGCAGCATCTGGTTCTTTAGTCATTAAACTAACCACAACCATTGTTACTAAACAAATTGGAGCACCGATCATTCCAAATCTTAAATGATCTATGCCTAACCAAGGGTCATGAGCAACTCCCCAGATAGCAACAGAGAACTTAGGATAAACATACAGTAAGTATAATAACCCTGAAGATATTCCTGCTAATATTCCGGCGATTGCACCTTCTCTAGTAGCTCTTTTCCACCATACACCAAGTACTAGCGGAAAGAATAAACCTGACATCGCAAAGTCAAATGCCCAGGCAACCGAACCTAAGATACTTGTAAGCCTAAACGAAGCTATATAAGCACCTGCGGCACCGATTAATACTAGAAGTACACGAGCAACGATTAGTCTTTTTGCTGTATCAGCTTTTGGATCAATGATTTTGTAGTAAATATCATGTGATAAAGCGTTTGATATCGCAAGTACTAATCCATCTGCAGTCGACATAGCAGCGGCCATACCACCAGCAAACACAAGTCCTGAGATTACGAACGGTAGTCCCGCTACTTCTGGAGTAGCTAATACTACAACGTCACCTCTCATAAAGAACTCGTTTAACTGAAGTATGCCATCACCATTAA
>Ga0307488_10002050_pt1 | contig 17022 bp, 20 predicted proteins | sample SB02metaG_FD_202248 | JGI IMG/M metagenome (GOLD analysis project Ga0307488, IMG submission 202248) | Sea-ice brine microbial communities from Beaufort Sea near Barrow, Alaska, United States - SB 0.2 | ecosystem: Environmental > Aquatic > Marine > Coastal | place: USA: Alaska | collected... | reverse complement strand
CTCACATAATAGTAAACAACTGCAATGTAGCATCAAATACAATGACGTTTAACATTAGCATACTGGCGATGGATATTGTAGACGAAAGCAAAGACGAGGTTACGGATATATTTGTAGGCAATGATAATGAACAAGATGTTTTAAATACCCAGTTAGAAGTTATTAATAGGGTTGTATCGATACTACAAAGAGGAGATTTATATACTGACCTATTCCAAGTAGATGGAGCAGTAGGATGTGAGCCGTTTGTAGATAGATTCGAAAACAAGCTGGCTGGATGGGCTGCTACATTTGATGTATTAGTACAAAATGATATGACTGTATGTTAACAAATACCAAAGAATCCTTAGAGAAGTTTAGAAAGTTTGTTGCACAACAATCTAGAAGCAGATTAACTAAGGGTAAAAAGAACGTTTCTAAGGGACTTTATAAGAAGTTAGATGGTGTTTTAAAAGTGAGCCCCAATTCGTTTCAATTAAGCTGGGATTTAGGTTATGGTAATTTTCAGGATAAAGGAGTAAGCGGTACTGAAAAGAAATACGACACCCCTTATAGTTATAAAAGTAAAATGCCACCTGTTAAACCGTTAGCAGAATGGGCAAAAGCAAAAGGTCTTAAATTAAGAGACTCAAAAGGTAGATTCCAAAAGGGTGGATATATGACATTAGGTTTTTTAATAGCAAGAAGCATACAGAAAAAAGGTTTAAAGCCTAGCCTATTCTTTACCAAACCATTTGAACAAGGATTTAAAAAGCTACCAGATGAGCTACTAGAAGCATACGGATTAGACGTAGAAGAGTTTTTACAATTTACATTAAATAAAAAATAATGAGCACAAAAATAAACGTTAGAAGCCCATACTTTCTACAATTTACAGAGCCAACTCAAACGCTAGGTGTTTTTACTTGTGATACAGCATTGCTTCAAAACTTTTCTGTTGATAGTACAGGAATAATAAACAATCCAAACATTAGAAACGGTGCTATATTAGACCAGTCGGCTTATACCTTTTCTCCAAATACTGGCACTAGTGTAATACCAAGAAGCGTAACCTACACTATAGCTATACCAGTAAATTATACAAATTCAAACGATTCTACAATTGATTGTGTGCAAACATTCGACCAGCCAGTTAGACCGCCAGCACAAGACCCAGCACAAAACCCATTATGTCCTACCTATACAGGTGTTACAGTTCCAGACATTTCGGGAGTAGCACCTTCTTCTGTACAAACCTTTAACGCATCTCAATTTTTTGTTGCTGGTACTGATGGTATTGGAAGTATTGATGTAGATAGAATAAGCGGAAGCGGTTCTGTTATTGCTTCAACATCTGGAACGCATCCTAATATTATCTGTACAATTCAATCTTCTACCTCTTGCGTAACTGCTGAATTTTTTCTTATTGCTAGGGGCAATTCAACCACTTGCAAAGGGGGTTCGGATTCATTTACATTTACTACTTCTGGCTGTGATGATTTTGATTGTGATGATGCTAATATTACAGCAGGAACAGGTAGGATAGAACAAGATGGAACGGTACATAAATCTACTTGGGGTCTTGGTGGTCTTGGATTAAATAAACTTCTTTATGGTGCAACTGATATTACTACAAGTTTAAATGTGGGTGCAAACAATACTGGTTCTGTTATCCCTATTGTATTAACATACAGATTCAACATTCCTTTAGGATATACCAACTCAGGGACATTTGACTGTGATGTAACATATTCACAACCTGCAACAACTACCCTCCCAGAATTTACCTGTGGAGATGCACAAATAACTGGAACCTACATATCTGATAGCGGAAACATTGCTGCGCCTAGTTTAACATTGGGAACGTTAGTTAGTTGGAGTCCACAATCATTTTTACAAGTAAGTACAGATACGCCAAGAACAATAACCCTTACAATAACTCCTCCTCCTGCTAATTTCAGCAACTCTGGAGGGGCAAATATTACTTGCCCAGTTGATATAACACAACCTGCAAAACAAGCAGACTGTGGTACTATTACGGTGTTTTTAAGCCAAGGATATTCTTCGGTGCAAGATATATGTTACGAGCAGCAAGCAGGAAGATACTGGCAAACAAGTAACCAAGTTTCAACAAACGCATCAAGTGCCGCAGCTGCAAGATATGAATACGGTAGCAGAATGTGTTACGGAACTACCCCTGTATTTGGCTTAAATAGATGGTATGTAATAACAACAACCCAAACAACTGGGGATGCTTTATATAATTTCTACGCTATACAGATTGATGAAAATGGAATAGTTCAGGATTCTGTGATTTGGAATTGTGGTTCTGTTACTGGTGGTAGTGGTGGTAATATTTAATAAAAATAAAAATGGCTTTACAAAAAGTAAATTTAAAATTATACGTGTACTCTGGAACTTCGGGAAGTTTTTCAAATGGAGACTTAAAGTACGAGATAAGCAAAGATAGAATATCTTCACAGAATAACATTGTGCTGGAAATTGGGCAACTTGTCAAGGATTACCTTGTAACCTCTTTTGATAATGACTATATAGGTAACTCTGTCTGGGTTTCTGCGGTTGTAGATTATTACGAAGAAGCAACGCAAGCAATCTATGAATCAAACGGAACTCAAACATTTACGTATTTGGCTTTTGATGGATATGGAGACTTTCAGGAAGAAATAAACCCAGCATTAAGTACTGACCTTTTACAGACTAGTCTCAATATGTATCTACCAGAAGGGACAGCAGGTAAACTTCCAATATTTGCCGAGGGTGTTGGTAAAGTTATCATTGATTCAGTAACTACCGAAATAACAGACAACGGAAACTCCAACCAAAAGATTCAGTATCTAACAATTCCAGCTAATAAAAGTTCTGTACAGATATATGCAACCGATGACACCACACTTTTAAAGACGGTAACGGTTAATAATGTATGTGAGCCAAAGTTTACACCACACAAAGTAACGTTTGTAAACAAGTTAGGTACATATCAGGACGTATATTTCTTTAAAAAGACTACTGAAAGCTTCAATGTAAAGGATGAAACCTACAAAAGAAACACAATAGACACCAATACTCTAACCTACGGAACGAATGAAGGACAAAAACAAAGATATAATGTAAACGGTTCTACTAAAATCACTTTAAATACTGGCTATGTAAAGGAAGATTTCAATAGTGCATTAGAAGAACTGTTCTTATCTGAGAACGCTTGGATTAGGTGGGAGAATAAAACTCTACCCGTTATCATTTCGAGTAAAGATATGACCCTTAAAAACGTTTTAAACGATAGGTTAATTGATTATACAGTAGGATTTGAGTTTGCATTTAACAAAATAAACAATGTGCGTTAATGATTTCACTACAACTATATATAGATGGGCAACAGGTAGAGCTACACGACAATGAAAGCGTAGTACTTAAACAAAGTATTAAAGATGTTCAAGACTTGGAAAAGGTCTTTACTGATTATACACGTACTTTTAATGTCCCTGCCAGCACGGTCAATAACAAGATATTTAAGCACTTTTATAATTTTAATATAAAGGGGTTTGATGCAAGAAGCAAAAAGCCCTCTACGTTAGAATTAAATTACACCCCTTTTAAGGTCGGGAATATTAAGCTGGAGGGTGTACAAATGCAAGACAATAAGCCTGTAAATTATAGACTTACTTTTTTTGGTAATATGAGTTCATTAAAGGACACATTTAAAGATGACGATTTAAGCTCATTGGGAACTCTTGCAAATGTATCTTTCTCATATACACCAGCCGAAGTATCTACATTATTACAACAGGGGAAGGATATATTTATAGGAACGGAAACGGTTTCAAGGGGATTAGTTGCTCCATTGATAACCCATACCGACCGACTGTATTACGATTCATCTACGGACATCGCAGGCACCTTCAACCTTGCGGTAGGTACTGAATCAAAGGGTTTGGTTTATGACCAATTAAAACCAGCTATAAGTATATATGCGTTAATACGAGCCATTGAGGGAAAATACCACATCCAGTTTAGTGATGACTTTATCAATAACAGTAATAATAAACTAACCAAGCTATATATTTGGTTACATAGAAAAAAAGGTAATCTTTTAGCAGAAGATTATATTACTAGAAAATCAGTTACAAATTGGAGTAATATTGTATCTGGCATTAATGGCGGCAGGTTTGATTATCACGGGTTTATTAATCAAACTGTTGACGAGGGAATTAATAGATTTATTGAAATTTCAGTTTCAACGGCTTCAAGTGTTGAATACGAAGTTGTTATTCAGGATGGAAATGAAGTAGTACATAGTTCTGAACACATAGGAAGCTCAACTCCTATTTCATTTAACGATAACTACGAATTATTTTCGCAACCGTTTGGAAATGCAAACCTTTTAAGGGTTTTTATAATAACTTCAGATACGGCTATTTTTGATATTGATTTTATTGTTAGAGATGTAGCAAGTAATAGAAGCGGAACATCTTCTGCAACAGCACAAATAACTACAGATAATATTTACTGGTTTTCTTTATTAAACGAAATGCCTGAAATCAAAGTAATGGACTTTCTTACAGGGATTTTTAAAATGTTTAATCTTACTTCATTTTACGAAGGAGACGTTATAAAGGTTTTACCATTAGATGATTTTTATGCAGGTAGTACAAACACTTTTGATATTACAAAATACCTAGACAAAGGAACGTCAGAAGTCAATTCAGTTTTACCGTTTAGCTTGATAAATTTTAAATATCAAGAACCGAAAACATTATTAGCTTACAATCATAAGTTTAGTTTTGAAAATACTTGGGGCGGTTTAGCTTATGAAAACCCTGGGATATCTAAAGGCAGCACCTATACCGTTCAGCTTCCGTTTGAAAATCTAAAGTTTGAGAGAATAAAAAACAGCGGTACATCAAACACTTCAATACAATGGGGATATTCGGTAGATGCAAAATTAGCTCCATATATCGGCAAGCCCTTTATTTTTTACGCAAATAAAATAGAGAACGGAAACCCAATATCGTTTTTAGAAACGGCAGGCGGTTCGGTTACATCAATACCACAATATTACGTTCCATCAAATTCGGTAAACGTTCAAGAAGATTCCGAAACAATAAACTTTGGTTCTGAAAAAAGCGAGTGGACTGCAACCAATTTTGATAAGTCTTTATATAAAACGCATTATGATACTTACATCAAAGGTGCTTTTAGTCAATCAAGAAGGTTGAGTAAATTTAGGGCTTACGTTCCTATGTCTGTAATTTCTAAACTAGGTCTTGAGGATAAAATAATAGTGTTTGATAATCTATATAAAATAAACACAGTAACAACCAACTTTCAAAATGGGCTTTCTTCTTTTGAATTAATAAATGAAGCCTTAGACTTTACGGCTACGGCAAATGATAATATAAGAGATGAAGCAGAAACGATTGACAATTCTACGGTAACAGTAGACACTACATTAGTGACCGCTGATAATGGTATAAGAACTATATAAAAATGATAGAAAATATTTTACAAATGCTAGAGATAGCAAAACGGGAAAAGCAAATAGGGAAATTAACTCACATTGCGTTAGGTAAAAACAAACTACCCGAAACATTTAAAGAAGGATATAAAATTTTAAAACTAGAACTATGTCAACTGTAAAAACCATTGAAATAGAAGTAAATGCTGGCAAAGCTGAAAAGGACTTAAAAGGTCTGGATAAGGGTTTGCAAAAAGTAGATAAAAGCGTTGAAGATATTGGTGACACCTCAAAGGAAACCCAGAAAGAAATGGGTGCTTTCGGTACTGCAATAGATAAAGTTACAGGCGGTGGCTATACTGGTTTTATGAAAATGACCAAAGCTATCAGAACTGGGAACGTGAGTTTAAAGGCTATGAAGGTTGCTTTTATCGCAACTGGGATAGGTGCGTTTGTTGTAGCCGTTGGTGCGTTAGCCGCTAACTTTAGCAATAGTGAAGAAGGTGCTAACAAACTTAATAAGGTACTTTCTCAAATAGGAGTAGTTGCAGGTAATGTAACTGACATACTTTACAGTTTAAGTCAAAGTGTGTTTTCTCTTTTAACTGGAAATCTTGATGATGCAGCCAAATCATTTGAAGAGGCTACAAATAGAATGAAAAACTTTGGTGAAGAAACCAAAAAAGAAATAGCATTACAAGGAGAGTTAGCAGACAAACAAGCTGAACTTACTAAGATTGAAAGACAATTAACTGTAGAAAGAGCCGAAGCAAATAGAAAAAGAGCAGACCTTTTAGAAAAGGCAGCGGATAGAGAACAATACACCGCAACCCAAAGGATAGAATTTTTAAAAGAAGCAGGAAGATTAGAAGAGGAAATTACTAATAAGGAAATTGCAGCCGCTAAACTTAGACTTGAAATAAAAGAACAGTCAAATACATTGAGTGAAAGTTCCGCAGAAGATCTAGCAGAGGAAGCAACGTTAAAAGCGGAGTTAATAAACCTAGACACCCAAAGGCTAACAAAACAAAAAGAAGTAACCAGTCAGATTATAGGTGCTATTAACGAAGAAAAGGCTGCGCATAAGGCTTTAGTTGACCAAAGACAAGCAGAAATTGATGGTTTCCAAACTCAAAGAGATACATTAGATAAAATACTAATTAAAAGTGTAGGCAAACAAGAGGAAGCTACAATAAAAACTGGGGATATAACGGCAGCAATAAAACGAAACCAAGCGAATCAGGAAATAAAAATAGACCAATTAACCAATAAGCAGAAATTAGCTTTAACAGCTCAAACATTAGGACAGGTAACGGCATTACTTGGGGAAAATAGCACGGCAGCAAAGGCAGCTGGAATATCTACAGCTGTTATAAATAGTTTGTTAGGTTTTACCGAAGTATTAAAAAGCCCTTCAGTAATACCTGAACCTTTTGGAAGTATTCAGAAAATAATATCAGCAGGGTCTATACTTGCATCTGGTTATGCAACAGTGAAACAAATAGCATCTGTTAAAACGCCTTCAGGTGGCGGAGGTGGTAGTCCAAGTATTTCTACACCTTCAAGAGGCACAACACCATCAGCTCCCCCATCATTTAACGTGGTAGGAGCGAGCGAAACAAATCAACTGGCACAATCAATCGGGCAAGACGAGAAACAGCCTGTAAAAGCCTATGTAGTATCTAATGAGGTGAGCGATGCACAAGCATTAGATAGAAACATTATTGAAAGCGCTTCGATAGGATAATTAACAAAAACACTAAAAAGATATTGTATTAATATGGACATAATAGAATTATTTATTGACGAAGAAGATGAGGTTTCTGGAATAGAAGCTGTATCAATAGTAGAATCCCCTGCAATTGAAAGCGACTTCATAGCATTGAAAAACCAAGAGTTTAAGTTTGCAGAAGTGAACAAAGAGAAGCGTATTCTAATGGGTGCAGCTTTGATTCCTAATAAGCCTATATATCGCAAGAACGATGAGAATGAATATTACATCTATTTTTCAAAAGCAACTGTAAGAAAGGCTTCTGAACTATTCTTTATACGTGGCAATCAAAACAACTCAACACTAGAACACAATGTGCCACTAACAGGATTAACTGCGGTTGAAAGTTGGATAGTAGAAGATGAGAAAGACAAAACAAGATTTTACGGTTTGGATGTACCGATTGGAACTTGGATGTTATCAATGAAAGTGCAAAACGATGACGTATGGAACGACTACGTTAAAAGCGGAAAAGTAAAAGGATTTAGTATTGAAGGCTACTTTGCGGATAAACTGGAAAGACCAAACGAACCTGTAAAGCAATCAGCTGAATTAGAAGCAGAAAAATTACTATCTAAATTAAAAGACCTTTTTAAAGATGAGTAGAATACCTAGTCCACAAAACGATAAACGTGCGTGCTTATGTAAAGATAATAAATATTCTCGTAAGTGTTGCGATGGAAGTCTACGCTCGCAGGGAATAGGCAACATAACAAAGGATGTTCATATAGGTAATTTAAACTATTATAGAGTTCAGAGATGTGGTCACAGTATGCACAAAGAAATTCATTTACACGATAGAACCCTTACAGTTGGAGGTGTTTATTATATGAATTTTGAAAACGCCAACCATTCTAACTGTTATACGGTTTTAAATATTTCATCAAGTGGAGACCATCATATAGAATCAGAAACAGTATATGTAGATTGTGATGCTTGTACGGCAGCAAACTAAAAACATAACAAACAAATATTAATTTTATTGTATAAATATGAAAGCAACAGATATGTTAAACAAAATCAAAGAAACACTTGGGGTAGAATTATCCGAAGAAGTTAAATTAGCACAGGCTGCATTAGAAAACGGAACTATTATAGAAGCAGAAGAGTTTGCCGAAGGAAAAGAAGTTTTTATTGTAACCGAGGACGATAAAGTAGCCCTACCAATTGGAAGCTACAAACTTGAAGATGGTCAGGAATTGATTATCGAGGAAGAAGGAATCATTAAGTCTATTGGGGAAACTGTAGAAGAAGCTCCAGAAGAAGCACCTGCTGAAGAGGTAGATGCTGCTGAAGACGAAAAAGAAGAAATGTCCTACGCAACCAAAGAAGACCTTGCTGAAGTTAAGTCAATGATTGACGAGATTAAAGCAATGATTGAAAAGAAAGATGAATTATCAGTTGAAGAAACTGTGGAAAATATTGTCGAAGAAGTTAAGGAAGAACTTTCACAAGTTGAAAAAGTAAACCATAACCCTGAAGCAAATGCGGATAAAGCATTAAACCTTTATTCTCAAAAAGGAGGAACTACCACGATGGATAGAGTTCTCCAAAAAATTAATAAATTTAAAAACTAAAACAAAATGGCTACAACTACTAGCATTACAACTACCTACGCTGGGGAATTTGCAGGACAGTACATATCTGCTGCACTTTTAAGCGGTTCAACTTTGGACAATGGATTAATTTCTATTAAACCAAATATCAAATTTAAAGAAGTAATTAAGAAAGTATCTACTGACGGTCTTGTGAAAGACGCAGGATGTGACTTCGACCCTACTTCTACTTTGACTCTAACTGAAAGAATTTTAGAGCCAACCTCACAACAAGTAAACTTACAGTTATGTAAGAAAGATTTTCAATCAGACTGGGATGCAGTATCAATGGGCTATTCTGCTTTTGATTCACTACCTCCTTCATTTGCTGATTTTTTAATCGGACACGTTGCTGCTAAAGTTGCACAAAGAACAGAACAATCTATCTGGAATGGTGCTGCAGCAACAAACGGAGATTTTGCAGGATTTAAGGAATTAATGTTAGCTGACGCTGATATAACTGACGTAGGTGCAGGAGTAGCGGTAACAGCGGCAAATGTTATTGAAAAATTAGGTTTAGTTGTTGATTCTATCAACTCTACAATCTATACTTCTGAAGATTTATTCATTTATGTTTCTCAAAACGTAGCACGTGCTTACGTAAGAGCATTAGGAGGATTCCAAGCGACAATTGGCGCAGCTGGTACAGATAACAAAGGGACACAATGGTACAACGGTGGAGGTCTTACTTTCGATGGTGTAAAAATTGCGGTTGCAAATGGATTAGCTGACAACACAATGGTAGCAGCTGAAAAATCTAACCTATACTTTGGAACAGGTCTATTATCTGACAACCAGGAAGTAAAAGTTATTGATATGGCAGACCTTGATGGATCGCAAAATGTACGTGTAGTAATGAGATTTACTGCAGGAGTACAGTACGGGATTGGAACTGACATAGTTCTCTATTCTTAATAACTACATTTAATTAATCAAAGAGGGTAGGTGGGATAACTGCCTACCCTTTTTTAATACAAAATAATATGGCTTGTGATTTAACAAAAGGTAGATTAGAACCTTGCAAGGACGTAGTAGGAGGCTTAAAAGCAGTCTACTTTACTGACTTCGGGGATTTAGGAACCGTAACTAAGGTAGATGATGAAATAACTGTACTTAGTGGTACATTTTCAGCATATAAGTACGATTTAAAAGGAGGTTCTAGCTTCGAGCAGGCTATTACGTCTTCACGTGAAAACGGAACTACTTACTTTGAACAAACTTTAAATTTAACTTTAAAGAAATTATCAAAAGAAGACAACAAGGAAATTAAACTTCTTGCTTATGGACGTCCACACGTAGCAGTAGAAGACTATAACGGAAATGTTTTCCTTATGGGCTTAGAACACGGAGCAGAAATAACAGGAGGTAGTATTGTTACTGGGGCTGCAATGGCTGACCTTTCGGGATATACACTTACGTTTGTAGGTCAGGAAATACAACCTGCAAACTTCTTAAGCGCACCAACAGCAGCTGACCCATACGCTGGTGTTAGTTCTAGTGTAACAATTGTAGTAGGTACAAATTCATAGTAATTATTTACTAGATATTAAAGGGGGCTTAATTGTCCCTTTTTTTATGCGTTATATTTAACAAAAACAAAGTTTTATTATTGTATATATATGACAATATTACAAAGTACAACAGATAGCCAAACCCTAAACCTCATTCCAAGGGAATACACTTCTGGAACTACATACACCATCTCAATAAAAGACGAGACAACCAACAAAGAGGTATTCAGTTCTACGGCTACAACCTTTACGGCTTTGGATTATTACTTTCAATACAGTAGCGTTTTCACATTAGTAGAGAATACAATGTATATGTTAGAAATTAAGGACGGTAACAACGTAACCTTTAAAGATAAAATATTTTGTACTAATCAAAACGTTACTACATACAGCGTAAATGATAATGAGTACATTAAAAATACAATAGCTAACGACTTTATAGTTTTATAATGGCAAGAAATAACAACAAAAAAGAAGGCGGTCTTCACGTAATTAATTTATCTACGTACAACAAACCCGAAATATCGGAAGATAAAAGAAAGGAATGGGTAGCTTACGGAACAGATAACAACTATTACCAGTATTTAATCGAACTATTCACCAATAGTGCAACTAATAACGCTATTATTGGTGGGGTTTCCTCAATGATATACGGTAAGGGATTAGATGCTTTAGATAGTTCTACAAAAACAGAAGAGTATGCTGCGATGCGTTCCATCTTTTCAAACGATTGTTTAAGAAAGGTTTCTTTGGATTTAAAATTATTAGGCGAAGCCAGTTTTCAGGTTACCTACAAGGACAAAAAAGTATATAAAGCAGAACACTTTCCACGCCAAACACTACGAGCGGAGAAATGCAACGAAGAAGGTCAAATTGAGGCTTATTATTATTTCCCTGATTGGGCAAACATTAAACCTGCTGATAAACCTAAACGAATTGCGTCTTTTGGATTTGGTAACGGTACTGAACCTGAAGTTAAAATAGCAAAAAGGTATATATCTGGTTATGATTATTACTGCCCTGTAGACTATCAAGGTGGTTTGGCTTATGCAGAATTAGAAAGCGAAGTTTCGGATTATTTAATTAATGACGTTCAAAATGGCTTCTCAGGAACTAAGGTAGTAAATTTCAACAACGGAATACCAGACCAAGACCAACAATTAAGCATCAAGAACGATGTAATGCGTAAGCTAACAGGAAGCCGTGGAGAGAAGGTAATTATCGCCTTTAACAACAACGCTGAAAGTAAGACTACAATCGATGACGTGCCTTTAAATGATGCCCCAGCGCATTATGAGTATCTTTCTACGGAATGTTCAAACAAATTAATGGTTGCCCACCGTATTACTTCGCCTTTACTTTTAGGAATAAGAACAGGCAACAACGGACTCGGAAATAATGCTGATGAAATCAAAACGGCATCTTTGCTATTCAATAACGTTACTATAAGACCGTATCAAGACCTTTTAATCGACTGTATTGACGATATACTAGCTTTTAATGGTATATCATTGAAATTATATTTTAAGACCTTACAACCGCTTGAATTCATTGATACAGATAATGCAATAACAGACGAAGCAAGGGAAGAAGAAACAGGTGTTAAATTGGCTAAGTATTCTTTTAATGACGAAAAGGCTTTTGATTTGCTAGACGAACTAGGGGAAGAAGAAGATTTAGACGAATGGGAATTGGTAGACGAAAGACAAGTTGATTATGACCAAGAAGAAACACTAGATAAAATGATAGGTTTAGCTTCTACTGGTTCTGCAAGACCAAATGCAAAAAGCGAACAAGATGGAGAGTCAGATGGTTTACGATTTAAGGTTCGTTATCAATATGCACCTTTAAAATCCTCTGCAAATAGTAGGGAGTTTTGTTCAAAAATGGTAGCATCTAAAAAGATATACAGAAAAGAAGATATTATCCAAATGGGTAACCAGGCGGTTAATGCAGGTTGGGGATTAAATGGTGCTGATACTTATTCTATCTGGGAATTTAAAGGCGGTGGTGATTGCCATCATTTCTGGATGCGTAAAACGTATATGGCTAAAGGGGTTTCTCCAGATGCTAAAAATCCAAGAGCAGAGGTAAGCGTAAACAAGGCAAAAAAAGAAGGATTTACACCTAAAAAAAACGAATCAAATGTGGCTAAACGACCAACCGATATGCCTAACAACGGTTTTGTAAATAAATAAGAAATGGCAGAAGCATTATTAATAGGAAGAGCGGACATAGTAAAATTTACTGCAATGAACGGAAACGTAGATACGGATTCCTTCATTCAATGGATTAAAACCGCTCAAGATATACACATACAAAACTACCTAGGAACTGACCTATTTGAAAAGATACAAGCTGATATTATAGCAGGTACTTTAACAGGAGACTATTTAAGCCTTGTAAACGTCCATATAAAGCCTATGTTGATACATTGGGCTATGGTTGAATATTTACCCTTTGCTGCATATACAATCGCTAACAAGGGCGTATTTAAGCATTCTAGCGAGAACGCAGAGAACGTATCAAAAGAAGAGGTAGATTATCTAGTTGAAAAGGAACGGGATTTAGCACAATACTATACGGATAGGTTTATTTCTTATATGAGTTTTAACAATACTTTATTTCCAGAGTACCGAAGTAATTCAAATGGGGATATTAACCCATCTTACGATTCAAATTTTAGCGGATGGGTATTATAAGAAGAAAGGTAGGTAGCTATAAACCAAAACAAAAGAACATTGAAAAGCTAACCAAATACCTTAAAAAGGTAAATAACAAAAAGATAAAAAATTTATTGTACTAGTATGGCTAAACAAACGGTATTAACAGGAACTACGGCAAACGATGGTACAGGAGACCAGCTAAGGAATGCCTTTATTAAATTAAATCAAAATAACGATGAGATTTATGGAAATAACTTTGTAACACAGGCGATGTTAAACGATGACATCGTAGACCACGCAGAACTTGCAAATAGATTTACGGCTGAAGTTGCAATAAGCACCTTAACAGGTTCTGTAAATTTTGATTGTGCAAACGGTTCTTCATTTAAATTAAGCGGAGACTTAATTGGTGCATATACCATAAACTTAACCAATTATAAAAAAGGTCAAGTAATAACAATCTATCCATTAAAAGCTCAAACCGTTACACTTACTGGAGGTTCTGGAACTGGTGTTTTCAATAAACTAAGTGAAGTGGATTATGACAATACAAAAACTAGTATTCTACAAATTGAATGTGTAGACGACCAAGCAACCAATCCAGTATTTTTCTATTCAGTAGCAACCTTTGCATCTGATGCAACAATCTAAAAACTAACGTATGCTAAGTAAAAGAATACTATCTATTATTAAACAAGCAGCTGGTCTTTCTGTTGATTATCTTGTTGTTGCGGGAGGTGGAGGTGGTGGAAACTATTACTATGGAGGAGGAGCTGGAGCTGGTGGTTTTAGAACTTCTTTCGGAGCAGGAAATGTAAACGGAGGGAATACAGCTTTAGAGCCTAGTCTTGCAGGTTCTTTAAATACAAACTATACCGTAACCATCGGAGCTGCTGGAAACGCTGGAAGTTCTGGGCAATCCTCCCAACTTGTTTTAGCATCTACTATAACCACAACTGGAGGTGGTGCAGGTGGTACTCAAGGTACTGGTTTTCCAGGTGGGTCAGGTGGTGGAGGTGCTAATTATCCTTCAAATTATAACGGAGGAGCAGCTAACACTTCTCCAGTTCAAGGTTTTTCAGGAGGCAACGCTGTAAATTCTACATACAATGCAGGAGCTGGTGGTGGTGGTGCTGGAGAGATTGGAAGGGGTGGAGCTGCAACCGCGGCTTTAGGAGGAAAAGGTGGTAATGGACAAGTCAGTTTAATAACAGGAGTATCAACTCACTACGCAGGAGGTGGTGGTGGTGGATTAAATAGAAATACTACACATTTTACCCCACAAGGGGGACTTGGCGGCGGTGGAAATGGGGCTGGTTCATCTACTATTGCGGCGAATGGAACTTCTAACTCTGGTGGTGGTGGTGGTGGTGGTAGCCACGCTAGCTTTGGTACTGGAAATGGAGCTTCTGGTGGTTCTGGTTTTATTATACTTAGATACCCAGCAATATACACAATAACACTTGGAACGGCATCCGTATCTAGTTTAAACACTTTAGTAACTGGTGATAGTAATTTTAAATATACAAATCTAACAGGTAGCGGTACATTCTCATTCACACAATAAAATAAATTAATATGGCACATTACGCTTTTTTAGATTTAAACAACATAGTTACCGAAGTCATAGTGGGTCAAGACGAAAGCAATACCCAGCACGATTGGGAAATTTACTACGGTAATATGAAAAATCAAACCTGCAAAAGAACCTCGTACAACACGAGCGGAGGAGTTCATTTGTATGATGGCACACCATTTAGAAAAAACTACGCAGGAACTGGCTACACTTACGATTCAGTAAGGGATGCTTTTATTCCAGAACAACCTTTTAACAGTTGGACTTTAAACGAAGATACTTGTTTGTGGGATTGTCCAGTTGACTACCCGACAGAAACTGAAGATGCAGATGGTAACGCTATATTTTACAGTTGGAACGAAGAAAACCAGCAATGGGATATAACATCTTAATATTATGCAAGATTTGAAGATATACGGACTAAATATAGGAGCAATGCTTTTTAGTGTTGTAAACGATTTCAACCCTATACTTCAAACGGTAGTGTTAATCTTAACTATAATTTATACAGCAGTAAACATATACAAGCAATTTAACAAATGAAAAAAAGAGATTTAATCCATTATTGTGGTGCGGCTGGTATTTTTGTACTGGTTATTTTAATGCTTCTGTATTTGGCAAACAACTCTATACCTCCAGCAAACAAAGATATTATAATATCAATCGTGGGCGTAATAGTTGGGAGCTTGTCAGTTGTCATCTTTTCACTAATTGGTAAGAATCCAGAAGAAGTTGCACAATTACAGTCTAAGGTTGATTCACAGCAAAAGCACATTGAAGTGTTAGTTAAGCAAAAAGATGAATTAGAATCTATGCTAATAACATTGCAAAATACTTTAATCGACAATATGACAATCTTCGGTTCTTCATTATTTGACACGCTAAACTTTACGGATAAAAACTTAAAAAACAAATAATGGCAAACGAAATATATCATAAAAGCAACTGGGGTAGTCCTAAAAAAGATGGTTGGGGGGATGTTTATTTTAATCCTTCAGCAACAAATAAACTCTATACACGTTCGGATAATTACGAAAATTCAAATGGTACTGATAAGGCATTAGCTAGTAAGCCAGACACGCAAAGCGTACTTATGACTCCGACCGCTTATAGTGTTGGAAGTATGAATAGTATTTTGCCGACTAACGGGGATGGAAACTTCACATTTGATAGAAACAGCACAGCTACAAGAGTAAACAAAGACGGATTAATTGAAACAGTAGCAATAGACACACCTAGACTAGACTATCCTTTAATTAATGGAGTGGTACAGGATTGCCCTTCTCTTTTATTAGAGCCTGTTAGGACAAATTTAATATCTTATAGTGAGGATTTTACGCAATGGAGTTTGTCTGGAGCAACAATTACTTCTAACTCTACTACATCTCCAGAGGGGTTAATTAATGCTTCAACAATGACCACAAGCGCAGATGGAGAAACTGCTCAAAATATTCCTAGTGTATCTAATGGAAATATTACATTTTCTTGTTTTGCTAAAAAAGGTAGTATAAACGGAATACGATTAAGAATAGATGCCGCTACGGATGCAAATGGCTTTTTTGATTTAACAAACGGAATAATATATTCAAGCGATGGAGGTGTAGCTAAAATTGAAAGTTTTGGTAACGATTGGTTTAGAGTTTCAATTTCTGCAAACATAACAAGTTTTGTAAAATTTGCTATATATACTACCGATGGAACTAATGCTTATGATAATGGAGATATATACATATACGGCGCACAATCAGAAGCACAATCCTACCCAACATCCTACATACCAACACAAGGTTCAACAGTAACTCGTGCAGCAGAAACAGCAAGTGGAGCAGGGACAAGTGATGACTTCAACGATTCAGAAGGGGTGTTGTTTGCGGAGATAGCAGCTTTGGCTAATAATGGGACATATAGAGCAATTTCTATATCTGATGGGTCGTATTCTAATACGTGTTTATTTAGATATGGTGGTTCATCTAATCGTACTAATGTATTAGTCACATCAAGTAATTCAACTATTTTTGATAATAATACTACATCATTAAATATTTTAAATTTTAATAAAATAGTATTAAAATACAAACAAAACGATTTTAGTTTTTGGGTAAATGGATTTGAAGTAGCAACAACTACAAGCGGTAATACACCAAGCGGACTTTCACAATTACAGTTTGCTGATTCTGATAATACTGTTTCTACTTTCTACGGAAGAACAAAAGAAGTAGCAGTATTCAAAACAGCACTTACCGACAGCGAACTAGAAAGTTTAACCTCTTGGGATTCATTTAGTGATATGGCAACAGGACAAGAATATTCAATAAGATAATTATGGCAAATACATTAAAATTCGGAAACGGAAACTGGGCAACAAAAGAAGATTCTGTACTTGCTTACAATGACGAGAACAACAACTTTAAACCGCTTCCATTTGACTTCACTAGGGCTTCTACTGCAACT
>Ga0307488_10002049_pt1 | contig 17028 bp, 19 predicted proteins | sample SB02metaG_FD_202248 | JGI IMG/M metagenome (GOLD analysis project Ga0307488, IMG submission 202248) | Sea-ice brine microbial communities from Beaufort Sea near Barrow, Alaska, United States - SB 0.2 | ecosystem: Environmental > Aquatic > Marine > Coastal | place: USA: Alaska | collected... | reverse complement strand
ACGGGTGTCATGATCGTTTGAACGTGCACAGGGTTTAGGATTCAGGGTTTAGGATTTAAGGTTTGAACGTGCAGCGCCCTACCCTGAAGGTGCCCCCGACGTTGAGTTTGGCCGTCATTGCGGTGTCACCGGTCACCCCCAGGGTCGAAGCGAACAAAGCTGCGCCGGACAATCCAAGGGTGCCACCAATGGTAACACTGCTCTTGAGATTGGTGCTGCTCCACACTATGAGGGTGCCGACGATCGCGGTGTTGCCGGTCAACGCAGCAACTGTGAACCTATTTGATCCTACAGCCAGGGACTGACTGATGCATAGTGCTATCCACGTCATCAAACGCATTCCGAACCCACTCTTCTTGAGCATTGTGGCAATATATGTCAATACGCAAACTAACTTAAAAGTGCATGTCAAGTCCCACATGTATTCTGTTTGGTCAAACGGCATCTTATGACGTGGCGAGCACTATGCATGAGTCCCTACCCACAACCACGTTGCCCCCAACTGAGAGTGTGGACTCGGTGGTGACCGGGCCGGTCACACCCAGGGCGGCCGACAGAGTGGTGATGCCCCCCACTCCCAGTGCGCCCTCCAGAGTAGCGATGCCGTCCACTCGAAATGTGTTGCGCAGAACGGCGGCGCCGGTGACTGTGAGGCTCGCCAAAGTGGAGGTTGAGGCCACGGACAGGGTGGACTTCACTTCAGTGCCGCCGGTGACCACGAGGTCCCCCCCCACGGTGGCGGCGCCGGTGGCCGCCAGGGTGCTCAGGGTGGTGCCTCCGTTCACCTTCAGAAACCCCTTAATGGTGGTGTCGCCGGTGGCCTCCCTCACCAAGATGTAGGGGCGCAAGTTTATATTGAAAGCAAATATTGAAACCGGTTCATCATGTTTTAGCTGGAAGCGCTACTGAAACCAAGCGCAGTCAGACAAGACAACCCGGGGTCGAGCTGGGTTCTAAGCTGGGTTCAAGCTGGGGTGAATCAGGGGTCCGCCCTGCCAAGAATAGGTTTTCTCCAACCGCGAAGTCGCCGGTGTACGAGAAGTGCGCCCCGTTGCCTTCGCCGTTGTTCAAAAAGTCGGTGGCCGACAGGGTACCAAGCACCGTCACGCCCCCGTCCGACACGCTGAACACGTCTGCCTTATTGGGAGTCCCGATGTTATTATCGGTGAAGCGCAGGTCCTCCACATCCACGTACCCGTCGGTGCTGGTGATGGCTAGACCAGTGGTGCCCGTGTGGGTCAGCGTGGCATTGTTCTTAGAAAGCTTGAAGTCATCCGCGAGCGCGGTGATGCCCGCCACATCAAAAGTACCCGCAATTGCCACATTGCCTGTACCAGCTGCCACTGTGAATTTGCCTGGTCCGACATCTAGGTCACCGGTGAAAGAGAAGGCGCCGTTGACAGCAACACTGCCCGCCGTCAGAGTGATGAGGGAAGTGTCACCGTCGATACCAATCAAGTTGCCGGTGAAGCGGACGTCCTCCACATCGACATGATGGAAGGTGCTGGTGATGGCCAGGCCAGTGGAGCCCGTGTGGGTCACCTCAGCGGCGTTCTCAGAAAGCTTGAGGGCATCCGCGAGGGTGGTGATGCCCGCCACGTTCAAACTACCCGCCAGCACAGCGTTGCCCGTATCCGCCGCCACTGTGAATTTGTTGGCTCCGACAGCCAAGTCGCCGGTGAATGAGAAGGCACCGCTCACAGCGACACTACCCGACGTCAAAGTGATGAGGGAAGTGTCACCGTCGATGCCGATCAAGTTTCCTGTGAAGCGGATATCCTCCACGTCCACGTACCCGAGGTCACTCTTGATGCCCAAGCCGAAAACGCCTGTGTGGGTCAGCGCGGCGGTGTTTTCAGTGAGCTTGAGGTCATCGACCATGGTGGTGATGCCCGCCACCTCGAGCGTGGACGACATGGTGGCGGCGCCGGTCACCCCCAGCGTGGTCGACATGGTGGCGGCGCCCGCCACGGACAGGGCGGACAGGGAGGTGTCGCCGCTGACTCCCAGGGTGGAACCCACCGTGGTGGCGCCGGTAATAGCCAGGGTGTCGGACAGTGTGGTGGCGCCCGACACCGCCAGCGTGGTCCCCACAGAAGCAGCGCCGGTCACTCCAATGGAGGCTGGATTAAACGCGCCGGCCACTGCCAAAGTGCCCGCCACTGCCGTGTTGCCCGAGCTAGCCTCCACCGTGAACTTGTCATCGCCCACGGCGAAGTCACCTTCGAGTGTGAAGGAGGTCGATGACAAATCTCCAGTGATGACCACCCCAGTGTCGGACACGGCGATGACGTTTGGCACGCTGGAGGTCCCAATCTGAGCACCGGTGAAGCGGAGGCCCTCCACGTCCACGTACCCGGTGGTGCTGGTGATGGCCAGGCCAGTCATGCCCGTGTGGGTCAGCGCGGCGGTGTTCCCAGTAAGCACGAGGTCGGCAACCATGGTGGTGATGCCCGCCACCTCGAGCGTGGACGACATGATGGCGGCGCCGGTCACCCCCAGCGTGGTCGACATGGTAGCGTCGCCCGCCACGGAGAGGGCGGACAGAGAGGTGTCGCCGCTGACTCCCAGGGTGGAACCCACCGTGGTGGCGCCGGTGACCAGGGGCTTACACTCGTCTACTTTTCGGCTCAACTTAAGCGCTTTCTGTGCCATAGGGGGTGCGTTGAGGGGTTACTTAGGGGCGATTAGAGGGTGTCAGGGGTGTATGAGGGGGTGTCCAGGGTGCTTTCGTGTCAAAAACGGCTTGAGTTGAGCTGAGAAGTGGACTAGTGTAAGCCCCTGCCGGTGACGGCCAGGGTGTCGGACAGCGTGGAGGCGCCGGCCACCACGAGGGTGGACGAAACCGTGGCCGCGCCGCCGACCGCCAAGTCCGCCAGACCCGTGGCGCCGCTCACCGCCAGAGTACCCGCCACCTCCGTGTTGCCTGTTGCCTGCGCCACCTTGAATTTGTCGTCTCCGATGACGAAGTCACCGGTGAAAACCAAGTCATCGGTAGATAACGATCCAGTGACGGTCACACCGGAGTCCGACACGGTGATGACCTTTGGCGTGGTGGCGGTCCCCATCTGCAGACCTGTGAAGCGGAGGTCCTCCACGTCCACGTACCCGCTGGTGCTGGTGATGGCCAGGCCAGTGGTGCCCGTGTGGGTCAGCGCGGCAGTGTCCTCAGACATCCGCAGGTCGTCCGCGAGCGTGGCGATTCCCGCGACTCCCAAGGTGCTCGTCAGCGACGTGGCGCCGGCCGACAGCGCAGCCAAAGTAGTGGCGCCGGTCACGTCGAGGGTGGACAGAGTAGATGCGCCGGCCACTGCCAAAGTGCCCGCCACCTCAGTGTCGCCTGAACTCTGCGACACCTTGATGTACAGGCGCAAGTTGAAATGAAAGCAAGGTCAGCAGGGCTTCATCTTATGTCACGGATTCAAGCGCCGAAACCAAGCGCGGTCAACTTGGGGTCAAACAACTGGGGTCAAACAACTGGGGTCAATCTGCGCCAACCTACCTTGAATTTATCTGCTCCAATGACAAAGTCGCCGGTGAATGTCAAGTCATCGGTAGCCAACGATCCAGTGACGGTGATGCCGGAGTCCGACACAGTGATGACCTTGGGCGTGGTGGCGGTTCCAATCTGATTACCCGTGAAGCGTACATCCTCCACATCCACGTAACCAAAGGTGCTCGTGATCTCAAGGCCGGAACTGCCCTTGTGTGTCAGCGCGGCAGTGTTCTCGGACATCAGCAGGTCGTCAGCCAGGGTGGTGATGCCCGCCACTCCCAGCGCGGACGACAGCGCAGCACCGCCACTCACCGCGAGGGAGGAGGACAGAACAGCGGCGCCGGTGACTTCGAGGGAGGACGACAGAGTGGCGGCGCCGGTGACTCCCAGGGTGGAGGACATTACCGCGGCGCCGGAAACTTCGAGGGTTGACGCCAGAGCGGTAGCGCCGGTGACTGCGAGGGTGTCGGACAGACCGGCGGCGCCCGTCACCACCAGGGTGGACGACATCATGGCGGCGCCCGTCACTGCAAGGGTGGCCGACAGAGCGGTGGCGCCGCTAACGTCCAGGGAGTCCGACAGAGTAGCGGTGCCGGTGACTTCGAGGGAGGACGCCAGGGCGGCGGCGCCGGTGACGTCGAGGGTGGTCGACATTACAGCGGCGCCGGTGACTTCGAGGGTTGACGTCAGAGCAGTGGCGCCGGTGACTGCGAGGGTGTCGCCCATGGTGGCGGCGCCGGCCACGGCCAAAGTGCCCGCCGCAGCAGTGTTGCCTGAAGTCGCCTCAACTGTGAATTTGTCTGCCCCAACAGCAAAGTCACCAGTCACATCGAGGGTGGTCCCCACAGTAGCGGCGCCTGTCACTCCAAGTGAGGCCGGAGTAAACGCGCCGGCCACTGCCAGAGTGCCCGCCACGGCCGTGTTGCCCGAACTAGCCTCCACCGTGAACTTGTCTGCGCCCACAACGAAGTCACCTTCGAATGAAAAGGAGGTCGATGACAACGATCCAGTGATGACCACCCCTGCGTCTGACACAGCGATGACGTTTGGCACACTGGAGGTCCCGATCTGAGCACCATTGAAGCGGAGGTCCTCCACATCCACGTAACCAAAGGTGCTCGTGATTTCGAGGCCGGAACTGCCCTTGTGGGTCAGCGCGGCAGTGGCCTCAGACATCAGCAGGTCATCCGCGAGCGTGGTGATACTTGCCACACCCAGAGTGCTGGAAAGGTACGTGCCCGAGCTAGCCGACAACGTGCCAGTCACGGCTGCGCCTCCGCTTGCCACAGTGACCACGGTCGGAGTACTAGAGACGCCAATGGCAGCACCGGTGAAGCGGAGGTCCTCCACGTCCACGTACCCGCTGGTGCTGGTGATGGCCATACCAGTGGCGCCCGAATGCGTCACAGCGTGCGTGGCGCCTGACAGCGTGAGCGTGCCAGCGATGTCTGCCACGCCCTTAACGTCGAGAGACGAGGTGACTGTCGCACCAGCCACAGTCAGAGTAGCGCTGGAAAGGGTGATAACATCTGTATCGCCGTTGATGCCGATCGAAGCGCCGGTGAAGCGGAGGTCCTCCACGTCCACGTACCCGCTGGTGCTGGTGATGGCCAGGCCAGTCGTGCCCGTGTGGGTCAGCGCGGCAGCATCCTCAAACATCAGCAGATCATCAGCGAGCAGCAGGTCATCGGCGAGGGTGGTGATGCCCGCCACTGCGAGGGTGCCCGCCACAGCAGTGTTGCCTGAAGTCGCCTCCACTGTGAATTTGTCTGCCCCAACAACAAAGTCACCGGTGACTGTGAGGGTGGTCCCCACAGACGCGGCGCCGGTCACTCCGATGGAGGCCGGAGTGAACGCGCCATCAACTGCCAGAGTGCCCGCCACTGCCGTGTTGCCCGAACTAGCCTCCACCGTGAACTTGCTGTCGCCAATCACTAAGTCACCGGTGTGCAGGGGCGCAAGTTGAAATTGATATCAAAAGTTTAGAAAGCAGTTCATCACGTATGAGGGTTTAGGGTTGAGGGTTTAGGGTTTAGGGTTTAGGGTTGGGTTCACTCGCTGAAACCAAGCGCGGTCGGTCAACCCGGGGTCAACGTGCACCTCCCTACCGGTGAATGCAAAGGAGGTCGAAGTCAACGTTCCATTCACTTTGATCCCATCGTCTGATATGGCGATGATGTCTGGCACATTGGATGTCCCAATCATCGGTGAATAAAAGGAGGCGGATGAAAGCGAACCGTTCACGTGGACCCCCTCGTCCAACACGTGGATCATGTTTGGCACGTTGGAGGTCCCCATCATTTCGCCGGTGAATCGAATGTCTTCGACGTCCACAAAACCGTTCGTGCTTGTGATGTTGATGCCGCTGGTGGCCCCGGCCGCAGCGGTGTGCGTCAGCGCTGCCGCAGTCGCAGTCATCAGCAGGTCATCCGCGAGCGTGGTCATGCCATCCACATCCAGAGAGGTAGCCGACAACGTACCAGTTATGGCTGCGCCTCCGCTTGTCACAGTGACCACAGTCGGAGTACCTGAGACGCCAATGGCAGCACCAGTGAAGCGGAGGTCCTCCAGATCCACAAAACCAGTGTTGCTGGTGATGGCCAGACCACTGGCTCCCGTGTGGGTCAGCGCGGCAGCGTCCTCTGTGATGATAAGGTCATCCGCGAGCGTGGTGATACCCGCCACATCCAGAGTGCTCGATAGGTCCGTGCTCGAGGCAGCTGACAGCGTACCAGCCACGGAAAAAATGCCCGCCACTGCAGTGTTGCCTGAGCTCGCCTCCACCCAGAATTTGTCTGCCCCAACAACAAAGTCACCGGTCACCGCCAGTGTGGTCCCCATAGTAGCGGCGCCGCTCACTCCGAGTGAGGCCGGAGTCAAAGCGCCGGCCACTGCCAGAGTGCCCGCCACCGTAGTGTTGCCCGAGCTAGCTTCCACCGTGAACTTATCCGCCCCCACAACGAAGTCACCTTCCAATGAAAAGGAGGTCGATGACAACGATCCGTTGATGACCACCCCCGCGTCCAACACGGTGATGATGTCTGAGATCTTGGAGGTCCCAATCTGAGCACCGGTGAAGCGGAGGTCCTCCACGTCCACGTACCCGCTGGTGCTGGTGATGACCAGGCCAGTGGCGCCCGTGTGGGTCAGCTCTGTAGTGTCTTCTAACATCAGGAGGTGTTCCGCGAAGGTGGTGATGCCCGCCACATCCAGAGTGCTCGAAAGGTGCGCGCTCGAACTAGCTGACAGCGTACCAGTCACGGCTGCGCCTCCGGATGCCACAGTGACCACAGTGGGATGACCAGCGACGCCGATGGCAGCGCCGGTGAAGCGGAGGTCCTCCACATCCACATACCCCGTGTTGCTGGTGATGGCCAGGCCAGTCGTGCCCGTGTGCGTCAGCGCGGCAGCGTCCTCTGAGATGATAAGGTCATCCGCGAGCCTGGTGATACCCGCAACACCCAAAGTGCTCGTCAGCGACGTGGCGCCAGCCGACAGCGCAGCCAGAGTAGTGGTGCCGGCCACATCCAGAGTGCTCGACAGGTGTGTGCTGGAGGTAGCCGACAGCGTGCCAGTCACAGCTGCGCCGCCGGATGCCACAGTGACAACGATCGGAGCACCAGAGACGCCAATGGCAGCACCGGTGAAGCGGAGGTCCTCCACGTCCACGTACCCGCTGGTGCTCGTGATGGCCAGGCCGGTGGCGCCCGTGTGGTAAGGACTGATGCATAGTGCGCGCCATGTCATAAGATGTCAGCTAACCTGATAAACGAGGGCCTTAAATGTGTTTGATGACGTGGCGAGAGCTATTCATCAGTCCCTACCGTGTGCATCAATGCAGAAGTGTTCGCGGAAAGGTGGAGGTCGTCCGCCAGGGTGGTGATGCCCGCCACATCCAGCGTGCCGTTGGTGGAAGTGTTGCCTGATATACCCGACACCGTGAACACGTCTGCTCCAACAACAAAGTCACCGCCACCTGTAATGTTGGCTGCATTCAAAACCACCGCTGCGCCGTTGTTGAACACAAAGTCAGTGGCCAATACCGTTCCATAGGGACTGACCGATAGCGCTCGCCACGTCATAAGGGTTTCCACTTATCTCAAGAAACGAAGGATTGAGATGCGTTTGATGATGTGGCGTGCACTAACAATCAGTCCCCACCGTTCCATTCACATGAAGGTCGTCAGCCAGGGTGGTGATGCCCGCCACATCCAGCGTGCCAGTAGTGGAGGTATTGCCAGTTGTACTCGACACTGTGAACACGTTTGACCCGACAATAAAGTCACCGCTAGCTGTGAAGTTGGTTGCATTCACCACCACCTGTGCACCGGTGAATATGAAGTCACTGGCCGACACCGTTCCTTGCACGTATATGCCCGCGTCCGACACAGTGATGATGTCTGAGATATTGGAGGTCCCGATCTCAGCACCGGTGAAGCGGAGGTCTTCCACGTCCACGTACCCGCTGGTGCTGGTGATGGCCAGGCCAGTGGTGCCCGTGTGGGTCAGCGCGGCAGCGTCCTCAGACATCAGCAGGTCATCCGCGAGTGTGGTGTTGGCAGCCACATCCAGGGAGCTCGACAGATTTGTGCTGGAGCTAGCCGACAGCGTACCAGTCACGGCTGCGCCGCCGGATGCCACAGTGACCACGGTGGGAGTGCCAGAGACGCCAATGGCAGCACCGGTGAAGCGGACCTCCTCCACGTCCACGTACCCGCTGGTGCTGGTGATGGCCAGGCCAGTGGTGCCCGTGTGGGTCAGCGCTGTGGTGGTCGAAGAGAGCTGAAGGTCGTCAGCCAGGGTGGTGATGCCCGTGACGGCCAGAGTGCCAGCGATAGCAGTGTCGCCGGAGGAGGCGTTCACCGTGAACTGGCTCGTACCGACAGTCACGTCGCCGCTCACTCCGAGGGTGGACGACAGGTTAGCGGCACCGGTCACGAGGAGGGAGGACGCCAGATCAGTGGCGCCGATGACGTCAAGGGTGGACGACAGAGTAGTGGCGCCGGACACGTCAAGGGTGGATGACAGAGTAGCGGCGCTGGTCACCGCCAGCGTGCCCGCCACAGAAGTGTTGTTGTGTAGGGCAGTAGCACCGTGGACCTGCAAGCCACCTCTGACGATGGCGTCCCCGAACACCTCCAGGTCGCTGCGAAGGGTGGTGTTGCCGTCCACTCCCAGCACCGCCGCCACCGTGACGTGCTCCGAGGCAACAAGAGTCATCCGCCCGTCACCCGCCGTCATCGAAGCATTACTCGAGACAAGCGAGAACGCTAGAGCATCGATATCCAAAGTCGAGGATGACAGCGATATCGACCCAGAGTGGGCATCCATGGTGATGTCGCCGTGGCGTGAAGCGGCACTGGAGCCTGAAACAAGCGTGATGTTGCCTCCAGAAGCTTCCAGCTGGCCACCCAGGGAATCGCCGGCTTGGATGTCGACGTTGCCTCCAGTCGCCGTGCTGCCCGCGTCCGTGCTGTTCGACTCGCCGGCGTGTATCCGCACGTCGCCACCGTGAAGCAGGGTCATTGAGAACACTCACTGGAACCGAGTTCGAACACGACTTGCCTTCACGGTGAATGCTGATACTGACGCGCGGAGGAGGAGGAGAAGGAGGAGGCGGAGGAGGAGGCGGAGGAGCAGGAAGAGGAGGAGGAGGAGGAGGAGGAGGAGATTCAACGGCGGTCGAGTGCTTGTTCTCAATAACCCCCCTACCGTGTCCAGCGACGCTGCTGGTGCTTCCAGCCGACACGCTCACGTTCCCCGAGGTCACTTCCGTCCCCCGACCGACCGTGATGTCGATGTTGCCCCCCGGCCCGCCGAAGGAGTCCCCCGTCTCCACGAGCACCGACCCACTCGCCGCAGCGTCAGAGTCGCCCGTGAACAGATGAAGCTCTCCGCTGCTGCCCACCGCGTCTCCTGCACCGAGGGTCAGATAAACAACGATAAGCACGTCATGGGATGACATTTGACTCAATAATAGGAGGGTTTGGGCACAAAATACGGTGGACGACGTGGCGAGATTGAACCCTTTAACAGATGGTGAAGGATGAGGTGAGCAGGTTCATTGAGAACCTACCTGAACCGAGTCTGGCGGCGCCGGACACTGCCTGCGTGCCGGCGAGCAGGTGACGGCGGCTCGCGGATCCGGGCGCGGCGGCGTTGGCGGATTTGATCTCCACGGCGCCGGTGAGGCCCTCGAAGCTGCCGCCCGTCGTGATGAACACAGACCCGCCGAGCGCCGCTGCGCCCGCGCCGCCGCCCGCCTGCAACCGCAGCGACCCGCCGTCGCCGTTCATAGAGCTGCCGACCGTCATCGCGATGTCACCGCCCGTGCCGTTCTCCGCCACCCCCGTTTCAAACACCATACTCCCGCTTCCCAAAGTCGACGAGCCTGTTTTCATCCTGAGGGCACCGCTCTCCGCGCCGTCCCCGTGCCCGGTGGTCACGATGGTGTCACCGCTCGCCTGCCCGGCTCCCGACCCTGACGTCAACACCACCGACCCTCCGGCGGCGGCGCCTCACAGCAGGGTCATTGAGAAGAAGCACTCGACCAATATCAGAGCATGACTTACCTTCAGAGTAAACACTCATGCAAAACACGCGGACGAAGCGGAGGGGGAGGAGGGGGCGACCCAACAACACTCGAGTGCTTGTTCTCGACAACCCCCCTGCCTGAGCCACCCGAGATGAGAACATTGCCGCCACTGCTGCCGGTGGCGTTGCTGCCGCTGCTGCCGCCCGAGATGACCAGGTCGCCGCCCGACCCGCTGACGGACTCGCCACCCCCGATGACAACCTCGCCGCCCGCGCACTCTTGCGAGCACGGCCCCATAGATGCCGCCGCGTACTCCGTCGAGTTGACGGTGATGCCGTCGCACAGGCTGTTGTTCGCCGCGTCGAAGTTAACCCGGCTGCATCCCTTGAGGACGGCCTTAGAGGAGGGTCATTCACAACAAGCACTCGACCGAGATCAGAGCATGACTCAGTCTGAGTTTGATCGCTGATACAGATACGCTTAGCAGGTGGAGGAGGAGAATCAACGTCGGTGGAGTGCTCGTCCTCAGCTTCCCCCCTGCCTTATACACCACGGCGGACACCAACTGCCCGGCACACGTGTACATGCCGACCGCACACCCCGCGACCGAGGCCGAAGGGCCGCCGGTGAACTTGACGTCGCCGCCGGAGGCGCCCTTGTCCCCCGCGCCGCCGCCCGCCTGTAACCAGGGGCTTACACTCGTCCACTTTTCGGCTCAACTTCAGAGCATTCTGTCGGATAGGGGTGCATTCAGGGCTGTACAGGGACTGTATACAGAGTGTTTAGGAGGTGTCAGGGGGTATCAAGGAGTATCAGGGGGTGTTCAGGGTGTATTTTGTGTTAGAAACGGCTCAGGTTGAGCCGAAAAGTGGACGAGTGTAAGCCCCTGCCTGTAACCGCAGCGACCCGCCGTCGCCGTTCATGGAGCTGCCCACCGTCATCCAGGGGCTTACACTCTTTAGCTTTTCAGCTCAACGCAAGCGCTTTCTGTAAGATAGGGGTGCGTTGAGGGGTTGTTTAGGGGGTGTCAAGCAGGTGTGATAGGGTATTAGGGGGTGTGTACGGTATCTTTTGCGTCAGAAACGGCTCAGGTTGAGCTGAGAAGTGGACGAGGGTAAGCCCCTGCCGTCATCGCGATGTCACCGCCCGACCCGCTCTCTGCCACCCCCGTCTCAAACTCAATGTCACCGCTTCCCAAAGTCGCCGAACCGGTTTTGAGCTTGAGGTTGCCGCTCTCCGCGCCGTCCCCGTGCCCGGTCGCCACGATGGTGTCACCGCTCGCCTGCCCGGCTCCCGACCCTGACGTCAACACCACCGACCCTCCGGCGGCGGCGCCTCACAGCAGGGTCATTGAGAACAGGCACTCGCCCGAGATCAGAGCATGACTCACCTTCAGAGTAAAGACTCATACAAAACACGCGGACGCAACGGAGGGGGAGGGAGGGGAGACTGAACGACACTCGAGTGCTTGTTCTTAACAACCCCCCTGCCTGAGCCTCCAGAGATGCGCACGTCGCCGCCGGTGCTGCCCGGGTTGCTGCTGGCGGTGCTGCCGCCCGAGATGACCAGGTCGCCGCCCGACCCGCTCACGGACTCGCCACCCCCGATGACAACCTCGCCGCCCGCACACTCCTGCGAGCACGGCCCCGCCGCCGCCGCCGCGTAGTCAGTGGCGTTGACGGTGATGCCGTCGCACAGGCTGTTGTTCGCCGCGTCGAAGTTCACCCGGCTGCATCCCTTGAGGACGGCCTTGCAGGAGGGTCATTGACAACAAGCACTCGACCGAGATCTGAGCATGACTTAGTTTCAGTTTCATCGCTCATACGGATACGCGCAGCAGGAGGAGGAGGAGATTCAAAGTCGGTGGAGTGCTTGTCCTCAGCACCACCCCTGCCTTATACACCACGGCGGAGACCAGCTGCCCGGCACACGTGTACATGCCGACCGCACACCCCGCGACCGAGGCCGAGCCGCCGCCGGTGAATTTGACGTCGCCGCCGGAAGCGCCCTCCTGCCCCGCGCCGGCGCCTCCCACGAACTGCACGTCTCCGCCGGTGGCGTCCTTCTTGCCCTCGCCCGCACCGGCGTTGAAGTAGATGGTGCCCCCCTGCGCGTTGTCCTGCACCGCGGCCCCCGCGGCCAGCTGTAGAAATGACCCCTGCGCTTCCTCTGCAGTGGAATTTTCCCCGGCTGCTGGGACGTCTCTTCCAGGGGGGGAGGTGAGCCTCACTCCAACTCCCTTGGGGGCGAAGATACTGCTTTGGTCGTTGCCGCCGGAGTTGACCACCGCCGACAGTGATTTGCCCATGTTGGAGGCAGACTGGTTGCTGACGATCGCACAAGAGATGGAATCGAACAGAGTGAAGTTCATCTGCACCTCGCCCTTGGGGGTGAGGGACAGCGGCGCAGCGGCCGACACCACCAGTCGCCCGCTGGCATCCGGGAGGACGATGGTTTGAAACTCCGAGGTGGGCTCATCCACGACGAGAGATGTCCTGTTCCCGTCGTCGACGGCGCCGCCGAATGAGAACGCCGTGCGCCCGTGAACCGTGACCGTGCCGCGAACGTCGATGGTGTCGTTGCGATCCTCGCCGAGCTGGATGGTGCCGTTGCCGGCGACGAAGCTGCCGTCGTGCTGGATGAGCGGCGCCGCGATCCGCACCGTGCCGTTGACCACACTCAGCGCGGACAGCAAGCTCTCGGTGCCTGCGCCCAGGCTAGCGTTCCCCCCCGTGAAGGGAACGCCCCCCAGCTCGATAGCACCGTAGATGCGAATCTTCTTATTCGATACCAGGCTGATATCCCCGTTGTGGGATCGAATCACCACGTCGTTGACCGCGGCCAGCTCCGTGTCCTCGAAGCAGGGTCATTGAGAACAAGCACTCGAACGAGATCGGAGGACGACTCACCTCGAGCTCAAGTGTTATTGCGGATGCATACGCACGGAGAAGGTGGAGATTCAACGTCAGTCGATTGCCCGTTCTCAAAGTGTTGCCAGCTGTGTTGCCAGCGGTGTTGCCAGCTGTGTTGCCAGCTGTGTTGCCAGCTGTGTTGCCGGTTGCCAGCTGAGTGCAACCCCCCCCTGCCTCGTTCTCTGTGAAGTGCAGCACGGTGTCGTTCCCCCGCTTCACCACCACCTGCTCGCCCCCCACCAGGCTGTACACGCCAAAGCTCTTCTTGTTCATGGACGATGCGTTCGCGGCGCTGCCGTTGACCCCCCCCTCCGCCCCGGCCAGCAGCCGCCGACCGCCGGTGAATGCCGCATCTGGCGACTCGGGATCCGGCCCGAGCTGTAAACCCACCGTCTTGGACCCCTGGGAATCGATCCTCAGAACAGAGTCCTGGTTGTTACCCCCCACGCTGGCGTTGCCTCGGAACACGGAGTTCCCCGCCACCTCCAGCGAGGCGGGCGCGGTCGACGTCCCCACGCCCACGTTGCCGCCGGTGGGCGCCAGTGCTAACTGCTGCGATACCTCCTGCTAGGGCCTATAAGCTGTTGCTCGCCACGTCACAGGATGTCATTCAACTCGAGAAACGAGGGTGCAAAATGCGTTGGGTGATGTGGCGGGCAACATCTGGTGGTCCCCACCACCTCCAGCGTGCCGCTGTCCTTCGACCGCAATATGCTCTTGGGAACGAACTGCTCCCCGCGGTACGTGCCAAACTCCAGCACCTCGCAGGAGGGTCATTGAGACCAAGCGCTCGACCGAGATCAGAGAGTTCCTTACCTCCAGGGTGATGGCTCAGACAGACGCGCGGAGTACGGAGGAGGAGGAGGAGGAGATGCAATGTCGGTGGAGTGGTTGTTCTCAATTCCTCCCCTACCTCGTCCGCCCGCGTGGCGCCGGAGGTCGCGGTGCGGCTGCCGATGCGCACGTGCGCCTGTCGCGTGTTGCCCCCCGCCCCGCCGCCGCCGATGTCCGTCTCCCCAAACACCTCCAGGGCGTCGTTCACCTTGACGCTATCCCCCGACATGTCCACCAGCCAGCAGGGTGTTTGAGAACAAGCACTCCACCGAGATCAGAGCAAGACTTACGTCCAGGGTGAATGCTCGTGCAGACGCGCGGCGGGGCACAGGAGGCGGAGGAGGAGGAGAATCAACTTCGGTCGAGTGGTTGTTCTCAATACCCCCCCTGCCCGATAGAGGTAGCTGACCGCGAGCGTGCTGGCCCAGATGATGAGGCCGGCGTGAATCACGATGAGGAACACCACGGTTGCGAAGCGCGCGGTGAGCTGCGGCACGCTCGTGCCGCGGCGCCCGGCCGACCCCCCTGTCGATTGCCCCAGGATGCTCCCGCCCTTGGCTACCGCGGGCGCGAGTTGCCCCCTGACCGGGCTCCCGCCCGCACCTGCTGCCGCCGCGACCTGTGGTGAAGAAATCCCTGGAGGCGGCCGCATGCCTCCCGCGAGGAGGGACTGATGGATAATGTTCGCCACGTCATAGGATATCATGCAACTCGAGAAACGAGGGTCCAAAATGCGTTTGATGACGTGGCTAGCAGTGTTTATTAGTCCTTACCTGAGTCGCGAGCCGGACCCCCCGGTTTCTTTAACGATGCCGCCCGGTCCATCTTCCCGCCTGGAGGTGGAGGCCGGGGGGCAGCTCCGGCGGGAGGCCGGCCCTCACCGCTCCTGCGGCACGAGCGTGGAGAGGGAGGGCGCGATTAGCAGGGTGCGCTGGGCGCTTCGGAAACCCGGCGGGACGCGGCAATCGCAAAATAATCGAGCGCCTCCCACCCATCAAAGTGGCGAAAACGCGTTCAGCTAATCTATTATGAACAGCTGTACCACTGGCCGACAAAACGCCCCGCGGGAGCGGCCGCGAGTGCAGGCATCGAGACGACTCTGTGGACGTTCGCCGCCGCGCGCACGCTGGGCAGGATACGCGTGAAAACCCGTGACACCCCCGCGCCGCATTGGGTCGCCTCTCCCCTTCGCCAGCTGTCGCCACCCCCTGCCTCGCAATAATCAGCTCGGCTGCCGCCGGGGGGCAACAAAACGCCCCGCGGGAGCGACCGCGAATGCAGACGCCGCGGCGGGCGACGGCCCTGCGGAGGTTCGACGCCCACTCCACGGGCAGGATACGCGGGACAGCCCATGGCAGCAGTGACAGCCCGTGACACCCTACACCCCCCCGCCGCATTATCGTCGGGCCGACCAATTTGACATTTTTGAGCCCCCCGCCCCCCTCCAATTCAAAAGGCAAACGTACCCGTCGGGAGCGGCGCCACCCGGCCGACTCATCGCTCGCGGCGGCTGCCGATTGTGGGTATCGTGCGCCCAATGGGTGCCTGCTTGGCGCGTGTGCAAGCGCGCGCGTCACAGGTAACGCGCTGCGTTGTGGCGGCCCACCTCCCCGTCCCCTGTCATAGCCAGGATAAGAAAGTTCAGAACGGAAGTATTTGTCGAGTTGTGCGACTACTCCGCTCCGTACAGTAAAGCCGTTCAACTCGATGACGTCCTTCGCGTGTCGGCGATTCTCACGACACCCCTCCCAAAAGAGGAAAATGGAGGAAACGTACGGTAGGGGTTACGTGGCTCACCGAGGTATTCAGGAGATGCTCAAGAATTGAACCAAGAAACCTGGAATGGGGAATGAGCATTCAGAGCTAGTTCTATGAGAATGGGAAAATGCTCGAATGACACGTGTCGTTTAGTGTTCGGGTGTTTCGTAGTCGGACCGTGCCACCTCAGAATGTAACCGTAAAACGTGGTTGAGGTGCCACCTCAGCAGGTGTAACAGCCAATGGAGAAAGGGGGGGGTTGCCGTCACGGAAATGGAAAGGGAGGGGGGGGGGTTGCTGAGAGACCGCGGCACGTGTTTCAATTGAATTGAATGTGTTCGTCTTCATCGTCACGTACCACGTGTGCTGGGAAGTCATCAGTGGCAGTGGTGGCGGCTCCAACGGTGGCGCGGAAACGACCAAGCGCGGCGCGCCACGGAAACGAGACGTAGTGAAGCACGCACATACTGCAGCGCAGCTCCTCACCAACGCAGCGTAGCGCAGCGCAGTGCAGCGGAGTCGTGGAGTGCTCGGGTGGAGTGCGCAGAAGTCATCACTATCACTCTCGTCGGGCGATGGGAAAAGAGCGTGATGGGAAGGGGAAGGCAGAGGACGTCCCAGTGACGTTGGGCTTCCCGGGCCGCATGGCAGGGCGCCACTCGGCTCCCCTTGAGGCATTCATCATCTCAACTGACACGGCGGTGTAAGGCGCGCGGCAGCCGGTGCTACTACAGCTGTAGTTATGTCTTCGAAACCCACTCGAGGCATCACAGCTTGAGTCATCGAAAACACGGAGGTTGAGGTTGAGAAGAAGAGGATGTCGATGTCGGGCCATACCGCGTGGTCGCTGCTGGCGAGAAGTGTGAGCACTACACCACCAAAGTCGGCGGCGCGCCCGACTGGCCCAGTGCACCACACAGCTGTGCAGGCGCGCCGCAGCCGCCGCCGCCGGAGCTGACCATCTGCGGGGTGTGCGGGTGTGCGATGGCGCTGGTGGTACAAGCGCATGCGCCGTTGAGTGTTGGGGAGTTACACGCGCAAGGCGGCGGCGCCGGCGGCGGCGGCGGCGGCGGGGGGGGGACGAACGCCGCCGCGGACCGCACGCTGTACCTGTTCGCGTGCTTCGAGGCGCGGTGCAAGGGCGCGGGGCGGAACGCGGGGCGCTGGCGCGCGCTGCGGGCGCAACAACCGCCGCCGCCAACCACTCCTGCCACCCCGGCCGCCGCCGCCGCCGCCGCTGCTGAGGAGGTGCCGACAGCGGCAGGCTCTCACAGTAGTCCCCGTTTTAGCTCCACTCAAGCTGCTACTTGTGTGGTTTGGTCCCTGCACCCCTCGAAGGTACCCCGACTTGACACCTCAAAGTCGCTCAAGTTAGGCCACCGCGGGAACGAGTGTGAGGCTCTGGGCGGAGGAAGCCTCCGTGGACGACTGGGGTGTGGGCGCTGCTATCGACGATTGGGGCGTTGGAGCCGGGGCGGCGGCGGGGGCGGCGG
>Ga0307488_10002048_pt1 | contig 17030 bp, 8 predicted proteins | sample SB02metaG_FD_202248 | JGI IMG/M metagenome (GOLD analysis project Ga0307488, IMG submission 202248) | Sea-ice brine microbial communities from Beaufort Sea near Barrow, Alaska, United States - SB 0.2 | ecosystem: Environmental > Aquatic > Marine > Coastal | place: USA: Alaska | collected 2017-05-06 | reverse complement strand
AAGATAGTTGGAACGCAACCACAGGCTATCAGCCTGGTGATTTTGTAACATACGGCGGCTACTCTTATATTGCAAAAGTATTTACTCAAGGTTCTAAACCTAGTGAAGTTCCTAGTGACTGGGACTTATTTAGTGCTGGCTTCCGTTGGATGGGCGATTGGGGTGAAGATAGTTCACTTCAAGATTACCTAACAGGCGATGTTATTAGAGTAAATGGATATACTTATTTGTGTATTAAAACTCATACAAATCAAAAGCCGCCAAATGCTACTTACTGGGAAAAATTAAATAGTGGTATAGATTGGAAAGGCGCATGGACCGATGCATTTGTATACGAATTAGGAGATGCAGTTAGGTATAGCAACAATAGCTATATTGTAGTACAAAGTCATACTTCAGACGAAGGTACGGGAGCAAACAGACCAGATCAAGATTCAGCAGGCGCATATTGGAATTTGCTAGCAGCAGGCCCAGAAGAGTCAAATTTAACTACACAAGGTGATTTGTTATTTTATGGCGGCGCTGGCCCAGCAAGACTTCCAATTGGTGAAAAAGGACAAAGTTTAGTTGTTAACTCTGCAGGCAATGCTCCAGAATGGAAATACTGGGGATCTATAGATAATATCTATTATGTAGAATCACAGTTTGGTGTTGATGGACCTGCACCGAAATACGGTAGCAACGTGGATCAGCCTTATAAAACAATACGTTATGCTTCTGAACAGATAGAACGTGGTCCTCTTAGACCTAATGCAAGATATCTTTTAGAAAATAACAGAAGCTTCATACAAGATGAAGTTATTGAATTTATTGATGCAACTTATCCTAGCTTAACGTACGATGCTGCAAAATGCCGTAGAGACACAGGACAAGTTCTTGATGCAGCTATATGGGATTTATCACATGGCGGTAACGAGCGTTCGAGATTGGCAGCAAAATCATATTTTAATGCAGATACAGATGCATATCTAGCAGATAATGCAACTGAAACAGCAGCAGGTTTGAACTATATTAAGACATTAACAGACGCAGTATTATCTAACCTTGCACCAACAACTGTCCGAGGAACATTAAATCAAGTAGTCGATGCTACTCGTATCGAAGAAGCAGACGCACAATCAATATTAGAAACTTTGGTTAATCTTAGTACTAATGCTATTACAGCTGGTGTTTCCACAGGAGTTCCAGTAGAGCGCAAACCAACTAATACTATATTAGTAAAAACTGGATTATATAATGAGGTACTGCCTATTATTGTTCCAGAACTTACAGCAGTAGTAGGTGATGAATTGCGTTCTACTAGAATTGAACCTGCATCTTCATTAGTTAGTAGTGCTGATACTCCTTACTCATTAGATGCACTAACAAGATTGCAAGCTATCATTAGTAACATTTCTACTAATGGCAGCGTTACTAAAACAACAGGAAATGCCCTAAATCAAATTACAACTACTCCAGCAGGAAGCACAGCCGCAGGAACATTTGCAACTGAGCTAGTACAACAAATTTACGATTATATTGATTGGGGCGTAAATGGTGCATCAGGAGATTCTACTGTTCCTATATCATACGGATCTAATACTCCTAATACTACAACTGATTATACATATGCCGTAGAAGCAATTGAAGCAAATAGAGAATTTTTAAAAGCAGAAGTACTTGCGTATATAGCCAATCAGTACCCTGCATATACTTATGACACAGTAGCTTGTGCAAGAGATATTAGTAGATATATCGATGCTATTAAGCATGACTTAATTTACACAGGTAATTATAAGTCTCTATTATCAAGTCGATATTATGTAAATGCAGTCAACGGCTCATTACAAGAAGATATGTTCTATATGCGTAATGCTACAGGATTAAGAAACTGTACAGTTGCAGGATTAACAGGAACGCTAGGCGCTGCTAATGCATTTGGAACTAAACGTCCATCGGCAGGCGCATTTGTAAGTTTAGATCCAGGTTGGGGACCGGCACATACAGCCGCATGGATTTCTCATAGATCTCCGTACATACAAAACGTTACCACGTTCGGTACAGCATGTATCGGTCTAAAAGTAGACGGCGACTTGCATGACGGCGGCAACGATAGTATTGTTGCAAACGACTTTACACAAGTTATAAGCGACGGTATTGGAGCGTGGGTAACTAACCTAGGCCGAGCTGAGATGGTATCAGTATTCTCGTATTATGCACATATTAGTTACCTAGCAGAACACGGCGGCAAGATACGTGCTACTAACGGTAATAGCTCATACGGTACTTACGGTACTATTGCTGAAGGCATCGACGCAACTGAGACAGCAATAACTGGCACAATATCTAACCAGACATTTGATGCGTTAGTTGATCGAGTATTTACAGATGGTGATGATATATTAGCATTAGAATATTTAAATGCTGGAGTAAACTACACCCCAGCAGCTACAACTTTTGCATTAACAGGCGAAGGTTTTGGTGCAGCAGTTAATGCAATACAAACAGTTAACGGCGGCGTCTTTGAAGTTAGGCTATTAAATACTGATGTATCTGGTGACGGCGAAGCAGATATCGGCGGCGATGGTTATTTGACAAATGAAAATGTAGCACAAATAGGTACTACGACATCAATTACGTTATCTAATACTGATTTTAGTACTAGCGGCCAATATACAGGAATGAGCATTTTTGTTATATCTGGTCTTGGCTCTGGACAGTATGGTTATATCCATTCGTATAACAGCGGCACAAAAGTTGCACAAATTTATAAACATAGTACTAGCACAGCAGGCTGGGATCATGTTTCAGGAGTAGCAATTGTAACTACCTTAGACGATACGACAAAATATAGAGTAGAGCCAAGAGTAACATTTACTGCACCTACTAGTGGATTATATTCTGACACAGCAAAAGGCAGAGCGTATGTAGCAGATGACAAAATTGTAAAAGTAACAATATTTGACCCAGGTAACGGATATTCATCGGCTCCGACACTAACCCTTACTGATCCAAATAACACTATTGATTTCCCGCACACTGTTAGAATCGGCGACGGAGTTCTTACACAACCAACTTGGACTAATAGGGGAACAGCATATACAACTGCTGAAATACTAGTAACAGGCGACGGCTATGCTGACCTTTATCAACCAGGAGAATTTTTAAGAGTAGAAGGACTTACAAGCTCTCCGGTTGCAGGATCGTCAGTTACACTCGCTGGACTTAGTAATAGATTTTTTAAATTAGTTGTTACTAGAGACTTAATACAAGACGGAGGTACGGGGCTATTCAGTGGACAACTTCAAGTAAGTCCAAAATTAGAAATTAATGAAGCTCCGGAACATGGTGTAGCAGTGGCACTAAGGATTCGATATAGTCAGGTTCGATTAACAGGGCACGATTTCTTAGACATTGGTACAGGAAATGTTACAAATACTAATTATCCAAATACTCCTTTACTGGCTCCTGTACCAACGCAAGAAACTGGAGAAGCTGGAGGCGGACGAGTATTCTTTACTAGTACTGACCAAGATGGTAACTTCCGAGTAGGCGATCTGTTTAGTGTTGAGCAATCAACTGGAGTTGCAACACTAAATGCTGATGCATTTAACATTAGTGGATTGCAAGAACTTTCGTTAGGCGAATTATCATTAGGAGGCACAGGTGCAACTGTTACTGAATTTAGTACAGATGGCACGTTTACTGCTGATAGTGATGCTGTTGTTCCGACACAAAAAGCAATTAGAACATATATTGCTTCACAAATCGGCGGCGGCGCAGGAACGTTAAATGTTAACAGTATTACAGCTGGACAAATTCTTATGTCAGGTAATACTATTACAACAGTTACTGGAATACAAATAGATGTAGATAAGAAAATGAATTTTAATGCGGGCGTCGACGGCGTACCTGTTGCAATGAATTACTTCTTATCAAGTTAAGAGTAAAATAATAATTATTGGATAAATAGTTATAACATGAATATATTAAATGGAGATTATAAATGGCATCAGGTATCTTAGGAACACCGACAGACTTAACTGCTGTAACACTGGCAACATTATATACCTGCCCTGCAACAACATTTACCGTTGCAAGTGTTTCGGTGTGTAATAGAAGTACTAGTCCAACAAATATTAGAATAGCTATTGCGCTGAACGACACACCAACAGCCGCTGAATGGATAGAATACGATGCAAATCTTTCTGCTAATGGCGTATTAGAAAGAACAGGTATCATATTAGATTCAGGTCGAAAAATTGTTGTAAGATCTAGCAATGTAAATGTTAATGCAATGGCATATGGCATTGAAACTTCAACAGTATAACGGGAATTAAAGGATAATAAAATGGGTAGAAATATTACAAACACTACAAACACAAAGGCTATTATAACCAAGGATGTTCCTACAGCGTACACCACAGCTTATAATAACACAACTGGCGCCGCTGCAGAGCTGTTAGGAATTAATATTAACGGAACTGCAGACGACACACTGTTTACTACTGGAACAGGCGCTGATGAATGGTCACATTTCGGAAATAATTATATACCAGTACATACAGAAGGCGGTCAGTCTGACAGAGGATTTGGAGTTCCATATCCTGTACAATTATCAGATGATAGAGTGTTAATTTTCTTCTTACCCCATTATCAACATGTAGGCGGCCAAATTGACTGGATGAACGGCAACACTATACATTGTCAAATACTTGAATATACAGGCGACAAATATAGAGCTGGTCCAATCACTACCCATACTTTGCCAAGTGCTCCTTATACTAATTCATCGTACAGTTTATGGTCAGAACCTGAAAGTATGTCAGGATCTTATAATCAACCAAATTGGAGAGCTGTAACACTCGACGCTAACAAAGTAGTTGCTAGTTACAGAATTCGGGGCCAGTGGCGCCTAATGAGATTTACAATTACAGGTAACGCTGTAGATTTTGCAATTGCTGATTTAGATCTTACTGGTGCAACCTTCTTTAATAATACTAATATGTATGCTTATGATTTGGCTAAAGTTCCAGGAGACACCAATCAAGTTATGGTCGGCGGCTGGGCAACAAGCAATTGGAGTATGCAAGCATTTAATGTACCAGACACTGGCGCAATGTCAAGTGCAACTGCATTAACAAGTACTGGAATTTCTGTCACTGCGTATGCGTTTGGATTTTCCGAAATGGTAAAAACGCCTACAGCAAATGTAACTCCGTATATTATTGCTGGATCCACTGGAAGCACAACTGCACAGGCAGTTGTTATGGTTTACAATAGTGATACTAATACATTAGCAACGACGGGATCAGCAGTTAGTCTTACAAATGCCAGTGGTTCATGGTCTGGACTTCAATGCGATTGTTTATCTACTGGTACTAATGTTAATGCTGTTATTGGTGCTATGCAAACAAGTACTTCGCAAAATCTGTCGTTCTATAGACAACTAAACGGAACGCAGGCAGCAAATAATATTCAAACACTTGTACTACAACACACTACTACAAAATCTTTAATGGAAACATTCCGTTGGGGAGATAGCAGAGTAATATTTACTGGAGACTCTCAGTTGTTGGTTAGTTATGATGCGCAAGGTGTTTATAATAATTTAATACCTGCTGAAGACTCAACTAACACAGAAAGAGGAATGGTACAATGGTGGCCGTTTAATTCAAAGCCTCTTTATAACTTATATCATTCAGGCGGTATTCACGCAGAACGAGTTACTCAATATTATTCTAGAATAAACATGACAGATGCAGAAAATATTGGCGATATGGGATTTAAGAAAAATTATCTACCAATGGGACACGATTGCGGCAGATGTAAAGCTTGGAACGAAGCAGCTGGATGCTGGATTGTAGGATACAAAGGTAGAATTTATTCTATGGATATTGATGGGAACATCCTAAGTGAACAGAGTATATACGACTATATGCCGCAACAAATGGGTACCAGTGCCTGGAACTGGCAAATTGGTGCATTAACATGTCTACCAAGTGGAAGAATATTATTTGCTACTACTAGATATATGGGTTCATATGTAAACGGTAGTTATATCTGCCAATCTAGATGGAACCAATTTGACACTACAAATTACTTGTGTGTTGTAGATCCACTTACAGATCCATTGGAGTTAAATCAATCAAAATTAGAAAAACCACCGTTCAGTAACGCTTATAGTATTCCTTTGAATATGACAGCATTTACTGAATGGTCTAGTGCAACAACACGTAAAGAACGTGCGTACTTCTTTACTATGGATGCAAACATGCAAGGCAAAATTCTTGAATTCGGCGATGCAACAGATGGCCAATGGGCAGATCAAACCACTACTGGTATTAGTACAACTAGTAGCAACAGCTGGCATGAAGGATGGAATCCAAACTTTAAACTGATCCAAGACACTCCTGTAAGCGAAGCATATCCTCAGGGCATGTGGAGAATTATTGGTTCGTATGGAATGAACAGTCGGAATAACTATGAACGGAGAGGTATATCTTATCCATATGTCGAAGCAAGTTTTGGTAGTTTGAATACTTCAAGTATACAGCTTAGTAATATAGATGATCTAAGTGGATATGGTGTTTCGCTAGGCAAGTATGATAACGGAAATCGCGCAGGCATACAAGTTGCAGCTATGTATAATGAACAGTACAGCAGAATGGACGTATTCCAATCAATAGATGGCAGACTAAGTTATACAAGGGGATGGACTCCGAGCAATCTCGCAGCAGGCTCCCAAACTAACTCAAGATGGGCACAAGCTACTGTAAGTAAATTTGCATATGCTATTACATTCCAAAATACAAGTCGAGCAGCAAAAACAACTCCGATCTATGTGTTTAATAAAAACAACATAGACGTACCTCAAGCTTCGCTAACAACGACTTCAGGACACGGTTGGGTAAATTTAACTCTTAATGATAAAAATAAATTTGAAATATACGGCGAAGGTATAGACAACACATACCAAGTGTCGGGCATACCAGATACTATTAAGTTCTTTGTAAAGCTTAACGATGGCGGCACAGACGACTTTTTATTAAATAATGGTCAAACTTTAGAAATAATTGATGATGCTACAGGATTGTTTAGAGCTACTGATTTATATCATATCCCAGCTGGATATAATCTTCAAATTAAATGCGACACACAAAAAACAATTTCAACGTTATTAACAATTAAAGAATACATCTAATGTACTTTGCTCGGACTACAATTTCAACACTAGCAGAAAAGTCGAGATCGATTACAACAGGACTCGAAGGCGCATCTGTGCTTTCAAAGAATGCTACTGCTATTTCTGATAAAACTATAGTAAAATTTGTTACGTTGAAAGAGTCGGCAGAGCTCAGGATTGCCAAGGATGGCAGCGCCTCGACAGCACTGGCACCGTTGTATTCATTTACTACGGCAACATTTAATACCAATCGAAGCGACCGTTACGGAATACAGAGCATAGGCGAAGCTATCTCTGTCATGAGTGGTTCCAATGCTTCTTGGAATACTAATACTAGCTTTTTCTCAATGCCTCAAACTGGGTTTCAGTTATGGACTGTGCCTGATACAGGGACTTACCAGATCATAACCCGTGGCGCAGGCGGCGGCACTTCTAACAACTGGGGACAAAGAGGCGGCTATGGCGCATATCAACAGGGAGATTTTACGTTAAACAACGGCGATAAATTAAAAATGGTAGTAGGACAACGCGGCCAAAACAACACCTACGACGGCGGCGGCGGCGGCGGCAGTTATGTTGTACTTGAAGTTGCCAGCGTAATTACTCCTCTTATTATTAGCGGAGGTGGCGGGGGCGGCGCCCCAAACGGTGATGCTCATAGAGATACGAGAGCTGGCACATCAGGGCGATCCGCTTCAGGCAGTGGCGGAAGCAATGGCGGTGGCGGCGGTGGCAGCACAGCTGGCGGCGGTGGCGGACTAACAGGAAACGGTGCCGGAAGCTGGGGAGGCTACGCATTTACTAGCAACGCTCAAGGCAACGGCTCGCAAGCACAAGGCGGCTTTGGTGGCGGCGCTGGTGGCGGAGGCACAAACGGCGCAGGAGGCGGCGGAGGATACTCAGGCGGCGGCTATTCCGGTTGGTCAGGTTGTGGCGGAGCAGGCGGCAGTTATAATATCGGAGAAAATCAAAGCAACGCCTACGCACAATTCTCTGGCAACGGCTCGATAACTATTACAAAATTATAAGGAATAATGTTATATAAAATTATCGATATTGTTACATCTAATAAATCAAGACGAGTGCATTTATAAATATACTTGTATAAAAAGATAAGAGAAAAAAAATATGTCAAATTTAGAAAAGTATTATCGATCTGGTTTAAGCAATAGTTTATTATTTAAAGACAATGGAAAATTATCACACAACGGACCATGGTCTCCGGTAAATACTAACACTGTAATAGACAGGCTGTTTTTAGGAGATTTCTTCGCCGCAGAATATACTGTTGCTGTAGATTTAGATAATTTAAACAAAGAAATAATAAAATGTACACTAGTAGCAACAACTAATGATGCAAATTTAGTAGTATATTCACGCAATAGTACATTGACTAAGTTAGTAGAATTGTCAGCAAGAGTTAACGACTCGTATGCTGAATTATTAATTAGTCCTGCTACGCCAAAAGCTGAAGGAGCAAAATACATATGCACTGCTCAGTTATTTCAAACTCAAAATCCATTGTGAGTGTAATACTGATAAATATGTTTACAATGGAAGTAAATAAATGAAATCAGCAACACACAATAATTTTTCTACAGGAACTGGATTTGAGAGTCCAGGGTTTTCTATATCTCAAGATGGGAATCTTGTTATAGACGGATCTATAACTTTTTCAGGAAATCTTTTATCTAGTACAGGAATAACATTAAACGGTTCAAATTTTTTAACCGGAACTACGCTAGGATCTGAAATAACTAGCAGTAGTTTAACTACGCTGGGTACATTAATTGGATTATCAGTCGACGGCAACATAACTGTAACAGGCAATGCAGAGATAGATACAAATTTAACTGTCACACAAGATTTTACAGTTAATAATAATACTGCATTAAATGGAACGGTTACTGTGACAGGACCGTCTGTGTTAACTGGCGATACTAGTATATCCGGAGGCACAACTATTATTTCTAGTAACACTGTTGGTTCGTTAGATAATATTAATATAGGGGTTAATACTCCTTCACAAGGACGGTTCACTATACTAGAATCTTCGGAATCACTTACACTGGCTCCAACCACCCCAGGAACAATAAATAATACAAGTATAGGATCAACAACAGCATCTACGGGACGATTTACGTCAGTAACTGTTATTACAGCTCCTCAAGAACTTACTGACGCTACAAATAAAGATTATGTAGATAAAAATATTTCGGCATTAGCAATTGCACTAGGGTCGTAACGGAGATTTAAATGGCAAAAACACAAATTAAAAATTACATATTTACTCCGGGAATGAGTGCAACCGGCAATCTGTTTCCGAATGCTTACAGTTTTTTAAATACTAATAAGACTTTTATTCAAAAAGAAGCAACTGCGTGGATCGCTGATCAAGTTACAGCAAATGCAGCAGGATTTATCGGATATACATATAATCAAGCAAAATGCGAACGTGATGTTGGATATATTGTTGATGCATATTTAAATGATCTAAGATTTGGCGGCAACGAAAAACTTTACAATACTGTAAAATATTATTGGGATCAAGACGTAGCACAAGTTGACGGCGATAGACAGCCAGAAATACAAACTCACACGTTTATTGGTACATTAATTACAAATTATATTTTAGCAAATACGCTATACTCTGCGTCAAATACAGAAGTAGCACAAACAATTAATGTTGATGGCATAGTAGCTGAATCTAATGCATCGACTAAAATTTCTACACTAGTAGGTATTACTGTTGCTGTTATAACTAATGGACTTAGTTCATTACCTACCTTAGAAACAACAGGCGTTGGCAGACTAAAATTCCAAGGTAAACATAATTTAGACGAATTGTTACTAATAACAAATACAACAAATAATGAAATTATTTATAATTTTAGTAATATCATAACAGGCGCCTCAGTAGAATTTATTACTAGCGGAATTGCAACTGACTATGACTTCCCAACGTTTTTACAAACAACTGACGGTATAACTGTTGTTACACTAAATTACGATACTAGTGCTCATAATGCTACAGACGACATTCAAATCTTTGTAGAAAAGATTGAAAACGGTAGAAGTGTTGTAACTACTAGACCGTATGACTTTGGTACAGATGCTATTGAACGTCCCCGCGCGGCAAATCCACTATCGATGCTTGATGCTGACTTTGAGTACGGATTGCAACCTACAAAATGGGCTGCAATTTCAACAATGCGTGGCTATCCTAGTATATACGAAATACCAGGAACTGATACACAGGTTTCAACTGTTATAACAGATGCTAGCTTTGGTAACACTACAGAAATTTTTGATATTACTTTTACTAACAACAGTACAAGTGATTTTAGAATTGTCAGCGGTACTGATCGTACTGGAACGTTATCAGGCGATGATCCAGTAATTACGGTTACCGAAGGAGATACTATAACTATACTAGCTAACACTGGTAGTAGTTCTAATTATGACATGTACTTTAAAACTTCAGCAACGCATGATTCTACCACAGATTTAGTTGAAGGAGTTACTAATCAAGGTGCAAAAAACGGTGAATATATTTCTTGGACTACAAAATTAGGAGATGCGGGAACATATTTTTATCTTGCCCGAAGTTACGGTAATATGAGAGGAATTATTACAGTAGTGGCAGGAGAACAAGGCGCAGGCGTTGGTCAAAGTCAAATAACAGTAACAACAGTTGGCCCACATGGACTTGAGACGGGTGATCCAATTACAATAAAGTCATTTGAAGATAGTGTAGCTGGAGTAGCTCGTGCCGAAGGTAGCTTTGTAGTAGTCACTGTGCCAGATACAGATAAGTTTACTTATTTTGCAAAAGCAAAAGTCGGGACAACACCGGGAACAGTAATAGCAAACTCATATACCCAATTAAGACAAGCAGGATTTTATACTGGTGCAAATATTGGAGATCCAGTATATACTATAATAACTAATGGGCAAGAAGACTCGATAATTTTAGAATTAGGAGTAGAAGCAGGCTCTACTATAATACCATTTGACGGAGTTACTCCAGATATAGGATCTACATTAAGTGGAAATGTCGCTATTGGAACAGATTCTCAAGTTACAGGAATATTAGACACATCTGCAGGCGGCGGCGAATATTTAACTGTAGAAATAGACGGAGACGTTTCAGCTGGAGCAACTTCAATTAATGTTGTTAATAATTCAGGAATTGTTGCAGGCTTAGCTCTAGATAGAGGCGACGGCACGGCTGTTTATGTAACTGGAGTTAATACTAATACTGTAAATATTAGTGGACCATTAACAAGTTCGCTAACAGGAAATCAAACAGATTATATAGGTGTCAGCGGGTTTAACGTAACAACTATAGGATCAGAAGCTAGTCTTACTATAGTAAACACTTCAAGCACATATAGTATCGATTCGTTCCAAGATGCTGGATTTGGCTATGCAGCAGGTGATAGGTTATCTGTGCCTGGAAATTTAATAGGCGGCGAAACGCCTGATAACGATCTAGAAATAATAGTAGATACCGTTGTTAGTGACGGCTCTATAGAAACTGCTACTTTAGTTGGCACTGGGTTTGCTGGCGTAGGATCAGCATCAAATTTAACACCTGTTGTAAATGGCGGCGCAGGCAGTGGAGCAGTTTTTAATGCAACATATACTAATAATGTATATACAGTAACACTAGACGGATCTGATGCATCTACTGATTTTATAGTAAACGACCAATTAAATATCCTTGGTACACTTGTATCTAACGGTGCAACACCTGCTAATGATATATTAGTTAAAATTACAACAGTTGATGCCAGTGGCACAATCACTGGATTTACTGCTACAGGAACTGCACCTGATGCATTACAAACATATGTAAATCCTTCATATACCGGAGGCACTGGCACAACAGCACAATTCAACGCCACTAAGACAGGCACAACATATACTATTGCAGTTGAAAATGCAGGAATAGATTATGTTCCTACAGATACAATTACAATTTTAGGTACGGCTTTAGGCGGCACAACCCCAGCAAACGATTTAACTATTACAATAGATAATGTTGGTGCAAGCGGCGAAATAACTACTATAACAGTTACTGGTGTTGCAACTAACACAGCAGCCGCTGTAGTAATTCCAGGTCAAGAAATTATTTTAGGAAGCGGATTTGACGTATCAATTGCATTAAATTCAGGTTCTTATACATTAGGTGCTTTAAATAATGCTGGCACTAATTACGCAACTGGGCAAACATTTAATTTATTAGGCACTAGTCTGCTTGGAGTATCTCCTGCAAACAATCTTGTTATTACAATTAGTACAGTAGATGCATCAGGAGCAATTACAGGAGTAACTTTCTCAGGCACAGCAAACTCCGGCAACGGAACATTTGCTGGAATATCACCAATAAATAGTCAACCTATCGGAACAAGTTCATCATTTGATATTACTAGAGATAACGAAAGTTACACTGTTTTATTAAACGCTCCAGGAGATGACTATGAAATAGGAAATCGAATATTAATATCCGGTGCTCTATTAGGCGGAGTAAGTCCGTTAAATGATTTAGAAATTAAAATTACTGGAGCTACTGCAGGAGTAATAGATACTTTTAGTACAACCTTTATCCAAGCAAGTTTCGGCGCTATTTTAAGATTAATCAGTACGATAACTATTTCAGAACCTTTAACACAGGCACTGTCGGCAACTGCTATAATTAGTTATGTTGAGTTAGCTACTATAGAAATAACGTTTCCAAATGCACACGGACTGGTACCGGGTAATTCCTTTATTTCAACAATAGGTAGTTCGACTAACGATAACAATCATGATCTTGCAGCAGGAAGTTTCATTGTTACTGATATACCAACTAAAGCAACATTGCGCTATCAAGCAAGAGCTAACGGTTTAATAAACGTTTCATCAGGCGATATTATCAGAGGCGAAGTTTATCCTAGACCAGATAGCTTCTTTGTACACAGACCATTTGATGGCGGTGTTATGTTGGGTACAGGCGGACCACAACACGGTGCGCAAGCAATACGTCAGAGTAAAAAATATATTAGATATCAGTCTGGTAAAGGTATTATGTATACAACTGGTGCATTATTTGCTCCAAGTTATGATATACGTAGTATTACATCAGACGGCATTGAAGTTAACTCGTTAATTACTGTTGTAACAGATGATAATGACCACGGTTTACAACCAGGTGGCGTGGTTAGACTTATAGGTGTAGAGACACCAGGATTTAATAGTGGTGATCAAACTGCTGTTCCTCCTAAGTTTGATTATACTGTTGTTAGCATAATAGACGAACGTACATTTACAGTAAGATCGCTACGAAGACTAGGAGCAACAACAGCAGTCCTAGGCTTTGGAGCACAAGTAAGTATTGTTAGTTGGCACGGTGCAACAGTGCGTTCGGGAATATTTGATGATCAAAATGGTATCTTTTGGGAATATGACGGGACAAACGTTTCGGTAGTACAAAGAACCGGAACTAGACAAATTGCAGGCACTGTTAACATAGCAGTTGATTCTAACTTAATGTCTGGAGAAAATACACGATTCCAAGATCAATTAATAGCCGGCGACAGAATTATTATTAAAGGTATGACACATGTTGTGTCGCACGTTAACAGTCAGACTAATATGACTGTTACTCCTGATTATCGAGGCGTTACAAACGCCAGCGGAGCAAAAATTAATTTAATTGTAGATAAAAAGGTTAAACAAGAAGACTTTAACTTAGATAGACTAGACGGAACTGGACCTAGTGGATATAAAATCGATACAGCTAAAATGCAGATGGTAGGAATTCAGTATAGCTGGTATGGCGCTGGATTTATTGACTATATGCTTAGAGGATCAGATGGTAACTTTGTATTTGCACACAGAATGCGTAACTCAAACGTAAACACAGAAGCGTTTATGCGCTCAGGTAACTTGCCGGTACGTTACGAAGTAGCAAATGAAGGACCTAGTGGCAAACTTAAAGTAGCAATGACTACTGATCAATTAACTATAGAATTAGTTGATAGTAGTTTCTTCCCAACAGCTGGTACTACATATATCGATAATGAAATTATAACGTTTACTGGAAATAATAAAGCTACAAATACACTTACTGGATGCACCCGAAGTGCAGTATTTACTAATTTCCAAGCAGGTGCAAATAGGAGCTATACAGCTGGATTAGCAGCTACACACGCTGATAGAACAGGTGTAATTTTAATATCACAAACAATTACTCCGTTAATTAGTCACTGGGGTAGTGCGTTTATTACAGATGGCGGATTTGATGAAGATAGAGGTTATATTTTCTCATACGCAGAAACTGCTATTGAAGTTAGTACAACTAAACGAACAGCATTCATGATTAGATTAGCTCCTAGTGTATCAAACGCACTTATTGGAGACTTAGGTGAAAGAGAACTACTAAACAGAGCACAGTTATTGTTAACAGGATTAGAAGTTACATCTGAATCAGGATCAGGCGGCATTGTTATTGAAGGTGTTCTTAATCCTCAAAACTATCCAAATAATCCAAACGATGTTACTTGGACAGGTCTAAGTACTGTTGCCCAAGGCGGACAACCTAGCTTTGCACAAATTGCAGCAGGCGGCGGCATCTCGTGGACCCAGGGTCAGGCCGCAACAACAGCTAATATAACTGCGCAACCAAATATGACAGCCACATTAGACAGTAGCACTATTTACTCCTCAAATAATAATAGTGACTACGTTTATGTAAGTGCTTCTGACTATAGAGCAGTGTTTGGAAGCAATAACACTAACTCAAATGTGAACGGCAAAATAATTACAGGAACAAACATTCCATCAAATACTTACATTCGATATGGCGGTATCAACAGCAGCGGCGACTTTGGTTACTTTCGTCTTAGTAAAAGAACCACAGGCCCCATTGCTACTAACTCTGTTGATCATTACACTATAACATTTTCGACACAGGTAGTAAATAAAAACTTCGGTTACTTTACTCTAGCTTCGTTTTATGCCTCAGGCGGCATCATCGGCACTTCAGTAACTGGAGGCAGTGTAACAATGTCGGCAAACACTTCGATTAACAATGTTTCATTAGAGACATGGGCAGGCAACAGTTTCTACACTGTGCGACTTAATAACTCATTCTCAGGCACATTAGCAGCAAATACAGGCACATTTCAGCTAAGTTTCGCTGCGCCTAATTTTGCTGCTCCAGGTGAGACTATCTTCTCATTCATTGCTGTACCAGGAGAGCGTTCGACACTAGATCTTAACGATCTTAAAGAGCTTACTAATACTCCATTAGGTGGCAGAGGAACATACCCTAATGGTCCTGATGTACTTGCTATTAATGTTTATAAAGTGTCTGGATCTACGTCAAGTTCTAATATCATTCTAAGATGGGGTGAGGCACAAGCTTAATACGCTTTTAGACAGTTGGAGGTTGTTCAGCAGCTACTACCCGTTGACTATCTCCAGGAGCAACTCTATAATTGTCTTCGACACTATCAGCAGTTGATACTTCAGTAATACTCGAGCCTTCTTGTAAACAAATTAATTGATGGGGCTGTAGCGGAGGAATGTGCCAAGTCTCGCCTTCATTTAAATCTTTTTCATGGAGCACAGCATTAGATGTGTCAATCCATCTTACTTTAAACCGTCCGGTATTTACAAACCAAGTTTTATCTTTTTCTTTATGAAAGTGCATACTAAATTTAGTGCCTGCTTTTTCAAATACCATAATTTTACCACAATAATGGTCGGTCGTAGCCCAAATTAATTCGTAGCCCCATCCTTTAGGTACAACTCCAGTTAGTCTAGTTGTCTCGTTATTTTCCATTAATATAATCCTCTATACTTGTCTACTAAACATCCATTATACTATCTTTTAAGTTATTTGTCAAGTAAATTAATTGTTTGAAAAACAGTATCCAACTTAGTTAGATTAACTTTACTTTGAAGTGTATTGCGCAATCCGTGATGTAACGGTTTAGGCCATTTAGTAAAACTACACCATGCATAACCGTTGTGTTCGGCATTAAGCTTAGGAATAAATTCTCCACTAATAACACACAAATATGTGTGAAAATGAAATTTACTATCAGGCGAGATGAAACTCTCTAAAGGAAGTGTTTTTTTAATTTCAGGTAGAAATCCAATTTCTTCCTCAATTTCTCTTTTTAAGCCTTCAAATGGTGTTTCAGCACCTTCGTTGGTACCACCAACAAGTCCCCACAGATTATTACGCTTACCTTGCGCTCTGTGAAGGAATAAAAATCTATTTGTATCTAGTGTGTAAAACAGTGCTCCACTGCAAGTAATCATATCGTTCATATATATAATTAGCCTGCGAGTTCAACTCTCCATGTGCCAACTGGATAATCGCCGTCGATACTTAATAACCAATCGTTATTGTTGAATCTGTACTGTACGCCTGTATTTAAATTAGTAGTGTATGTAACTTCTGTTGCAGCACTTGCATCAAACACAATATTCCACTTAGTTCCGTTCCATTCAATAATATCGTTTGCACTTGCAACTAGCGCACTAGCATCTGCATTTTGCCACGCAACTGGTGATTGAGTTGCAGTAGCACTACCTACATCATCTAATAGTAACAGTCTAACACCACTTGTTTTAATATCACTAGGGTTGTAATTAGTTGGATCTATAATATAGTCAATGCTAGTACGTCCGCTGATTACAGTGTCACTTGGAAAACTATCAGTATCCCAGTTAATGAGTATCTTGCCTTCGTCGAACGGACTTAGTGTAAATGTGCCAGTAATTGTACTTGCATTATCTTGACTAGTAAAGTACACACGACTTACGTCAGCAGCATACATACCTGGCAATGCTTCAAAGATCTCTC
>Ga0307488_10002047_pt1 | contig 17031 bp, 13 predicted proteins | sample SB02metaG_FD_202248 | JGI IMG/M metagenome (GOLD analysis project Ga0307488, IMG submission 202248) | Sea-ice brine microbial communities from Beaufort Sea near Barrow, Alaska, United States - SB 0.2 | ecosystem: Environmental > Aquatic > Marine > Coastal | place: USA: Alaska | collected... | reverse complement strand
TAGCCGGTGGTGGATTTATGGTGCACTTTGACGCCTCAGAAAATGCAATCTCTGTATTTGATGGCCGAGAAACGGCTCCTGCCGCCGCCACTGCAGATATGTTTTTGGATGCAGACAATAAACCTATGGGTTTTCTTGATGCCAAAACCAGCGGCTTATCTACTGGTGTACCAGGTCTGTTAGCAATGTTGTCACTTGCCCATGAAGATCAAGGCTTATTAGCATGGCGTTCACTCTTTGACCGAGCCTCCCAGCTGGCAACAGACGGCTTTAATATTTCCCCTCGTCTATATGGCATGTTAGAGCGCTTTGGAAAATATATTCCAGCTACCCTAAAAGAAGGACCTACTGAGGCCCATGAGTATTTTTTTGGTGACAATGGCCAACCTCATCCTGTGGGCCATTTATTAAAAAACCCAGATTATGCCAATACCTTAAAACTGGTTGCTGCAGATGTTTCGGCGTTTTATAAAGGCCCGATTGCCGCACAAATTGCCGAGATGGTACAGCGCCCTCCCCGTGCTGGCAGACTAACAGTAGAAGATCTTGCCGGTTACCAAGCAGTCAAACATCACGCTTTATGTCAGCCTTATAAAAAGGTTCAGGTTTGTGGCGCTCCCCCGCCGTCTTCATGGGTAGCCGTGGGTATGATTTTAGGCATATTAGAAAACAGTCATGGATTCTCAGAAAAAGGCGCTGCAGACCCCATGAACTGGGCGCTATTTGCTCAAGCCCAGCAACTGGCTTATGCCGACAGAGATCAGTATGTGGCTGATACTAGGCAAGTTGATGTGCCCCTAAAGGGCATGTTGCACCCTGACTACCTTGCACAACGAGCAGCGTTAATTTCTAAAGACTCCGCTATGGCGTCTATTTCTGCTGGTGATCCTTGGAAATACCACACCACTACCACCACACAAGTCAATGGAATGGATGCGACTCAAGACGTACACGGTACGACTCACTTTGTCATTGTTGATGCACAAGGTGACGTCGTGTCAATGACGGCAACAGTTGAAAGTATATTCGGCACTACTCGTATGGTGGGTGGCATGTTTTTAAATAACGAATTAACTGACTTTTCCTTTAAACACACCGATGAAAAAGGCTTACCTATTGCCAATGCAGTGGCGCCAAACAAAAAACCTCGTTCGTCTATGTCACCCACTATAGTATTAGACAATAAAGGCCAATTTTTGATGGCTACCGGCTCCCCCGGTGGAAACAATATTATCGCCTATACCGCAAAAACATTAGTGGGTGTATTTGACTGGGGATTGAGCCCACAAGAAGCCGTAGACTTGCCAAACTTGGTGGCACGGGGCGAGAAAGTGAGATTAGAAAAGGACGCGGCCCCCGACTCTCTAATAAAAGCCTTACAAGGCTTTGGTCTTGACGTTGATGCATCCCGAGGTGAAAATTCAGGGTTAAGTGTGATTTTACGTAAACCCGATGGCACCCTAGAAGGCGCAGCAGATAAACGTCGTGAAGGAGAGATCGGTATATTATAAATCAGCCGTGACTGATACATTTATAGTCTAAACATTCATGGCTGCAATGTAAAAATTGCAGTCATCTTTGGTCAAAACAATCATGACGAACAATAAAACCTAAAAAAATTAAAGCCAGCAATGCGGACCATCTAGCTGGTTTTTCACCATTAAAAAACGACATTTTCCGCCAAGTCTTTAAGGCAACACAAAGCTTGAGCAGCCTTTTCTGTTGGCACAAATATATGGTCATGATAATAAGCAGCCACCACATTGGCACTGATACCTTGACGGGTTAATGCACCGGATACCGCCGCTGTTAGCCCAACAGCATCAAGGCTAGAATGTACATTTAACGTGATGCATTGAAAGGCCCCTTGGTAAGCAATCTCTAAAGCATCGGCATGGGTTTTTAACACAATAACCGTTAGCCCTTCTTTCTCGTAAAACGTTCCCAGTGGCTGTAACAGAGCTAAAGAAATGGGGCTATCTTTGTCTAATGAAGCGAATACATACTCAAGCTCGCTCAAAACTGGCTGCATGGTACCAATCAACTTATTTAAATCTGTCTCACCCGACATATCTATTCCTCATCTGAAAGCACGTAGCTCTTAGCTTTTAGCTTTTAGCTTTTAGCTTTTAGCTTTTAGCTCGTCAATTATCATATCCCCACTTGTTTAAACATAGTGAGAATATCTTGTACACAGCCCCAAATGAGGCCTAGTAGTATGCAAATTTTCATTTTGCATCTCAATTTTTACTAGTTGTTTGAATTGATGATCTTAATAATCACGCTTTTCGTTCAAAAAAAGACTAACAGAGAACCATAAAATGAAATTATACATCGAATCGATTGAAGGCGGGACTTATCTAGCTACGGTGTGCGAACAAGACCAACACAAACTTGTCCGAGATCGTAAGAGCAACCCCATGAAATTTAATTGTCTTAACGAGATAAAAAAACATTTTAAGAATAAACGTTTTGACCAAGTATGGTTGAAACAAAACACGCCTTACGATGAAATGTGTGGGTTAGACGACAAACATGAAAAATTAGAAATGTTGATTGATTGGCGTTAGCGGTTAGGTCAGGTTAATAAATATAAATACATTAAGTTGTGGTTAATCCCTTAACCGCAACCCAATGTTAGTAAGTCTAGATTATCTGTCTAAATTCATCACCTTAGTCCATGCCTTAACAAAATCATCTACAAATTTTTGTTTTGAGGTGTCATAGGCATATACCTCTGCCACAGCACGTAGTTCTGAGTTAGAGCCAAAGATTAAATCCACAGAGGTAGCAGTCCATTTAGTTTGCCCTGTTTTACGGTCTACACCTGTATATATCCCATCAGTTTCGGCTTTTTTCCATACGGTTGACATATCAAGCAAGTTCACAAAAAAATCATTGCTTAATATGCCAGATTTATTGGTCAGCACACCATGTGCAGCTTGACTATGGTTAGCATTCATGGCTCGTAAACCACCGACTAACACTGTCATTTCTGGCACAGTTAAGTCCAACTGGTCAGCTTTATCAACCAGCATTTCTGTGGGCGATTTATAACTAGCCGAAGGGTTAAAGTAGTTACGGAAGCCATCTGAACTTAGCTCAAGTAAACTAAATGAGTTCACATCAGTTTGTGCTTGGGTCGCATCACCTCTACCCGGAGTAAAAGGTACAGTCACATCAAACCCTGCATCTTTTGCTGCTTTCTCGATAGCCACAGCACCGCCCAATACAATCAAATCAGCCAACGACACTTTGTCACTGTTGAACATACCACTAGAGGCGTCATCTTGAATGTCTTTAAAGACTTTCAATACTTTTGCCACTTCAACCGGATTATTTACTTCCCAATCCTTTTGTGGTGCAAGAGCGATCCGCGCTCCATTAGCACCACCACGCATATCTGAGTTACGATAACTTGCGGCAGAAGCCCACGCCACACGAACTAGTTCTTCAGTTGTCAGTCCCGAATCCAAGATCTTGGCTTTGAGCTCTTTCACAGCCTCAGCATCAATATTAGATTGGCTGTCTTGTGATATAGGATCTTGCCAAATATGCATATCTTTGGGCACGTCATTTCCGAGGAAATGACGGGGTGGCCCCATATCTCTATGAGTTAGCTTGTACCACGCTTTTGCAAAAGCTAGGCGATATTCTTCTGGATTGGCCAAGAATCGCTCAGCAATCTTTTTGTACTCTGGGTCAAACTTCAACGCCAAATCAGCAGTGGTCATCACGGGTGCATTAAACTTACCTTTGATGTGCGCATCAGGTACAACATTTTGCATCGATTCATCTGTGGGTATCCACTGAATGGCACCAGCAGGGCTGCGAGTTTGCTTCCATTCAAAGTTCAACAAATTACTCAAATACAAAGATGTCCAACGTGTGGGTGCTTGGCTCCACGCACCTTCAAGACCACTGGTAGTCGTATCTTCTGAATGTCCCTTACCACATTTATTTTTCCAACCAAAACCTTGTTCTTCGACGCCTGCTGCAGCTGGCTCCGGCCCTAAACATTCAGCAGGTTTTCGTGCACCGTGCATTTTCCCAAATGTATGACCCCCAGCAATAAGTGCCAATGTTTCTTCATCATTCATAGCCATACGCGCAAATGTCGTACGGATATTTTTTGCCGAGCCTATTGGGTCAGGTATGCCTTTTGGACCTTCTGGGTTCACGTAAATCAAGCCCATATGCGTAGCGCCAAGTGGACGTTGCAACTTACCGTCTATATCTTCGCGATCACTGGCCAACATTTCTATTTCTGGGCCCCAATAAACCAAATCTGGTTCCCAGTCATCGGCTCGACCACCAGCAAAGCCATAGGTTTTAAATCCCATGTTTTCGAGTGCAACATTACCAGCAAGTACCATTAAATCAGACCATGAAAGCGCTTCACCATATTTTTGCTTGATGGGCCATAAAAGGCGTCTTGCTTTATCTAGGTTACCGTTATCAGGCCAGCTATTCAGTGGCTCAAATCGTTGTTGAGCACCACCTGCACCACCACGACCATCTAACGTGCGGTAGGTACCAGCACTGTGCCAAGTCATACGAATAAAAAATGGCCCGTAATTACCAAAGTCAGAGGGCCACCAGTCTTGTGACGTGGTAAGTAAAGTATCGATATCCTTTTTTGCTGCGTCTAGATCTAGTTTGCTAAATGCCTTGGCATAATCAAACTCAGCGCCATAGGGATTGGAGTTAGCATCGTGATCCCTAAGAGCAGATAAGTTTAGTTGATCTGGCCACCAAAATTGATTGGTTTTTGGCTGACCTTCTTTAACATTTCCCGTTCCCACTGCACCTTTAGGTTTGGTCATTTCAGCAGTTTCAGCAGTTTCAGCAACGGCACTACCTATCACCAACCCCATACTGACCAAGCCAGCTATAGTTGATTTTAAAAAGACATGTTGTTTATTCATTTTTTGTTACTCCATACTAGACCGTAATGAATCGTCTATTATTTAGATGATTCAGTTAATCCTCGTATCCACTGTGCGCACAAACTCATATACAGAAGACGTGGATTTTCATGACTTATTCTCTCCTAATAGTACTCATTATGAATTAGGCCAGAGAGTTAAAGTTCTCATGCAGTTTAGTCAACAAAGTATAAAAAGATATGTGAATAAAAACGATTTGCTTAATCGTAAAACCAGAATAAAAAACCTACGTTAAGCTTTAAATTACAAGATGAATGCTCGTCTATACGTATCATTATCAAAACGATAAGACAAAGGGTCGAGGTATAAAGTGTTAGAGGGTGCACCCATGCCGAAATGTTCAATTAAATCATTCAACAAACGAAGTTTGAGGGGAGGTTGGGACTTAGTGGTTCAAAATTGAAGTGTCATCCTTATTTTCAATGACTAAATAGTGATGACGTTTACTTGGTTACGCCCTTCGTCTTTACTCAAATAAAGCTGCTCATCTGCCAAAGAAATGAGGTCAATCATCTCTTTAGAAAAATCATCTACCACCCTCACTACACCAATACTTACGGTTAACTGAATAAGCTGGCCATTGTAGCTTTTTTTATGTTCTGCGATTGCATGGTGAATCGACTTTATATGGTCTAAATGTTGTTGTGGTCCATCGCTAGCAAGAAACAACAAAAACTCCTCACCTCCGTATCTTGCAATAATGTCAGTATCACGACGACACATATCCGCAATAACATTAGCAACATCAACAAGACATTCATCCCCAGTATTATGACCGTATGTGTCGTTAATTATTTTAAAATGGTCGATATCGATAAAGGCCAGCGTAAATGACTTTTTATTACGCTTATAATACATGTATGCATCTTTCGCTGTTTCGTTAAACGCCCCGCGATTGAATAGACCTGTTAACGAGTCTGTTCGTGAAACCTTTAATAACTTAGCGTTCAACGCCTGTAATTCTTTAGTTTTTTCTTCAACTTGCTCTTTTAGCTCACTTTGAAAGTCCTGAGAGAGTTTTTGGGTCTTAATAACATTCTTTGTTACGTTGTACATTTCTTGGCTTACCTTCGCCTCTTCGATAAGGTTTTCCGGCAACTTTTGCCCTTTTATAAATGCTTCTAGATTCCGTAATGGGCGAACAATATTTGATGCTAATCCTTTTGAAAAAATTGCGATAAATATTATATTTTGTAAAAAAATGATGACCATAAATATGAAATACGCATTAATATCTTTGAAAATTCTACTTGGTTCTGTGAGTGCATAAATTTTCCAACCATTTTCATTTGAAAACTCCCTATACAAATATTCTTTATTAGAAATGGTCATTTTTGGCAGTGAAAATGTGTATGAGGACTCACCTATATATTTGTCAAAGAGATCTAGTTTATTCAAATCAAATATTGGCGAACTATAAATGATAGAGTCCAACTCATCTGTCACAATAACCGCTATTTGACCATTTTGAATCGCATTTATGACACTTTGATCCACTAGGCGCTCAAGCTTTATGGCAGCCTGAGCTAACCCTTCAAAGCTATTTTCAATTAAAATAGGCGCAGTAATCGCAACTATATCTAGCGACCCTAAACCACTACCTTTGAGTGCATTTGAAATGACGGGCTCTTTATTTTTTTGGGTTAGCTGAAAATAATCTCGGAATGAAACATTGATATCCGACAATTTGGGTAACTTAGCGGCATACTTTTCAGGCGAGGCAATCAAAATAGTGCCGTCTTTATCACTTACAATCATACTCTCAATATTGGCAGCTGTATTTGCAACAGCATCAAGTATCTTGGCACGATTCTGAGTGTTTTTTTCATTGATCATCAACGCTGCAGTTGCTGTCAATGTATGAATTTTATCGTCTAGTAATGCGATGGAGCTCCTATTCAGTTCTTCTATCGCGTTATCTAACTCTCGACTGACCGAAATTTCGCTATTGTGTGTTGAACGCCAAATAAAAAATAACACAACAATGAATAACGGTAACATTACGCTGACGAGATTAAATTCAAAAACCAGCTTGGCGAACTTAGGGAGGATACGGGACTGTTTGAATTGACTACTTATCGGAAGCAGCCAATACACAAGAAGGGCAAACATCCCACATATATAGCCACTCAATATAAAAGGTAACCCAATGAAAACAGAAACTTGGAGACTTAGAGATAAATTAATATAAATAATAATGCTAGTTATAGGTAAGCCAATAGCTAGCCAAAACAATAAAATAGCCGTTAAAAATCGTACCCTGAAATAAATCAATATCGCAATCACGAAAAACTGCAAACTGTGTAACCAACCAATGGAGAAAGAGCTTTCATAGATTAATAGCGGAGCCATACTCGCACATAAAACCAATACCGAGACGTGAAAAGGCAAGGCAAGTAGACATAACAAGACAATAGCGCTACCAAAATAAATTGGTACACCTCCCGCCATGTTTGCAACAAAAAACGCATTAAGGATAAAGGCAAAAATGCCCAATACTAATCCGATTAAGTAGATAAATTGTTTATGCATTGGTCGAACTTTTATTCCTTATTGAACCTTCGCTTTGGATAATGGCAACATGTCGATTGAATATAGGAACTACAAGGTTTAAAAACACGCAAAAATGACTGATATGCTTGCTTACATTGCTATGGTTCTGTTCCGTTTGTCCTGTGTTTGTATGGCCTGAAAAACTGTAGGCCTTGCCTAAAATCAGAATAATATGATTGCAGATGTATCTTTATTTAAATCTTACCTCGTATAAATATAAATCTGCATTATTATTTTCATGTATTTCATAACGCATTTACCTTACTTAGGTTTCTAAGTTAAAAGTATCTACAGAATTAGGGGGAAATCAATGAGCTAAGTTTAACAATCAACAAGCTAAGCTCACTTCCGGCGAAATGGCTCATTTATGTTCCATGCGTCTAAGACCGTTTTGGTGGCTGAGGCGATCTTTACCGTTTAATTCAGTGCTGTCAAAGACACCCCTTAGCAACAAACATTCCGTTAAATTAGATTCAACTTAGCTTTAGAGATCTAGCATATCAGCTATCGCCATTTTTAAGCCATTCGGCACATTCATTTCCTAGCTCTAGTTTGGCCCGGTTTTCATATTCTGTCACCTCTGCGGGGGTTAATGTATCCTTCCACCGGCCATTAACACCTTTGTTGATGAAGACTTTTGCACCTTCATCCCAAAACGCGCCACCAAGAGGCACAGATTGAGTGGCGTTTTGTTTCATCCATTGAAAGGAAGAATATTCTAGAATATTGGACCAATCCTGATCGTTAATCTCAATCTCTAAAAAAGCAGCTATCCGGCGAATTTCACTGGGCATATCTTTTTTCAGATCGGAAAAATGTATGAGCATCACATTGGGTAGGTCACGAATTTCCCACCAGCTTCTGACATTTTCCCAAAACGGCCAAAATGGAAAACCATCCTTTTGACACCACTCCTTCCAATACTCTGTTATGTCTTCATTGGGTCTTCCAATTTCAGGGCCAACTAATCCAGGTGTTTTGTTAAGAGCGTCGTACCACATTTGATTAGCGTTAGCATGGTGATTATACATACTCCAAATCACGTCTCTGGCATCCCTACCGATGTAGATATATTTTGCTTTATTGGAAAAACACAGCGCATCAACAGGCAAATGCGTTTTTAGAAAACGTCTGTGAGTCTGAGCTTCAACCAACTGAAGCTTCATCTCTTTTGGCGGCAATCGAAGATCCATCCAAGGCGACATTTCGGCCACTTCAAGCTTGGGATCCCCACCAAATAATAATTGGGCAATGATTTGTTGCATCCATGTTGTGCCGGCTTTGGCATAGGTGGAAATAACAATATCGTCATTGCGAAATTTGAAATCATTCCAAATGGTTGAATCAAAGTGATGACTATGCATTTCTCTGGTTTTTATTGGTAAATTCGTCATGTTATCGATGCTCCTGCCTGATTATTATTTAGCGTTTTTTTTAAGATAACATTACAGCTTAATCATTGTTTAAATATACCGTTAGTATTTTTCCACCCACTCCACTATTAGTGGGTGGAATAGATTCCAGCTTAGTCTAAGTGGTCAGCAAACTGAGTGTCTTCAACTTTATATACATTTTATAACTTTGGATCAACGCCAGTCATTTCAATAGACAAGTCCCATAGTTTTTTTGCAATTGGCTCATTATGACTGCGTCGATTCGACCTAACTTTAATCGCCGGCCCCGCAATTTCACCTCGTTTCGAAGGTCCGTAGTATTCTCCCCCCTTTACACCCGCCATAGTGGCGGCACACAAAGTTGGCCAAGCACCTTGCTCAGCCGAATTAAAGAACAGTTTTAAAACAGGCATGAGCAACATAAAAGGCTTAGGGATGTATCGAGGCAATTCTGTATCGGCAACACCAGGGTGAGCCACCACTGAAATAGTGTTATCACCTATGGTGTTTAATCGGCGTTGTAGCTCGTAGCCAAAATACAAATTTGCAATTTTGCTCTGAGCATAACGTGTCCATGCACTGTAATATTTTTTGGCATTAATATCGTCAAAATTAATTTTCCCTTTTTTGTGGGCAATACTGGCGGTACTCACAATTCTGGCATTGGCTGTGGCACGGATTTTATCCAATAATAATGACGTTAATGCAAATGGACCTAAATGATTAACACCAAACTGTGACTCAAAACCATCTTGTGTGTACTCCAGTGGTGGCACCATAATGCCTGCGTTGTTGATCAATACATTCAAGCGAGGTTCTAGATTAATTTGCTGCGCCGCTTTTTGAATAGACACCAAACTACCTAAATCCAATTCGACAATAACCACGTCTGCTTGAGGAAATACAGCAAGTATCTTGTCTTTGGCCGCTTGCGCCTTCGACAGAGAACGACAACCAAGTAACACTCGCGCGCCTTTACCCGCTAGGGTTTTCGCTACTTCAAACCCCAAACCTGTATTCGCACCAGTAACAACCATTGTTTTTCCTGTTTGATCCGGCACGTCTGCTGCTGTAAAACCTGTCATATTTATCTCCCAAAACAATGTTGAGTGGATTAAAGGTGTGTCACTTTTGACGAATTTATCGCCATATTATGCGGTGTCTATTTTGTACCCAACGCGGGGGAAGTGCACATACACTTCTCCAGCCTTTTCATCGATTCGCTTAATCGCAATTTCATCACTTTTAGACACAATCAATTCGCCGGTTACTGGTGCAATACCATAGTCAGTGGGGACTATTTCGACGCGTTCACCAAACGTAAAACCATTCACCACTAAAAACTCATTGTCCGAAAATAATACCTTCTGTGCCGAGTGCGCAATATCCATTGCGACTGTTGCATCGATACTTGTCGGAGTGCCGTGTCCAATGGCCTGTATGGTTTCAAACCACTGATTAAGTTTTGGGTAACCTTCTAATAACCCACGAACGCCTGCGTTGTTATTGATGAACCAAAGGCAGTGATAAATTGAAAAATCTGCAATGCTAATGTGCTTGCCACAGATATAGGGGCCAGCATTTTTGAGTTGTTGTTCCATCTGTTGCAGGTAAATGGGTATGAGCTGCAACGCGGTATTGGCATCCATGGATAAACCGCTGCCACCCACACGCATTTCTGCTCGATCGTTGACAAAGTCTTCGACAAGTTTTTCGGGTACACCTTGACGAAACGCGTCAAACCCTGCCGAAGAAAACGCCAGCGCCACGGCAACACTAAACAAATGTTGGTCGGCCCACTGAGCCAAGATATTAGCAGTAAGTGATAGTTCTGACGGAAAAATACTCTCGCCATCAGGCGAGTATCACAATAGATGTGATTCTTATGTTGCAGCACAGGGGTTTTACGATATCCCCCCGTCAGTGCCACAAGATCAGGCTTAGGCATGATTATCGGAATGTTGACAACTTTATAGACAGCATTTTTATGTCCTAAAAGTGTGCGGATTTTTTCTGAGAAGGGCGAGAAGTCATAATGGTGTAAAATAAAATCATGCATCAACGGTATCCTTTATGAATATTCTGACGAATAGTTCGAGGCTAAGTTTGTGGTTTACTATAGCGTGAGCGTTTAGTGAAGACTCATTCAAACATTGAATAATGAATTATTGATACAGGCAATAGTGAGGGTTGAGCGCAGCATTTATAAGAGTCTTTTTTAGAAAACCAAAGGATTGGCTTTTTAACTGGTCACAAATAGAACAGGCTTGCGACTAATTTGACTGATTAGACGTTGCAGTTGGAATATCCACGGTGAGATTTCGCAGCCAATACTTTGCTTTCAAGCGAGACACAAACAAGACCGATTTAACCACCTCTTCTGAATAGGTAATCAACACCACCCAGTATATCGGTAGGGCAAAATAAAATGCGGCGGCAAAAGTTAACGGAATGCCTATGATCCACATTCCAGAAAAATCGATAAGCAGGCAGTGTTTGTTGTCGCCCCCAGCTCTCAAAATGCCCATTGAAGCTGTCATGTTAAACACTTTGATACAGGTGCCAAAGGTAATTAACATAAAAATATCATGGGCCACTGCTAGGGTATCCGGATCCAGCTTGTCATAAGGCATGAAAACAATGGATTCCAGACTCCACATCACTAGCCCTAAGAAAAAAGTGACGATAGGCGCAACAATAGCAAAACCTCTGGCCACAGACCAAGCAGAACTGAATGCATTTTGCCCCAGTCGTTGACCCACCATAATCGAACAGGCGGAAGCAAAACCAAAAAAGAAGGCAATCAATAATCCTTCCAATGGTGCCATAAGACTCATTACGGCCAGTTCTTGTGTACCAATACGACCGTAAATAAGCTGATAAACAAAGGTACCCAATGACCACACACCAAAACTCACCATCATCGGCCACACTAATTTAATTAAATGGACCCACTGTGCTGTGTCATACAACTCGTTACCGATTGGGCGAACAGGAAAAACAACATGTTTTCTTTTATACAGCCAGAATACAATCAGTGACGCATGAATACCTCTGGCAATAAAGGTTGCCCAAGCAGCACCTGCCACGCCCATTGCATCAACACCTAACCCGCCGTTAATTAGCCAGAAGTTAAGAGCGATATTAATAACAATCGCAATCATGCCAAGGGCCATCGAAAACTTAACCTGGCCGAGCCCGCGCAAGGCATTCTCAAAAACCATCACCACTACAACAAACGCTAAACTGGGCATAGTGACCCACAGATAAGCTTTGCCTGTATCAATAATGATTTGATCAGTGGTGCCAAGCCCCACAATAAGATCACCAAAAGCAAAAGTCAGCAATACCACAGGCAATAACACCCCAGCGCCAATAGCGAGTGTTTTTATAATGATGGGACTTATACGGCCATTTTTACCTGCCCCGAAATACTGCGCAGACAACACACCCACCCCTGTGGCTAGGCCAGACAAAATGATCAGCATCACAAACTGAATCCGATTGCCTAAACCAACAGAAGCCACCGCTGTGTCGCCCAAATGCCCCACCATCATGATGTCGCTCATTCCCAGCATGGTCACTAGAATACTTTGCAACGAAATGGGCCAAGCAAGTTTAAAGCTTTGACGCAGTGTTGATGTATTGTTATTTAACATATTGATAAAAATTGATTCAAAGGCACATAAGCTGCATTAGGATGTATTTTATAATAGTGGGAGCAAATAAACATCATTATGAATATCATGTATCATGTCTAAAACTATCATTTGTATAAAAATATGTGGCGTGAAATTCTTAATATCGACCCTAGTTGTAAAGAATATTTCCTCAACTTTGAATCACTTCCCGGTAACGGAAAAGCCTTTATTGCCTGCGCGGGCGTATCACACTTAAGAAAGACCTATCAGATAGGAAAAACCGGTAAAGGTGAGTATTTCAATGATCGGCAAAATGACTCAGTTTATGTTCATTACTTAATTTCAACCCAGTCAGGTGCAGGCAAGCTCACTCTTGATTCAGGCTGCCAATCTATTGCCCCAAACACCGTGATGCTGATCCCAGCAGGGACCCCTTTTCTATATGAGCTTGACGCTGATCATTGGGACATGAGCTGGTTGTTGTTACATGACTGCCCAGAATATCAGTTTATCCACCAACTCAAGGCAGGAGTTTGGCAAAGTGATAACACATCCTTGCTGTATCAAACCATGTCATTGATTAGGGATTTTGCTCACAGTGATGGCCTTTACCAGCCTGACATTCAGCTAAGACTCATCGAAGTGTTGCTTTACCAAATTGAACAGACACTCAATAAGACACCCACACACAGTGCGCAGCAGCAGCGTTTTCATGCACTAATACGTAACGTTAACAAACAGTTGCAATTATCATGGACAGTAAGCGCTCTGGCGACTGAACTCCATATGTCAGAGCCACAATTTTATCGGTTATGTAAAAAAGAAACAGGCAAGACTCCCATGAAATTACTGACCCAAGCGCGAATGGGCTATGCCTGTTACCTGCTGCGTTATACGAATTACAGTCTAGAGCAAATAGCCGATACTGTAGGCTATGCCGACAGTGCCAGCTTTGCCCACCGCTTTAAACAGCTCTACCAACTGAGTCCCGGGCGATGGCGTAATCATGAAAACCTGGTTTGAAATCAACTGCCCGGGCCCATGAACTTGCCCCTAACATTCACGTTTCACAAGGTTTCTACGTTAGCCACTATCTGGCTAAATTCCACTAGCTCTAACTCTATGTATTCACCGCCATCACGCCATTCCACGCCTATCAGCACATTATCTTCGGCTAAGTCTTCTACCCAAAATTCCAACCAGTCAGCTAACGTAATCGCCATAGGTACGTAATCTTGCCATTCGTCGACACAGTGGCTTTTTGCTAATTCAATGCTGGACCATACTGGCATCACGTCTGCATTTTCAAAATTAATTGAATCAAGGACCACCCACCCCTCGCTGGCTTGGTCTTGTAGCGCCCATAATGTTTGAGTGGCTTGTACTTGGGCCATAAAATCAGCGGGCGGGTTATTAGTATCTGTCATGATGAGTTATCTTTGTCTATATGTGCAACTAATCATACGGAGTTAGTCAGGTAGGGACAACGCTAAACTTAGGTTTGTTCGTAAAGGAAGTCATCATTTTAATGGGATATTGAAGGTTAGAACTATTGAAAAATTCAATCTACATTTTAACTTCTGTTGTATCATAAGCTAAGCTGATCAGATCCTCTTTTAACGAATATGACCATGCTGTTTCAAAGTGAGTTCGGTATTGTGATTAAATCTCTATGAGGCTTTAACACCTCATGTCCTTAGCTTATTTTCACAGGTAGATCCCGAATTCTATTTCCCGTTGCGGCGAAAATGGCGTTGGTCAGAGCAGGTGCTATCGGAGGCGTGCCTGGTTCACCTGCCCCGCCTGTTCTTTTGCCACTGTTGATGATTTCAACATAAATGTCTGGCGCAGTATCCATTCTCAGCATTTTGTAATCGTGCAGATTGCTCTGTAAGACAGCACCATTTTTAATAGTGATCTCTCCATGTAAGGCGGCAGATAAACCAAAAATAATGCCGCTTTCCATTTGTGCTCTAAACGCATTAGGGCAATAAGCAAATCCTGCATCAGCGACACAAAAAACCTTATTCACTCTTAGTGAGCCGTCAGACATGTCGACTTCGACTACTTCGGCAACAATAGTATTAAAGGAACCATGAATAGCCACTCCCCTGCCCCAATCTTGGGGTAATGGGCGATCCCAGTCTGACATTTTTGCAACCGCATCTAGTACTTTTAGGTAACGCGGCGCTGATTGCAACAGTTTACGGCGATAATAAAGGGCATCTTGGTTTGCTTCATGGGCCAGTTCATCAATGAAGGATTCGGTAAAAAACGCATGTTGGGAATGATCAACACTTCGCCAAGGACCAAAGGGGATGTGAGTCGGACTTTCGGTGTAATGCACAAATTGATGATCGACCTGATAAGGAATATACGGCGCTTCTTTTGGCTCATGTTTATCAACGTATTGATTTTCCCAAGCAATTGGTAAACCAGAATCCCCCAGCGCAGCCTTGAAACGGCTTACAATCGCAGGGCGATAAAAGTCATGTTGCACATCTTCCTCCCGGGACCAAATCATTTTGACCGGTACCCCAGGCGAGGCATTAGCCAGTTTTACCGCCTGAATAGGATAATCTGTCATGGCTCTTCGCCCAAAACCGCCACCAAGGTAAACATTGTTGACCTCCACGTTTTCTGTATCGATATCAAAATATTCTGCTATCGCAGCTTTGACCCCTAATGGGTTTTGCGTGCCACCCCACACTTCAATTTTGCCGTCTTTAACCCAAGCCGTGCTGTTCATCGGCTCCATAGTGATATGCGCTAAATACGGCACACTATATTCAGCTGTGATAACGTTAGTGGCTTCTTGAATAACGTGACGAGCATTACCCTCTGAAAAATCCTCTTCCTCATCGCCGTTGGTAACCGCTTGGTCCATGTCTGAACGAAATTGCGCCATGATGCTTTGGGAACTGGTGTTATCCCACTCACTCGCTGAATAAGTGACGGTGACAGCGGCGATAGCTTTTTTAGCTTGCCAATAACTATCCGCAATCACACCCACTCCATCGCCAAGATTAACCACCTTGATAACACCCTTCATGTTTTCTGCGGAGGCCCCATCGATTGACTCAACTTTGCTACCAAAAACCGGTGAGGTTTTAACCGTTGCGTATTTCATACCGGGCAACACCACATCAAGTCCAAATTTGGCTGTGCCATCCACTTTTTCAGGAATATCCAAACGCTGAATATCTTCATTGCCCATTAAGTTGAATTGCTCTGGTGTTTTGAGAGTTGGGAATTCAGGACCTTGTTGCTGTGCCGCCATTTTAGCGAATTTTATATAGGGTGAGCTGCGGTTACTTCCGTCATGATACAAGTAACTTTTTTCTGCTCTAATTTCAGATGCCGCAACTTGCCATTCTTGCGCTGCCGCTTGCACCAACAATTCTCTTGCTGCAGCACCCGCCACCCGCATACCGCGCTCACCTGTTGATCGCACAGAAAAACTGCCGCCTGTGACTTGCAGCGCGATGGATTTTGAAATCGTCAGAAACACACCATTGAGAGTTTGATTGACAATACCAGGCATTTCCCCTGGTAACAAAAACTCTCTGGCCATATGAAAATTGGCATATTCATCATGAGCGGGCGCTTCTTCTATTGTGACTGAGTCCCAGTCTACGTCCATTTCATCGGCCAACATGATAGCTAGGGCTGATTGCGCACCTTGTCCCATTTCTGCGTGAGATACGATTACTGTGGCACTGTTGTCAGGGAGTAATTTAACCCATGCGTTGACCAGCACTTCATCGTCATGCTCCATGAATTTAGCCAATTTAGGGGTACGATGACCGGGCCGGGCCGGATCGCCACACCAACAATCAGTCCACCGCCAACAATAAGGCCAGCGGTCAAAAAAGCTCTTCGAGTCAATTTACTCATAATGTTTACCCTTGCAAAATTGTTAAACCGACGCAGCGTTTTTGATTGCTTTTTTGATGCGGCCATACATGCCGCAGCGACAAACATTACCGCTCATTGCGGCGTCAATATCACTATCAGAAGGATTGGGATTGCTTTTAAGCAGTGCAACAGCAGACATAATTTGACCTGACTGACAATATCCACATTGTGGTACTTGTTCATCAATCCATGCTTGTTGCACCTTAGATAACTTCCCGTTGTCATCCGCGATACCTTCTATGGTGGTAATAGTTTGCCCTGCAACTGCAGAGATAGGCGTTACGCAAGAGCGAATGGCTTGTCCATTTAGATGCACAGTACAAGCCCCACATTGGGCCATACCACAACCAAACTTGGTGCCAACAAGGTTAAGTTGTTCGCGGATAACCCATAAAAGTGGAGTATCGCCTTCCACGTCAACTTGTTGTATTTGATCATTAACCTTGAGTTCAATCATGTTTTACCTATATTTAAAATAACATTGCAAACAACACATAATTCATACAGACATTATTCGCATATCATGCCTATCCCATAACAGCGTTGTTCGATTTTAATACGCTTCTATTAAACTTC
>Ga0307488_10002046_pt1 | contig 17033 bp, 11 predicted proteins | sample SB02metaG_FD_202248 | JGI IMG/M metagenome (GOLD analysis project Ga0307488, IMG submission 202248) | Sea-ice brine microbial communities from Beaufort Sea near Barrow, Alaska, United States - SB 0.2 | ecosystem: Environmental > Aquatic > Marine > Coastal | place: USA: Alaska | collected... | reverse complement strand
AGGCATCTCTGTTGTTTCAGGCACAGCATAGCTGCGGCCGACAAAGAGCGAACTAAGGACCATTATAATGAGGAATAAACGGACTTTATCAGGATATTTTATTTTTTGGCGCTCTAAAAGTGGGTCTGGAAAAGAGAGTATGCATAAACAAAGATTAAAATGATCTGTACGTATCATAAACAGCATTTTTGCTAATGTCCAACTACTACTAGTTAGTCCCCATCCTGAAACGGGGCAGTAACAATAGCGTTCTAAAAGTACAATCTCGCCCCCTCTTATTTCAGTATGGACGCGAGTTATAATACAGGATGACAATGAACGTTATATTTGTACTCAATACCTATGCGGTTTGGCAGACTCACTTATCCACATAATGTATGATTTTAAAAGCTGGACGATCCCAACTTATTTTATTTTGTGGGTTGCCGGCGCTTTATGGTTCGCTTTGATTTTAACGATAGGAAAGTCGTAGCGGCGCATTATTACATCATGGGAAAAGTTCTGGGTATTGTCTATCGCACACTTTCCACCCATATCACTAAATAAGCATTGTCGACGGGGCAGGAAAAAACACGGGCACAAAAGCACCAATCGATGACCCAAGCGCAAAGACTTAAACGTCTTTTGGGAATAGAAATAGAAACCTGTGAACAATGCGGTGGTGCGGTTAAAGTTATAGCGAGCATTGACAAATCGGCAGGAAAGCCGATTTGCACAGCGAATGCTGCCCGAAGGGTTAGATACAGGGATGTGCCTAATGAACATCCGTTGGTGATCCAAAAGATACTTAGTCACCTGAATACAAAAAATGACGAAGTCGTCGAATTATTGCCCCCACAAGGTAGAGCACCGCCTCAGATAAGTCTGTTTGAATAAAAGCAGTTCATCATCATAAACAAAAGCAATATTCAAAACTGGTTCGCACAACAGTGGGAGTCGCTTGTTTTGAATTAAGTGAAAACGGTTGATTAATAGACGAAAAATAGCTAACTTTTGATCCGTTAAGGATATAAAAGAGAGGTAAAAATGGAAAATTTGATGCATCATGTATTTTTATTTTATGGAAAAAGACGTTTTGTTTTACCTACACTCAAAAGTTTTTGTTCAAATTGGCGCAAATCTAGAGTTAGACTTCTAGGTGTTTTTTAGGAAATGAAATAAGAAAGCATAATGAACAAACTCATAAAAGAATTACGCCGTCGCGAGGTATTTCGTACCGGTGGTTTGTACGTTGGTATCGCTTGGATCCTGATCGAGGTGAGCAGTATTATTTTGCCTACCTTCGACATTGCTCCTTGGGTATTCAAAATGGTTGTCATTGTTGCCTTTGTTGGCTTCCCAGTTGTACTTGTACTCGCCTGGTTTTACGACATTACCGAAGAGGGTGTGCTTCGAGAGGATCAGAAAGAGAACCTACCTGAGACGTTGGTAGGTGGTCGGCAAACGGATTTTATCGTTATCGGTTTGCTAGCGGTTGCTCTCATTATATCTATTTACTTGAATATGAATAGTGATCCTCTGATGGAAGATGAGTTGGCACCGGTGTCGGTGTTGATCGCAGATTTCGATAACCAGACCGGGGATGCCATGTTTACTGGTCTGTTGGAACAGGCATTAACCATTGGCGTTGAATCGGCTCCTAATGTGGCCGCCTATCAACGAACCAGTGCGCAAAATTTATATAAAACGCTCAACCCAGAGGCTGCCAACGAGCTGGATAAAGCCGCGGCTCAATTAATTGCTGTGCGTGAGGGCATCCAAATGGTTCTGGCGGGAACTATCAGCGCCGATGGCAGCGGATTTAACCTGGAGATGAGAGCATTTGATTCTGTCAATGACGAGCAGGCATTCGAGGTTTCCGTTACTGCAAAATCTAGGAGCGACGTGTTAGTAGCTGTTGGTACCTTGTCGGAAAAAGTTCGTGAGGCACTCGGTGACGAGTCATTTAAGGATAATGATGGTGCTACTGTAGAAAACTTCACAGCCGCCTCATTAGAAGCAGCACGCGATTATGTTACGGCGCTCAATCTTTCATACCTCGGCAAGCATGCCGAAGCAATGGAACTCTTCAAGGCCGCAACCGAAAAAGACCCAAACTTTGGGAGGGCCTATTCAGGATGGGCCTTGAGTGCCTATAAGCTCGGCAAGAAAGATGAAGCTGGTGCATTATGGAAAAAAGCGCTCACCTTGATGAATACAATGACAGAAAGAGAACGGTTGAGAACACTGGGTCTCTATTATGCGGTCGTCACTCAAAATTTTAGTAAGGCAAAAGAGAGTTTTATTGAACTGGTTACCAAGTATCCGAGTGATGCGGCAGCCCGAAACAACCTGCAAGTAGTGTCTTTTATGACGCTGGATTTCCAACGCGCTGCAGATGAAGGAAAAGTGTTACTCAAACTTTACCCTCAGAGTGCCCTTTATCGCTCTAATTTCGCATTGTTAGCGACATACTCAGGACAGTTTGAGGAGGCTGATGCGGCGGCGAAGCAGTTGGTTGCAGAGGATCCCGATTACGCAGTGTCTTATCTGGTCATTGCATCAGTAGCTATGTCGCGGGGGCAGTATGATTTGGCACGAAATGCTTACAACGACATGTTGACCGCAACTAAGAGTGAATACGATGAATCTATGGGCATTCTTGGATTGGCTGACGTTGAGTTATACCTGGGTAACTTTGCCAAGGCTCGTGAACTGGCAAACAGGGGAATTGAAGACGATTTTGCCAAAAACCATAATGCTATTGCGTCAACCAAGTTGATTCTTGTTGGCCAGTCCTACATCGGTGAGGGCAACAACAAAGAGGCAGGTAAGACGGCTCGCAGGGCCTTAGACGCTGCAACCAAAACATCACAAAAAGTGTCGGCGGCGCTCCTCGCAATTGCTGCCGCAGAGCCATCAATCGCCCGCGAGGTAATCGATTCTCTCGGCAAGGAACTACAGCCACAAAGTCGCGCGTATGGCCTAATGATTGAGGGTATCCTATTGGGGCAAGATGGCGATCATATCGCGGCACTTGATAAGCTTGGCGACGCAATGAAGATGGCAGACATGTGGTTGATTCGTTATCAATTGGGTCGGGCCTACCTTAATGCCGGTTTTTTTGCCGAGGCAGACCATGAGTTTCGTATTTGTGCTGAAGATCGCAACGGCGAGGCCACAGCTATCTTTCTTGATGATGTACCGACCTATCGTTATTTGGCTGAGTTACCCTATTGGCGTGGTCGAGCTGAAGAAGGATTAGGTATGACTGCAGCCTCGGCTGAACATTATCGTGAATTTTTATTGCTAAGACCGAACGGTGGACCGCTAACTAAAGATGCTAAAAACAGGCTACCGGAATAGCTACCTGATCTTCCCCTAACTCTGTAGACACTTTTTACTTAGAAACCGAAGTAAGGTAAAAAGTGTTATGAATAAAAAATATCCCGATGAGTTTAAACAAGAAGCCGTTCGCCAAGTGGTTGAAAAAGGTTATTCAGTACCTGACGTTTCTAAGCGTTTAGGTATATCAGATAAGTCTCTCTATTATTGGGTCAGTAAGGCGAAAGTACCTGCTAGTCAATCCGCAGAGCAAGCAGAAATACGCCAGATTAAGGCAGAGGTTAAACGCCTGACAGAAGAGCGTAACATCCTAAAGGAGGCCGCTGTGTACTTTGCAAGCGAGTCAAAGAAAAGTGCACGTTCATAAAATCACGACTCCATGTTTAACGTGTTAACACCATGTGCAAGGTGTTAAATGTCCACCGCAGCAGTTTTTACGCTTGGTTGAAAGAGCCTCAATCTAATGCAGAAAAAGACAAGGTACGATTGCTTGAACAGATTAAAGCCAGTTATGTACAACGTGGCGGTGTGTATGGCAGTCCACGCATCACACATGCGCTGCGCCGTTCGGATAAAACATGCGGTGAAAACCGTGTTGCTAAGTTGATGAAGCAAGCCAAACTCAGAGCTAATATTGGCTATAAACGGCGCTACTTTAAGTCTCCTACGCTTCATATTGCAGCAGATAATCATCTACAGCAGCAATTAGTTGTGTGCGAGCCTGTGATACCGCTTGGGTTGGAGATATTACTTACATCAAGACCTATGAGGGATGGCTGTATCTGGCTGTCGTATTGGACTTGTTCTCAAGCAAAGTGATTGGTTGGTCAATGCAGCCGACTATGACTTCGGATATTTTGATTAAAGCGCTGCTCATGGCAATATGGCAACGAGCCAAAGCAACACAGGTGATTGTTCACAGCGATCAAGGAAGCCAATATGCAAGCGGTGATTATCGAGATTTCCTGAAAGCGCACGATCTGACTCCAAGTATGAGCAGACGAGGACATTGTCTCAATAATGCGGTGGCAGAAAGCTTTTTCCACTCGCTTAAGACCGAACGTGTAAAGCGAAAAGTGTACGCAACCCGAAGTGAAGCCAAAGCAGATTTTTTTGATTACATAGAAGTGTTTTACAATCGAACTCGACTGCATAGCCATCTTGATCATGTGTCTCCAGATGAATATGAAATCATGTATTCACAGGCAAGCTAAGTGTCTACAAAACTGGGGGTAGATCACCTTAGCGTTTATTTGTGGTTTTATTAAATCAGAGAACAAAAAAACGGCCCCCGATTGGGGCCGTTTTTATATTGCTACTTTCCTTTCTATTAATCCTATCTCAACGTAATACAAGTCGTCGATGCAAGGCTACTTGGTGGCGTGATCGTCAACAGGTAAGACCCTGTCCCCTGTGGAGTTTGCCAACTGTATTGCCAAGTTTGATTTGAGCTCGAGTAACGGAATTGACTGGAACCGGCATCATTTGTTCCATTACCCTTACCGTCACTAGTCCCTGCGCAGCTATTTGAAGAGAAAACTCCCGACCATTCAGCATAAACATTGAACTGGGAACTATCTACCTTGGCGTTATTATTTACTGGATCAGTGTAATACCAATCCAGTGGTACAACACTACCAGCGCGAATATTGCCTTTTGGTTTAATCAGATTAAAGGTGTACCGGTAGTTAACCTGAAGATTAAACGACCCGGTCGCACTGTTGCCTGCCATGTCTGCTACCGTGCAACTCACCGGGTATGAGCCGATTGACAAGGGACTGGCTTGACCAGCAAGCGAGCAATTAACCGTTAGATTGGCCGAAGAATCGACGTTATCTGTCGCAATGACATTATCATTCAGTACCGAGATGAGGTTGGTAACAGTGGCTTTCAATCCACCATCCGCATCGGTTTTGATCATCAAAGGATTCTGCTTAAAGGTTATCAACGGTTTTATACCATCCTCAACTCTAACGGTTCGTGTCACCTGGATAGCGACGTTGCCGGAAGCATCGGTTGCATCATAGGTAACAGTGTATACGTTAACTACGTTGGCATTTACCGTGTCACCACCCACTGTGGCAGATACCAGCAATAGATCACCCGCATCGTACACCGAGGCGCCGAGCTCGGTGTACGTATCGATGCCAACTTCTAACCTTATATCTGGAGCACCGTTTAATTCGATCAGCGGCTTCGTAGCATCTTCAACTCTAACGGTTCGTTTCACCTGGATAGCGACGTTGCCGGAGGCATCGGTTGTATCATAGGTAACAGTGTAGACGTTAACGACGTTGGCATTTACCGTGTCACCACTTACTGTGGCAGATACCAGCAATGGATCACCCGCATCGTTAACCGAGGCACCGAGTTCGGTGTACGTATCGACGCCAACTTCTAGTCTGATCTCTCGATCACCGTTGAGTATGAGCAAGGGTTTGATGCTATCTTCAACCCTAACGTTACGTGTCACTTGGATAGCGACGTTACCGGAAGCATCGGTGGCATCATAGGTAACAGTGTAGACATTAACCACGTTGGCATTTACCGTGTCACCACCCACTATGGCAGAAACGAGCAATGGATCTCCCACATCGCTAACCAGGGCACCGGGTTCGGTGTAGGCATCGACGCCTACTTCTAGTCTAATATCTGGAGCACCGTTGAGTATGATCAGCGGTATTGTGTTGTCTCTCACCGTAACCCAAAAACTGTCGCTACTGGAATTGCCAGTACTATCGGTCGCAGTACAGATCACTTCCGTGCTGCCCATTGGGAAAGTGCTTCCCGATGTAAGTCCCGTATCTGATGCGCACGATGCGGTGATGGGGTCGTCAGTGCCATCGACAACATCAATTGCGTATACGGTTGCCCAGTCGACGATCGCTCCACTAGGACCTGTTGCTTCTATCTCGCCCTGAATATTAGATGGCGGTAACGCCGTTCCAAAATCCGGACCGGTGACGTCGTTGACCGTAACATCAAATGTAGCGGTCGTTGTATTACCGTTACCATCTGTTATCGCACAGCTAACAGGTGTCGTTCCAGCAGGGAACGAATAGGCAAATCCCACCTCGAAATTGTTTCCGCTAAGAATGGGAGGACCATCTGGGTAGTATGGTCCGATGCCATCTATTGTGCACTCGAAGGTCAGGTTTTCTGTATCTGTATCGGTACCTGTTATTGGCCATGCTACTAATAACTTGCTAGCTGTGGCTGAGAGATCGTAAGGCAGGTTATCTGGCGTGAAACCGTCTGGTGGATTTATAGGGTTGACGAACGGTGGTGTTCTATCCTGAAAGATTTTCTCATTACCATTGTCTAGACAATCGGTAATGCCATCGAGATTAACAATGTCGCTCGTCTTACAACTTTGTGCGCTTGCACCAAAGGAGATGAGCCCGCCGATACCCTTTGCTTCACACCCAAGAATGGCGTTTTCCGCGCAGGCTTGCCAATCATTATAGAGGATTTCCAGTTTATCCTTAGCCACACCGGTAGCCCAAATACGGACCGTTATCACAACGGGTTGCCCGGGTTTCCCTGTAAATGAAACCGCACCTTCATAGGGGTTTTGGTTAGTATCGGAATAGATCGTCGGCAGATTTACGTCAACCAGATTTGATGATTTTAGTGTCACGGCAGAGATCACTTTAGCGTCAAACCTTGTGGTAGAACCGCAGTCATCTGTAGCATCTGTGTGCTCGTTGGGCGTCCAAGCGATTAGTTGAACTACCGCCTCGTTGTCCTCCTCTGAGCTGTTCTTAAGCGTATCCAGGTTCAGAGCAATATCCGCAGTGTAAGTGGTCGTTACGTTAGCGTCTGTTTTAACAATGTAATTGATATCCTGATACCAAACATCATTAGTTTGAACGGCTGAGGCAATGGCGACTTCACCAGTATCTCCTTCATCTCCACCACCGAGAGTCGGTGCCTGCAAGTTCAGGTTCTGGAAATTTAGATTCTGGAAATTCAAGTTTTGAAAATTCAGGTTTTGAAAATTCAGATTTTGAAAATTCAGGTTCTGGAAGTTTAGATTCTGGAAGTTCAGGTTCTGCAGGTTGAGATTCTGGAAATTCAAGTTCTGCAGGTTAAGATTCTCAAAAGTCGTATTTTGGAAATTCAGATTTTGAAAATTCAGGTTTTGAAAATTCAGGTTCTGCAGGGGGAGGTTCTGGAAATTCAGATTCTGGAAATTCAGATTCTGAAAATTTAGATTCTGTAGGTTGAGATTCTGGAAATTCAAATTCTGGAAATTTAGATTCTGAAAATTTAAGGCTGCCAAGTCTGGAGCCTGCAGATTTAGATTTTGAAAATTCAGTGCTTGGGTTACTGGTGCCTTGAGTACCGGCGATTGCAGATTAGCGAGGGCCAAGGTTATATTGTGGGTCTCTTCTTCGCCGCTGCCAACCACAGGAGGTAGGCAAGCAGGGTTGCCAGCATTGACCGTGTCACTGCAATACTCTGAGTTAAATAAGTTGCCATCCGAAATAACAATGATGTCTTGTAATGTTCCTGAATAATTATCATCATCATTAAAACAGAGCTCAGCTTGATTGATTCCGCTATCTTCATAGGCCTGAATCCTGACACTAGAGCCTTCAGGGGCGACTACATAAATAGCCCGCGAAGCTGACGAACCTGGTGGCACTGTCACAGGCAAGCGCGATAATGCCGGTACGTTGGAAATAGCACTGGCAGGTAGTTGCAGGAATGATGCCCGTCCTGCATTTGGTTGAGTTTCAACGACTAGGCAGAAGTTTTTCGCGTTAGTGAGATCGGGATTGTTTAATTGCAGCGGGAATGTTCTCTGTATGCTGCCAAGTGGTTTGCTGGGTGTTGGTGCCACCAGACTGGGTGCATCGGCTATTAATGCTCCGTATATGTTGGCGTCGCGGCTGCGGTTGAAAGTAGCACTACCCGGACTACACACAAGGATCTCGCTGTCTTGAACCGCCTGGTCAAAGGAATCATCAGATTCCGTGACAGCCGCCATTTTTCGTTTTATTGGAACAAGAGGTTCGCTGGAACCAGACTTCTTCTCGCCCAATTTGAAACCGAGCGCTGCAGACTGATACGCTGGCGGTGTGAAAGGAACCTGTTCACCATCGGTGTAGGCCAGGTAATTGTAATCGAGCCTTACATCGCGATTGTCGCCCCAGGCGACAAAGATATCTTCTTTATTGGTACATTCTCCGACAATATCACCGGCACCGCATGCAGCCCGGTTAGAGATCCACTCACGGTCTGCGTTTTTACGCAACGCAGGACTGGCAACTGATATATAGTCGCCCTTAAAGGCGAGCGTACCGCTGGCATAAAGTTTGTGGTTGGGCAGGTGGGCTTCGGTTTCATAAGCCGTTGTGCGACCTTCTTCATCATCAAAAAAAGCCACCGGGTATCGAGATACTCTTACAGATGATCCTGACATAATAGGGTCGCAACCGTCGCCAGTGTCGCAATTAGCAGTCAAACGGTTCATCCAAACATCGGCCTTACGGACGACCATCGCCAGCGAAGTAATGGTCTCACCATCTCCTTCGACGGCCCAGTAGTCATTAACCAACGCTAGCGGATTATTACCTGGTAGACCGACCTCTCCTTCTTCGCGGCGAGTGTCATACCAGGCTATATCGATGCGACCTTTGCTGCCAAAAGCGCTAGGCATTACTTGTAAGCCTTTTGGCGTGCCAGCTTGCATATTCGGGTCAAGCACAAAGGGTTTGGTCGGGGCATCAGTCGAGCCGACCCAATTAATACCGTCTGCCGATGACATACCCACTATACGCGGCACACCTTCGTAAATTCCCGGCGGCGCGCCAGCAACAACATTACAGCTTGTTATGTCGCTACCATCATTCTTGTAACGGCGATCTGTCGCAAAGGTCCAAAAACGCTTGCCATCATTTGCAGACCAAGGGAAGGCAAAGGTGCGAAAAGTGACGCCTGTCGCCGGTTGATCAAACGGGCATAGGTCAAACATCAATTCGCTCTTGGTCCATTTCTTGCCAGCATTACTGGAATAGGCGCTCACAATGGCGTCGCCGTTATTGCCGTCTGCTCTTTGCCGCCAGATGGCAACCACACCCTGACCTATTGCAGTCAGGGTGACACCGGTTACTTCGTTCAGGCCTTCCGAGAGCTTGCTTGCATTATTCCAGGTGCGACCATGGTCTTTAGATTCCTGGACCATCACCTTGACACTGTTGGTACCGGTGAACACCGCATAGGCAACTATCAATGTACCCGTTGGAGTGCTTACGGTGACCGGTTCACTTTGGCCTTCAATCACGATGCTCTCAGTTAAAGTACCTTGTGAACCGGGATCGTCAGGGATGAATAGAAATGCTGGTTTATCAATAAAGCGACCTGAGGTGCCATCGGCAACAATATGAATCTCGTTTTCCGGCAGCCAGGATAATTGGTCCTCTTGTTCATTCTCGACAAATCGTTGAATCGCCAGTACGCCCACGTTGCTGTCACGATAACCGCCAATATAATTTAGTACTGCTAATCCGGGTGATTGTTTAGGATTATTTCCCCTTACTAATGACGGGTCCGCACCTGGGATGGCGACGAGACTCGCATCTGCCCCGAATCCCATGTCCAGTGAATTGGGGTGTCCTATGAAGCCAGGAACAAGACCGCTGCGCCAGGTCTGGCCTTTGTCGCTCGACATGGAATAACCGATCCAAGCATCGCCCTGGATTTCAGGCTTGTCGGACGCACGAAGATCGTTGAATGCACAAAAAATGTAGGCGTCGTTGGATGGGCGGACGATGCAGGACGGTTCCTGCTGTTGTTTGTGGCCATAATCAGGAACGTTATCATCAGGTGTAACGCCAATAAGATTGGTGTTCACGCCAGGACTAACGAAGTCCTGCGCGATGGACTGTGTCCCGGTCAGCAAGAATCCAAAAATTAAGATAATGTATAGGCGATATGAAAAATTAACGGTGTGATTGGCAATCATCATCTGAGCATCCCTCGCTAGATATATAATCTATTTATTAGTTTATTTGAAGAGCACATTAATCATAATACATGATAAAACACTCAAACATAAGCATAATAGTTTAGTAAAAAAATGGGTACTGTCAACTAACCATACCCCGAATAATATCAATAACTTACAACACTCGAGGGAACTTAGTATTGAGCTCCTCTGTAGATTAATCCAACTGTTTTCTTGGCGCGGTCAATCGCGTGATCGGATTTTAAACCTAAAATACGCGTGCAGCTGTCGATGGAGAGTTTACCGGAATTAACCATTTGAAAAGCGCCAACAACCGCGCTTAAATCTGCAACCGTAAACCGCAATCCGTGCTCGGCACCGAGTTCGACAATTTGCTTACTGTGGTCACTGATTAGCACTTGGGCTTCGCTGGAATCGAGTTCGCCGGGGTCGCTGATGTTGCCATCACCACCAATAATGGATTGGAGTTGTTCACGCAGGGAAGTATCCTGCTCAGATTTTTCCATAAAGCGAACAACCTGAAGGGTATTGTCTTGTGCCGCTGACGGGAGCGCTTTCGAGTAGTGAAGACCCTTGTAGGTCAATTCAACCACATTTTTAATAACTGGGAAGAAATCATTTTTGCTTACGTTTAAGCGTAGATATTTTGAGAATTCAGCCTCAGTTAACTCGCCCGCCTGAACACGTTGAAACGCGTCAGTAACTGCAATAAGGTCTGCCATAGTAAACATAAAACCGTTTTGAGCGGCGAATTCAGCCACGATAATGCCGCGCTCGCTTTTCAAAGCCTGCGCTTCTTCCGGATCGAGCTCTGCAAAGTTACTGATATCACCGTCACCGGCTTTGAGGATTTCTTGAAGCTGTTCCCGAAGTTGTTGGTCGGTCTCGGTTCTTTTCATAAACTCAAAAACCTGATGAGAACTGGCGGGGTTTTCGTCGGTATTAAAACGAACGCCACGGTAAACAAGGCCTACAGTTTTACTCGCGCTAGTTAGTTTGTGGGCATAGTCTTTTAAGCCCAGAGCGTTAGTAAATTCAGCTTCCGATAGTTCGCCTCCTTGAAAGCGTTGGAAGACACCAATCACTGAATTTAATTCCGCCACGGTGAATGCATAACCTTGTTGATCGGCGAAGGTTGCAACCAAAACGCCGCGCGTACCAAGTAGTGCTTGCGCCTCGTCCTGATCTAGTTCCTTAGCATTGCTAATGTCACCATCCCCAATACCCATCATTCCTGCAAGATCCCTGCGTAAGGTCTCTTGTTCTGAGGTTGCTTCCAAGAACTGAACCACGGCTTTAATTGTCATAACTCCACTCCTAAATAATTTAAATTATCTATCTATAGCAAATCTCAATAGCAAATATTAGGCCATTTCAAAAAGACTTCTTTTATGCAATGAATATACTGGGGGATGATGGAATAATACGTGACATGCGCCCCACTTTAGAGCGCCATGGCACCAGATTGGAGCATTTAAGAATTGTCTCCTAGATTACTGAACATAATAAAAAGGGTACCGTTAAAGTTGCTAATTGTTAATAAATAACCCTAGATCGGTTTAAGCGATCATCATTACATTCCTCTCAACGCTAGTTAAGTTAAGTTAAGGGATGGCTTATTTTCCTTGAGACAATAAGCCACCAGACCAGCCATCAAGTTAAGCGTAAAACCATTAATACTGAAATGAAGGGAGTGTTCAATGAAAGATATATTCTTTAATTGGTCATTAATCGTCTCGATAATAAATCGCTTAGACAGTATTGCCCGATCCCATAATGACATCGTTTTTGCTTTCATGTACTTGCGAACCGTTGTAATAAATGTGACGCCTTTATCGCCGTAAAATTTATCTGTTTAACCTTGCGCTAGCTCTTCGACCGGTTTGGTATCATGCACGTTACCAGTGGTGACTTTAGCGGCAACAATCTCACCCTTATAGTTAACAATTAAATGTAACTTGAACCAATAGAACCAACCCATCGTACCTTTACCTATTTGTGCAACAACATCAAAGGTTTTATGTCTTGGCATACGAATGTTATGGCACACCTTTAATATTGTAGAGTCAATAAATTAGATGCCTGGAGGTTTACCTTTGAGTGAATTAAAATGAGCTCACATGGGCACAATGAGGCTAGGCATCACTTCCAAAACCGTGTGTAGCTCAATAATTTAGGGAAGTCTTTTTTATAAAAACACCAAACATAGCCTAGGTAATAATTCTTGAAATCACGGTGATGACTCATATGGAAACTAATTATTACAGTCATCATTTCGCTAATAGACATGCGGCTCTCTTCACCTTTGGTGACCACCATTTTCTAATAATTGCTTTTACCATTGCGGACTGAATACTGTGCATAAATCATCGACATCACAGTACAACGCGACTAAATTCTTCATGCCTGTTCCTAGTGTGGATTTGTCTCTCTTGGTCGAGAGAACCGATCCTGGACAGGCATTTAGTTCAATTTCTTAAACCGAGTTGGGATTAAATAGCGTTTTTCTAACTATTACACGGCTCTGCGTTGACGTAATAAATATCCTATTGATTCACGTTAATTACTTAGCTTTATCTTTGGTGCCCGGGAAGTTCGGTCAAATTAACTGGTGTGCCGAGATAATCTATCGATGAATATCAGGTAGCCTACTTTCTATAGTAAGTTAAAAGAGATAAAGAGGTATTCCTGCGAAGAGTCCTATGAACTAGTCTGGAGTAGACCTGCCAAGGCTTTAGCGAAAGAGCTGGATATTTCTGAGAGTATGATTGCCAAGCATTATCGTAGACATAAGAAACATCGCCCTAGGCTCTGCTGCTGGGCTAAAGTGCAGCATGGAAAAAGGGGTTCACGACCTAAATTACGAGAAGTCGAGAATGAACAGCTCATTCGTATTCGAAGACGGGTTTTTATCGCTGTGAAGCGGGTGACAAAAGTATCTAAGGTACAGAGAAAAAACGGCCTGTGGTATTGGAGCGGTCGAAGGTTCGAATCCTTCCGCGCGCTCGACATCGACAATGCACGCGAGGCTTTCCAAATATACTAAGCTAACAGTTTTATTAGTTAGTCATTTTCTGAGTCGATTTCAGGAGTGCTATGAACTGAGTTAGTTCGGAGCATAAAACTTTCAAATCAGTCTATTGCTTTCGCTTTTTGACCGCTTCGACGCTTTCCAGATCATCGCTCGAACTTAATAATGTGCGGGGATCGAGCCCGCCTTGCTTAAATCGTTCACCAGACCAAAACTGGCCCTTTTTGTCGCCACTGACTATACGATACTGCCGATGACCAAACGCACCTTCGTTAGCCCAATCCCATTCCACCTCCACTGCTGAGTAGTGAGCCGATATCGCACGCCGAAAGCCTTCGGTTTTATTGCGACCTGAACCATGAACCAAAATAGGGTGAAAGAATACTGTATCACCTGGGTTCATCTCCAGATGTACTCGGTTCGAGGCATCCACGCCTTTAGCACCGAAGTAACCCGCGTTTAGATTGTCCCACTCAGGGTTTCCGTGTTGCAACAGTTCGCCTCGATGTGAATCAGGAAGAACGACTAAACACCCATTCTCTCTCGTTACAGGCTCGAGCGCCGTCCAGCTAGCCACAATTTTGTCTGCTGGGCGGAAGGGAAAGTACAACAAGTCTTGATGCAGTGGATGCCTTCCATCGACATGTGGAGGCTTATTGATCAACATGGTATGGATCGTTTGTACATCCTTACCAACAATAGTTTCAACGCATTCCAATATCGCGGCATGGGTTGTATACGAATCGAGCACCGGATCGTTCTCGAAGTCTTGAATCTTAGCGATAGCTTCCATACGGCTGCCTGCTTTTACAGTGCCTTTGGCAACCATCACGTCTTTCATTACTAGCATGCCTGGTGATGGTGGTGTGCGCCCCTCAACAATATCCGACAATCGATCGATCAAGATTTGCAGGTAATCAGGCTCAATTAAATTGGGTACAACCACATAACCGTGGTCTTGATAGTGTTGTAACATCGCCTTCGAAATAGCACTCATAGTCTGAATCCAAATCAATTTCAATAGTCATTATCTAAAGATAATACGGTTTGTTGAGCTATGAGTCATGTCGTAAATTGTTTCAAAATCTGCGGGGGCACCCATCGATTCCGCATCAGGAATGCCAGTGGATCAACAATTCGCCCTGTTGGGCAGCAATGCGCGCCAGGCGTTCTGCTATTTCTCCAAATTTCTGCTCAACTTTATCACGCTTGATCTTGAGGGTGGGTGTGAGTACTTCGTTTTCGATAGTCCACGGCTCCCTTGTCAATATAACCGCCCCAATACAGGCGTGTTTTTCGAGCCCATCGTTAACACTGCGAACAGTTCCCACAATCGATCCATGTACTTCGTGTTCGCCCTTTTGTTGCGCTTCAGCAGTGAGTACTGCCACCATTACTGTTTTGGCATAACCGCGACCCAACAAACACTGCTGCTCGGCGTGCGGCTCCTTGGCAAACTCTCCTTCAATCGGTGGAGGCGCGACAAACTTACCATGAATAGTCTTGAAGTAGTCTTTAACCCGGCCAGTGATATACAGAAAGCCATCCTCGTCCACACGCACTTTATCACCTGTGTGGATCCAGCCATTTTGGATTAGCTCTGCGGTTTTATCAGGCTGCTTATAATACCCAGGAGTAAATCCGTCTCCCTTTACTGCAAGCTCGTCTTCCTCAGTGATTTTATACTGCACATCGCCCATCGGCTTACCGATAGAACCGATACGTCGTTGCTCATGAGTAGACGCAATAACACCCATGGCCTCGGTCTGACCAAAGCCTTCCATCAGGGTCAAGCCCATCCGCTGCCACCACTCTATCAAAGCCGCAGGTGTAGGGGCTGCCGCAGTCAGGCAGTACACCACTTCGTCCAACCCCAAACCCTTGACGATAAGATCACCGATGGGGTGTTTATCATTCTGCACCGCTGCCTCTAGCGCCGCAGAGCCTCCGAACTTGGCAATCACTGCCTGCTGGAACTGTTCCCAAACTCGCGGGGGACCGAAGAAAAAGTGCGGACGTGAGCGTGGCAAGTCGCGGGCCACTGTCGCCAGTGATTCGACAAAGCTGATCTCACCTCCGCTCACTATGGATGAGAACTCGACGAGTTGCCGCTCGCCGATATGAGAAAGGGGTAGATAAGAAAAATAGCGAGGATGATCGGGCATCTTAAATGCCGTTGCGGCCCGGCGAAGCGGGATCACGTTACTGTCATGAGTTTGCATAACGCCCTTGGGCATCCCGGTGGTTCCGGAAGTAAACACCAGAGAAATCATGTCATCGTGTTTAGGTTGATAGGCTGCAACCCTGCCTTGCCATTCCAGCACGATATCTTCCCATTTGATATGTGGTTCGGCTAAATCTACGCCGGGTAAAGTAATCAGCAAACCCCCTTCGGGGAGCACAGGTCTCACTTGATCCCAGTTCGATGTTTCCCCAACAAATACCACCTTGGTCTCGGTCAGGTTGAAGATATATTCAACCACATTAGTGCGCAAAGTGGTAAACATACTGACCTGCACATTACCGCTGGCCATGATAGCCATGTCGGCCATAACCCAGTGGGCGCGATTACTCGACAACACAACCATTTTTTGATCATGTGCAAACTGCGACTCCAACATGGCTGCCACCGCATTGATTTGGGCGTTCGCCTCGGCCCAGGTATAATCATCGGCCCCCTCTTCTCGTAGATCACGCAACCATATAGTATCTGGGCTCTCTGCGGCCCAGTGTGTTACTAGTTCAGTTAAGGTATTGGGGGTCATATGATAGGGTCCTTTCTATATGTTAAGGCTAGGAAAGTAAGTAGCATTCGGTTGAGCTTATATAAATAAATGTCATTTTAGGAAACATAAAAATATACTTTAGCTCAAGTTTTCAATTTCACCGCTTTTTTCATATCAATGAAAGAACGATAGTCAGACACCTCGCGCCTATTACTCAGCTTTTTTCACAAAATTCAAAATAGAAATAAGCGCCACCCGCTGTTGTGCAAACAAGCTCTGAATATTGCTTTGTTTATGATGATGAACTGCTTTAACTCAAACAGACTTATCTGGGGCGGTGCTAGATTTTCATCGTTAGACACCTGTTTTCAGGGCGTACTCAGTATTTAAACGGTTAGAAAAGCAAATCCTTCTAGCGTCTGTAACTCGAAGGAGTCAGTCGTGCTAATAACTAATCAAGGTTGGTGCAATCAGATGGAATATAAGCGAGTTCTCTCTGGAGTTTTGTAGTGCGGATGCTTAGCCGCGCACGCTTTAACCTCTACCGGGACTTCTAGAACCTGTCTTATGTTTATTGCTGGTTTTGCTGGCGCTAGGCTCAGCGCTTTAGTCTGCTTTTAAATGTAAAGCGGAAGAGTCACCGACAAAGAGTAACTTAAAATATCAAGCTTGCCGTTTCTCATTCTCTGGCTGAAATTTAACCGGCAAGGGGTTAATCCAACGGAATGATGATGACAAACATCGGAGTTAAGGTGAAAAATATGCATTACAGGATACTATTGATAGGCAAGAGTTAATCAATTGTCTACTTAAAGAGTTAGGAGCCATTAACACCAGGACAAAAAACCGGTTAACGCTGTCTTTTATGGATGAAATTGAGGGGGGATTGGGAGATGTGAACTAAACCAATTCAAAATAAAGCCTCTAGAGAACGACTAGGTATTATTGATGCTGTAAATAACGAGTCAGATCGGCA
>Ga0307488_10002045_pt1 | contig 17036 bp, 34 predicted proteins | sample SB02metaG_FD_202248 | JGI IMG/M metagenome (GOLD analysis project Ga0307488, IMG submission 202248) | Sea-ice brine microbial communities from Beaufort Sea near Barrow, Alaska, United States - SB 0.2 | ecosystem: Environmental > Aquatic > Marine > Coastal | place: USA: Alaska | collected... | reverse complement strand
TACACACCTTAACCCCCCCCTAACACCCCCTTCACACGGGCTACACAACCCCTACGCGCACCCCCTATCCCATACAAAGCGCTCAAGTTGAGCTGAACAGTGGACGAGTGTAAGCTCCTGCCTCGCGGCTCTTGGCCGCATTGAGCTCGGCGCTGATCGCGCGCACGTCGCCCATCGCCTCCTCCTTCTTCAGGTTGTCCACCTCCACGGCCGCCGCACCCTGCGCCGTCGCCGTCGCCGTCGCCTCCGCCAGCCGCTTCTTCAGCAGTGCCATCTGTAAGTTACAGGGGAGAGCCGGTCAGGGCCGAGCAAAGAGGAGCACACGACCACACGTGCACGTGAATGCGCGAGCCTGGACGCCCTCACAATTTGAACCTGTGACGGCTTGGACTCGGGTTGCGCGGTCAAGGGGCCCCGGCGCCGCATCAGGCACCGCTGTTTCGTAAGGCACTTATTTGAGCGAGAGCTCGAGCTTGGGAAGAGGGGTGGAACCGTGGCCGCGTGACCAACCCTTCTTGGCGGGCGGGGCAAATTAAATTTGGGCGAAAGTGAGATTCGCGTGGAGAGGTGGGGGTTGTTCACCTTGAACGCTTGGAGCGACATGGCCTTGGGCGCCTTGTACGTCATCTTGGTGAGCAGAGGGTTGAAGGACGCCTGGTCGTACGGACCCTTGGTCGCCATCGTGGTTTTTGGGGGGGCGACGTCAGCGACACGTGCGCGCGGGCGGCGGCCTGAACAATGGGTAGAAAGCTGATGCCCCCGTTGATAAATTGCAACCCTAAACGCAAAGCCCTTTTGCTGAAACACAAACTGATAACCCTAAACCTGCTGGTTTCGAAGCCTGCTGGTATGCTTGCGCATTGCTATGCTATGCCGATGCCTATGCCTGCTTCTATCATGCTGTTCATAAATGCATATTGACACGAAATGTGTCGCGAGTGCTGGTGCTGGTGTGAACCCCCGGTAACTGACCCGAGCTTCATCGCCCTCAAGCTGCACTTTATGCAGGTAGGGCCTGGCAGACACTGCCCGCCACGGCATCCAACGCTTTCTGAACGCTCCTTCCTCAAAGTACGCAGCATCCTATGACGTGCAGGCGAAACCTGTGAGGCTCCGAGCGGAGGGGGTGGTGAGCAGGGGCTTAACTTGAGCTCTTCTGTCCACCGTGTAACCCAACTTGACTCATGAATGTGTCCTGGAGTTGCTCAAGTTGAGCTCGACCGTGAACGAGTGTAAGCCCCTGATGGTGAGCGGCGGCGTCGGGGAGCGGGGGCGAGTCCACCAGCTGATGGGCCACGACGACACGCCCGCCCCATGTTAGAGGACATCAGTGATGCGCAGCATTACAAAGTATCCCTATCTCGTATAAGTATTAACATTTAGTATCTAGCCTACTTCCCGCAATGCGCCCAGATGGTCCGGAATGAGTGAACCAACCCTTCTACTAGCAGTTTAACACCTTTATAATATGAATTACGTTAGGCATGGCGAGTCTATAGCACGCACGGCGAGGCGAGGGCGTGTCTATCGCACTCACGACGAGGCATGGCGAGTCCGTTGCACCTGCGGCGAGGCGACGCCTGGTCTACAGCACCCTTGGCGAGGCGACCATTGTGTATCACATGCACGGTGAGGCATGGGGAGTCCATCGCACCCACGGCGAGGCGACACATGGTCTATCGCACCCACGGCAAGGCGACGCCTAGTTTATTGCACCCCAGGCGACACTTGGTCTATCGCACCCAGGGCGAGGCGAGGCCAAAGGGTGACAGCGCGTCCATGACCGCCTTGTTGGCGGCGCGCCCCAGCACCACCTGCATCTCGTCGGCGCGCACCGGCAGCACCGTCGCCGTCCCACCCCCTATACCGCCCCCGCCCCCACCGCCGCTCAGCTGCCCGCGCCGCAGCAGCGAGTTGGCCGCCTCCAGGCCGCTAACCAGGGGCTTACCCTCGTCCACTTTTCGGCTCAACGTAAGTGTTTTCTGTGGGATAGGGGGTGCGTTTAGGGGCTGTGTAGTGGCTGTTTGGGAGGTATTAGGGGGTATCAGGGGTATATAGGGTGTATTTTGTATCAGAAACGGCTCAAGTTGAGCTGAAAAGTGGACGAGTGTAAGTCCCCGCCGCTAACGTAGGCGCGCTCCTGGCACAGGCCCTTAGCGCCGTGCTCGCGGTCGCCCATGCGCACCCAGTCCCCCGCGCACACCACGTTGCTCAGGCTGGTCTCCAGCGGCGGGCGCGAGTCGAAGGACCCGGGCGAGAACCACGTCACCGCCCCCGGACACCGCACCACGTGGGAGTCCACCACCACCGCGCCCTCCATGGAAGGCCGCCAGTTGAATTGACAGCAAAACTTGTAAGCAGTTCCTCATATCCCATATTTCTGTTGCAAGCACTGCAACCAGGCGATGCCAACACTTCCTTCCCAATTTTGAGTGAGAGAATGGCATCAGAGCCATTGATCTAATTTACGATCTACCGATTAGCTCCAATCATTAGACCCCTATACCACCTTTTAATAAATATCCCCCCCATCACACGTCAAGACAGGTGTCGACTATCAGCACCCCACCTTGAAGCCCGGCACGGCGGCCGGCAGCAGCTCGTCAATGAGCAAGGTGACGATGTCCGCGTCGGACAGGCACGCCACGGCGCCGCCGTTGTAGAAGTCGCACGCCAGCACGGACCCCTGGGTGTACCGGCGCAAGTGGAAATTGAAAGCAAGCTTTGAAAGCACTTCACTATAATTTAGTTTCAAGCGCTTAGTTCCAGGCGCTTTCAACGTGGGTTTGATAGGATGAACCTGCACCGCCGTACCTGGGGCACCTCGCCGCCCCATAGATCCGTCTCGTTGTCCTTCTGCTAGGGCCAGGCCGATATCGCTAGCCGCATCTTTTAATGCCTGTTGAATCAAGAAACGACGGTTCAGAATGCGTTGTATGACGTAGCGGGGTTTAGAGTTTAGAGTTTAGGGTTGATGGTTTAGGGTTTAAGGTTTAGGGTTTAGGGTTCAGGGACGTGTCCCTACCTTCTGCAGCTGGTCGAGCATGAAGAAGGTACCGCCGGCGCCGCGCAGGCCCTCGAAGCGCGACAGCACGTTGGCCGGGTTCTCCACCGCCACGTAGCGGTCCAGCCAGATGCGCGTCGTCACCACGTCGATGCCGCCCCACGCCCAGGGCCGCCTGAATCACGCACTCGCCCCGTCAAAGCATGTCAGTCGACTCGAAGGAAATAGGTTTAGAACGCGGTGAATGATGTGGCAAGCGACATGTCTAGTGCCCCGTGGTCTGTTAGCTAAACAAGTTTAGTAAGTAAATAAGTGACCTGACGAGTTAATGACACGTCCGAGTACTCACTAGCCAAGATATTACTTACCGCTCACAGACCAGGCACTAGTAGCCAGCCCCACCAGTGCAGCGGCCTTGGACAGTTCAGGCGCTGTTCTGGCCAGCACGGGGCTGCCCGCCACCACCCCGCGCATCCCCTTGGCGCCCAGCGCCAGCACCACCGCGTCCAGCCCCTCCAACGCGCCCGCCGCCCAGGGCCTGCTAGATGTTGCAAGCAGCGTCATCGTCATCCAACTCATTTTTACCCTCGTTTCTTGAGTAATCAGCATGATATGACGATATTGCACGCAACGTCAGCGTCATCCAACGCATTTTTACCCTCGTTTCTTGAGTAATCAGCATGATATGACGATATTGCACGCAACGTCATCCAACGCGTTTTTACCCTCGTGTCTTGAGCAATCAGTATGATATGACGTGGCGAGCAATATCTGGCAGGCCGTACCGACTCACCCCCCTTGGTGTACGTCAGCCCTGTGGCATGCCCGGTGGCAGGGGCTTACACTCGTTCCGATTTCAACTCAACTTGAGCTCTTCTGTCCACCATGTAACCCAACTTAACTCATGAATGTGTCCTGGAGTTGCTCAAGTTGAGCGCTAACGTGAACGAGTGTAAGCCCCTCCCTGCCCGGTGGCCTCGTCTACCTGCACCTCCTGCACGCGGCACCCCCCCAGCACCTTCAGCCCGTGCTTCTCCACCAGGCGCTCCGCCAGCGGCCGGATCAGGCTCTCCTGCACTGTGCCCTTGGTGTAGCGGCGCAAGTTGAATTTGAAAGCAAAGTTAAAAGCAGTATATCACACTCTAGTTTGAAGTGTTCGGTTCCAGGCGGTTTCAACTTGGGTTTGACAGGGTCAACCTGCATCGCCCTACCTTGGCGATCCACCGCACGTCGAACGAGTCCTGGTGCGCCAGCGCGTAGTAGTACAGCAGCTCCATGGTGTAGCGGCGCAAGTTGAATTTGAAAGCAAGTTTTGAAGGCGGTTCATCATGTTATAGGTTCAAGTGCTTAGTTCTAGGCGCTTTCACCGTGGTTTTGATACGGCCAACCTGCACCACCCTGCCATGGTGACGGCGGCGGAGAGCTCCTCGGGAGGCTTGAACAGGCCAACGAGGAGCGTGGGACGGATGAAGTCGTCCACCAGGCGCTTGCTCATGCCGAATTTGAGGAAGAGGTCGTGCGCCGTCATGCGGTCGTAGGCGCGGAACGTGGCGGCGTCCCTGTCCAGGTCCAGCATGGCGTACAGCAGGCCGGCCATGGAGCAGGGGCTTACACTCGTCCACTTCCCAGCTCAACCTGACCCGTTTTGGTCACACCTCCCCGTGTCCCCCTGTCTAATAGACTGGGGGAAAATCATGCACCCGACGTATCGCACAAAAAGTGCTCACGTTGAGCTGAAAAGTGGACGAGTGTAAGCCCCTGCCATGGAAGCGCGGTCCTCCAGCGGCAGCCGCTTGAAGTTATCGAATGTGGCGAACACCTGCCCCAGCGCCAGGGCCTGCCAGATATCGCTCGGAGCGTCATGGGATGCCGTTCAACTAAAGAGACTGAGGTTCACATATTGCGTTGAATGACATGGCGAACAGCCCTTTCAGGAGGAGGAGGAGGAGGAGGAGGAGGAGGAGGAGCAGAAAGAGGAGGAGGAGGAGGGGCGAACGATATCTGGCGGGCCCTACCCAGCGGGCTGGGCAGCTGCAGGTAGTCACTGCTGCCGAACACGGGCGCGGTGGCCTCCAGGCCATACGGCGAGAAGAACGACGACGACGTGAAGTCGCTGAACACCTCCTTCTCGTCCTCGATGTAGCGGCGCAAGTTGATTTTGAAAGCAGAACTTAAAAGCATTTATCACATTTTAGTATTAAGCGCTTAGTCCCAGGCGCCTTTCAACTTGTGTGGAGCTGGTTTCAAGCAGAAGCTTACACTCGTTCACTTTCAACTCAACTTGAGCTGTCGTTGTGCCCCACGTAACCCAACTTGATCCATGAATGTGTCCCGAACGTGCTCAAGTTGAGCTCTACCGTGGACGAGTGTAAGCCCCTGGTTTCAACCTGCACCGCCTTACCACGCCAACCTCCGCCAGCATCGACTCGATGTTGGGGTAGTCTTTCCAGAACCCACGCGTGCCGTACTCGAAGGGCTTCCCGGTGGGCGTCACCGACGGCGTCGCGCCGGTCGGGTCGGGGATGCCGTCCAGGAGCGTCACATCGCACCCGGCCTCAGGCAAGGGACACAACAAATCTTGCCCACCGCGTCATTCTCATTATCACGTACGTAGATTCATGTAAACCTCGCGTCCTTCAGCCCTGAGACGCATGGCATCCTATGACGTGGCGAGCAATATCTGCCTCTGCCTTACCTCGCACAGCGCCTTGGCAGCGCCGAAACCGCCCCACCCGGCGCCCACCACCCCCACTTTTGGCCGGTACTGTTGCGTTTCAGGAGCAGCAGCGGCGGCGGCGGCGGAGGCGCGGACGACACGGGCGGGGTTCGAGCAACGGCGGCGGAGCGCGGCGGGGGCGGGCGTGCGGGCGCTCCACTTCTGGAGGAGGGGGGCGGCTGTCGTCATGGCGTGCGCGTGAGAGTGGCTGGGAGAGGAGATGGCTGCCGCGGGCTTGGTACGTCTGGGGTGCCTATTTGCTGTCAGGCTGTAGAAACGCCACGTGTCACAGGTGCCGTCCACGTCCCCTTGGCCATGGGCCACCGACGGGCCACGGCCACCCAGAAGGATCCCGCGCGTGCACAACGCCCACTCGCGTGCATCGAAGCACCCAAGGGAGAGGATGGCGATGGCGACGGCGTGCATGTCGACGGCAAGTGGCGTGTGCGCGGCGAGAGGTGTCGGGGGCGCTGTGAGAAGAGGTACACATCAAATTGGAGCTGCGACTGCGACGCCGCGGCCGAGACGGCGCGCGTTCGCGTTGACGGTGCGTGCGGGGCCGGAGAGCCTGGTACGCCTGACAGACATTACCCGCCACGTCGTCTAACGCGCTTTGAATCCTCGTTTCTTGAGAGTTAGCAGGCATCCTATGACACGGCGAGCAACGTCTGCCAGGCCCTTCTGCCTGGTGGAGAAGTGGGACGCGGAGAGCGCCGAGATGCAGCTGATGGACGGCGGCAAGACAGTCGTCAGCTTCGGTACCACGTGGTGCGGACCCTGCACGATACTCGCCCCGGTAGGGCCTGGCAGATGCTGCTCTTGTTCGGCACTCACAGGATGCCATTTGTATACGAGGTCGTGCTGAGGTTAGAGACAATAAACTTTCTAACCCACCAGCGAGACCATCCATAACCCCAGTACGACACCACTTGAAGCCATTTCACTCAAGAAACGAGGGTTCAAGATGCGTGTCGTTGACGCGGCGGTCGCCGTGTGCTCGTGTCCCTAGCCCCTGGAGCTTACCAAACTGGCCGCGGCCATGTGGGATGTGACGACGGACGTGGCCGTGGCCAAGGTGGACGCGGAGGAGGCTTCCAATCTAGCGTCACAACTGGACGTGGGCGCGTATCCCACCACGCTGTGGTTGCGCGAGGGGAAGGAGGCAGGGGCTTACTCTCGCTCACTTCAGAGCCAACTTGAGGACCTTGAGGAACACATCACTCACGTTAGAGCCCAACTTGCGCACCCTCGCCTCGAGACACATCAGCGAATTAATGCGGGTTACATGGGGGACAAAGTAAGCTTAATTTGAGCGGAAAGGGGTAAATTAAGCTCGAGTTGAGCGGAAATGGGAACGAGTGTAAGTCCCTGGAAGGAGGTGCACCGCCTGGAGGGCAGCTTGCCCGCCATGGCGCTCGTGCAACTCACGGCGAAGCATTTGCTGAGCCCGGAGCAGGAGGAGGTGCTGCGCATGGAGCAACCGGAGTGGTTCGTCTCCGCATTTGCCGAGCCCTTCGAAATGATGAATCAAACGGCGCCTGATATATCATAGAATGCGTGCGTCAGTACTACATCATCATTAGACGACGTTGACGCTAGTTAGATTATAGTTGCCAAAAGGGCCTTGGAAATATTAGCTAAACGGTTTGACGGCGGCATACACACTGAACCGATACAACCGGGGCCAGGGAGGAAGCGCAGTGCCTCCTTATACACGCGGAAGCGTCTCTCTTATCTCTCTCTACTAACGATACCGGTAGGGTACCGATACCGAACTACCGTTCTACTGCTGTAGCTGCGGCTGCGGGTGCCTGCCGTAGAAGCCGTGTTCTTGCAAAAGCTCCTCCGTGACCCGCCCCACGCCCTCGTACGTCAGCGCGTCCTCACCGCCGCGTAGGGCCAGGCAAATGCTGCCCGCCACGTCATGGGATATCAGTTAAACTCAGTGTCGGGTGTGATACCAAAAATTTGGTATCGAATCCCGTTCGGCCAATCAAAACTGTCCATTTCGAAAATCCCACCGACCGACTCGACAACAGTCCGACCTCGTCCGCATCCTTGAGTTAATAAACCCTCGATTTAGAGGAGATCAGCGTAACGCGGTGCGCCGACACTGAGTTTAAAGGAACGAGGATTCAACGTGCGTTGGATGACATGGCGAGCAATGTGTGTGAGGCCGCACCGGCGCCGTCGTGGTCGGAGGGCAGCGACACGCCGGCCACCGGCACCTCCTCCCGCGTGCCCGCCAGCAGCTTCACCATCTCCGCCCCCATGTAGCGTCCGCTGGATCATGTTCATGTTATGATTGTGACTCGATTCAACAAACGAGGGTCTTAAACTCAGTGTCGGCCTGACCGGACTGGTCAGGTTTATCTCCTCGAAATCGAGGGTCTGTTTACTCAAGGATGGCAACCAGGTCGGCGGGTCGGTCGGTGGGATGTATGAAATGTACTGTTCTGATTGGTGGAACGGGATTCAGTATCATACCTTCGATACCAGACCCGACACTGAGTTATAAAATAGAGAGGAAGGGTGTAGCGAGTATAGCCTTACCTTGATGGTACCGGCGTGCTGCGTGCTGGCAAACAGGTGGCGCTTGTACCGCTGCACCGCGGCTCGCCGGAGCTCAGGGCCAGGCGCGTCATGCGAAGCCACATCATACGATGGAACTTGACTCAACAAAAATCAAACGAGGGATTCAGATGTAGTGAATGAATGACGGGGCGATAATCACGAGAATTCTTGCCACGTCACGAGTCACGGGGTGGCACTTCACTGATAAACGAGGGTCGGCAATGTGGTTAGTAGCTGCGCGCAGGTCACAACACGGGGCCATGGCGAAAGCCTACTACCTCCCCATACACGCGGAAGCGACTCTCACTCTCCGGTAATGGCGTGGCAGGCACACGCGGGCGTGGGCGGCGGTGGCTAGACCTGGTAGGTCCGAGCAAAGGCCGGTAAAGTGACCCCAGAATTTGCCAGTGAACAGACTGTAAAAATACTTTAAGGTTCAGGGTTTAGGGTTTAGGTCTAAGGGTTTTACTTTCACGAGACTAACACCCCCCTAAAATCGAAATATACCCCTCTAAACTGGTAAATTCTGGGGTCACTTTACCGGCCCTTGCTCGGACCTACCTGGGGTCGCGCTTGAGGCCCGGGGGCAGCTGGTCGATGAAGACAAGCTTGTGCATCATGGCCAGTATCTGCGACAGCGGATCGGCGATGGGCCGCAGCCGCTGCGGAGCGATCTTAAAGCTGTTCCCGCCCATCAACTTGCCGCCGCCGCCCAGTGACCCGCCCAGACATAGGGCCCGCCCTTTTTTTGTTCTGTTTCTATAACTTTCGTCGAGCCCCAAGGCGCTTCACATCGTGAGCTTGACCAATCCGCCCTATATTGCTTGCCACATCATAGGGTGACATTCAACTCAACATGTCAGGGTTCAGAATGAGAGACGAGGGTGCAAATGCGCTGAATGACATGGCGAGCAACATCTGGCAGGCCCTACCGAGTGAGCCGCCCAGAGAGCCGTACGGAGTGCCCCCCAGAGAGCCGCCCAGAGATAGTGCCGGGCAGATATCGCTCGCCACGTCATCGGATGCCATCTGACTCAAGAAACGAGGGTTGAAAATGCGTTCGATGACGTGACGCGGCGGGCAATATCCGCCGGGCCCAACCCAGAGAGCCGCCAAGGGAGCCACCACCACCCAGTCCCAGCGCGCCCAGAGTGTAGCGGCGCAAGTTGAAAGTGAAAGTAGCATTTGAAAGCGGTATATCACATTTTAGTTTCAAGCGCTGAAACTAGGCGCGCTTTCAACACGGATGTTGATACTGTCAACCTGCACCGCCCTGCCAGAGCGCCACTCAAGTTATCGGAGCTGGATCGCGTGAGGGTGCTGGCGGCACACAGCATGTTCCCGTCGCTTGCGGTGCGAGAGAGGGGGAGGATGCCGTCGCCGCCATCCGCGGGGGGCGACCCCATTGCTAGGGTCGGCCAAACATCGCTCGCCACGTCACAGGATGCCATTTAAGTCGAGGGTTGCAGTTTGACGCAAGAGATGTGGGCTTCAAAAGTGTGGGATGACGTGGCGAGCAACATCTGCCAGGTCCTACCCACGACCGCGTCAAAATCCCCCCCCACGCCGCCGCCGCCGCCGTCTTGGCTCTGCCGCCGGCCGCTAGAACCTCGGCTGCCACCGCCGCCGCCGATGCCGACGCCGCTGTCCCTGTCAATGCTCAGCCTGCGGCCGCTCGAACCTCGGCTGCTGTTGCCCTCGCCAGCTTTTGGGCTGCGGCCGCTCGACCCCCGGCTGCCGTTGCCCTCGCCCTGAGTGACACCCTGCAGGCGCCGCATGGCCTCCTGCTTGCGCTGCTCCAGGCTACCCTCCATCACCCGATTCTCAGGGGCTTACACTCGTTCCCATCTCCGCTCAACTTGAGCTTAGTCTGCCCCTTTCCGCTCAACTTCAGCTTACTTTGTCCCCCATACAAATTAATCCGAGGATGTGGCCCGAACGTGCTCAGGTTCAGCTCTGACGTGAGGGATGTGTCCGGAAGGTCCTCAAGTTGAGCTCGGAAGAGAGCGAATGTAAGCCCCTGCCGGTTCCGCTTCTCCCGCTTGACGTGCGCCTGCAGCCAGGGGCTTACACTCGTCCACCTGTCAGCTCAACTTAAGCGCTTTTCGTGGAACAAGGGGTATTTAGGGGTGTTTAGGGAGTGTTTAGGGGGTGGAGGGGGTGGAGGGGGTGGGGGTGGAGAGGGTGTTTAAGCGTTTAGGGGATGTGTTGAGTGTCAGAAACGGCTCAAGTTGAGCTGAGAAGTGGACGAGTGTAAGGCCCTGCCTGCAGCCGGTCGTTATCACCCTGCAGGCGGTCCAGCGATCGCATGAGGTAGGGCGCGCACACCGCGGCCACCTCGCTGATGGACGGCCGCCGCGCCGGGTCCGTCGTCAGCAGCCGACCGACCATACCGATCAGCGCCGGCGAATACTTCGTCTCCCGCCGCGACGGCCGGGCAGTATTGCTCGCCACATCACGCAACACATTTTGAACAATCTCGCCACGTCTCCCAACGCAGCTTAAACCATTATTTCTGGGGATTAATGTCATTTTATGATGTGGCGAGCAATAGCTGCCGGGCCCTACCCGCCGGCCCTCGCGGCGCCCCGCTGCTGCCGCTCGCCCGCCCCCGCCGTTCCTGCCCCCGCCGTCATCGTCATGCGGCCCGCCCCCGCCCCCGCCCCCGCCCCCGCTGCCGCCCCCGCCTGCCTCGCCCTCCTCCCGCCGGGTGAGCGGCTCCAGAGACGGGTAGCGCCCCTCCACGATACACGACGCCATGCTGAGCGGGTTGGAGCAGTCGAAGGGTGCGCGCAGCGCCACCATGTAGGGCCCGTCTGAAATTGGGTTCAAAACATAAGGCTGATGGCATTCTATTCATGAGACAAAGGTCGGCAGATGTGTTGAAGGACGTCCTCCTCCTCCTCCTCCTCCTCCGCCTCCTCCTCCTCCTCCTCCTCCTCAGGAGCGATATCTAGCAGGCCCCTACCAGCATGTGGTACAGCACGCAGCCCAGGCTCCACACATCGGCCTTGGAGCCGTACACCTCGTGCTGAATGATCTCGGGACAACTGTACGGCATGGTGCCAACCACGGACTGCATCACCGCCGCGTTCCGCCCGATTCGCCCGCCCGGGCTGGCGCCGCCGCCGGACTCCTTGGTGTAGCGGCGCAAGTTGAAATGAAACCTACGTTTGAAGGCGGTTCATCACAGTTTAGTTTCAAGCGCTGAAACTGGACACGCTTTCAACTCGGGTTTCGATACTGTCAACCTGCACCGCCCCACCTTGGCCAGGCCAAAGTCGGCGATCTTCGCCCGCCGCGTGTCGTGCTCCAGTAGGATGTTATTGGGGGTCAGGTCACGGTGCACAACGCCCATCTCCACGTGGATGTAGTGCAGGGCCAGCACCACCTGCAGGAAGAAGAAGAAGAGAAAACATTGTATCACAAAGGACAGCAAAAGCAACAGGAGGCAAAAAAGACCATCAGCCACGAGGAGAGAGTGGCGTCAGGAGGTTTGATGATTTGGGCTTTAGGGTTTAGGGTTTAGGGTTTAGGGTTTAGGGTTTAGCCACCTGGAGGAAGATATCCCACACCGACTCCTCCTCGATACGGCGCCCCTTCTCGCCCATGGACGTGATGAAGTCCAGCAGTGAGGATCCGCTAGGAGGGTCATTCAGAACACCCACGGACCGAGATCGGAGCATGACTCACCCTCAGGGTAAATGCTGATACAGACGCGCGGCGTCTATTCAACGTTGGGCGTGTGCTTCTTCTCAATACCCCCTGCCCGTCCACGAGCTCCATGAGGATGTACAGGTGGCCTGCCTCGTGGAACGACCCGTGGTATTTGACGATGTTGGGGTGCTCCAACCGGCTCAGGATCTCAACTTCCGACGCCAGCCGGAGCGCCCCTTGGGATTGCTCCTCGCAAGAGGGTCATTGAGAACAAGCACTCGCCATATTTAGGGTTTAGGGTTTAGTTGAGCGTTTATATATCTGCGATACTCGTAATCATGAGAATTCTTGCCACGTCACGAGCCACAGAGATCAGAGCATGACTCACGTTCAGGGTGAATGTTCATTTAGACGCGCGGACTCGCTTCGTCGATTGAACGTCGGTCGAGTGCTTGTTCCCGATAAACCCCCCCTACCTCAGGAGTTTTCCCGAACGTGTCCGAGTGTTCGGTGGGGTCCAGCTCTTTCATGGCGCAAACAGTCTCGGCGCTGCGCTCCTTGTGTACCCGGTACACGCTCCCAAACGCCCCCCGGCCGAGCAGTTCCGACACGACGTACCCGCGGATCACCCGCGCCGGGCGCCCGCTGCCGCCCCTGCCCAGGGGCTTACACTCGTCCACTGTTCGGCTCAACGTAAGCGCTTTCTGTGGGTCATGGGGTACAGTTAGCAGTTGTCTAGGGGGTGTATAGGCGATGATGAGGGTTATTAAGGGGTGTTTTAAGGTATATTTTGTGTCAGAAACTGCTCAGGTTGAGCTGAAAAGTGAACGAGTGTAAGCCCCTGCCACCGCCCCCACTGCTCTGGTTGATATCCTCCAACTCTGCCGCCACCCCCTCCACCGACGCCGCCCGCAGCTCCCGCCACTGCTGCGCCATTACCCGGTACACCGACACGTCCTGTTTGTAGTGGCCCACGTCGATGAACGCGGCGAACAGGGCGGGCGGGAACAGGCAGCAGGGTCAGAAAGCACAAGCCCTCCAACCGAGATCAGACGTGTCCGTGTCCGCATGAATTACCGGGTACCCTCAGAGAGAACGCTCATGAAGACCACGCCCGCGCGGAGAAGGAGAAGGAGAAAGAGAGGGAGATTGAACGTCGTCCGAGTGCTTGGTCTGAGCCCCCCCCCCTGCCAGGCGCTTGAACACCTTGCGGTTGCGCTCCACGCTGAACACGAAGCGCATGGCGCGGAACGCGTGCGCCTGGACCTCACCCAGCGGTAGGGCCAGCTGGAAAATGCCGGCATTACCTTTGGCATAATAGACAAATCGAAAATTCCCAGCATATGCCAGGCATAATTGGGCATATTCCGAGCATCATGCGTTGAATTTCGGGAATCAAGCATAGGACATTTGGGCCAAAAAGAGAGCATATTCTTACCCAGCGGAAGCAGGTCGCCGCTGCTGCCCTTGGCGCCGGGCACCACCCCTCCCGCCGCCTCTGCCTCCGCCGCCGCCGCCGCCGCCGCCGCGCCGTGCGTGTCCGTCAGCAGCCGCCCGAGCAGATACACCCCGTTGCACTGCCGGATCTGGCTCCCCCCCTCTAGGACCAGGCACATATTGCTCGCCACGTCATGGGATGCCGTGTACCTCAAGAAACGAGGGGACAAATGCGTAAGATGACGTGGGCAGCATAATCTGGCAGGGCCCTACAGTTTTGATTTAGGGTTTAGGCTAAGGGTTTAGGTTTAGGGTTTAGGGTTATCTGGCAGGGCCCTGCCCCCCTCGTCATCTATCGCCAGCTTGGTCAGCGCCGAGCAGACCAGGCACGTCACCGCCGGCGAGTGCGACTGCCTGGCGCCGCTGACCGGGTCTGGACTCAGCATGGAAACCAGGATCGGTACCCCCCCCACGGCGCGCATCTCCGCCGCCGCCGCACTCTCCGCCAGCAGCCCCGTGATCACCCGCAGCAGCGCCTCCTACGCCGGGTCTCCCCCCAGTCATTGCCCGCCACGTCATCCAACGCATTTTGAACCTTGCTATCCAGTTAGACGGTACGAGTATCCTATGACGGGGCGAGAGAAGCGTGCAGTAGGAGGCACCAGGCTCTCGTCCTGGCCACCGTCCGCTGAGTGGCACTATGTGGGCGGCCGGCGGCCCCACCTCCAGTACGGCGCCGTCCGGCAGGTGCAGCAGCCCCGCCACCACGGTGATGCCCCCCAGGTGTAGCGGCGCAAGTTGAAATTTGAAAGCAAAGTTTGAAAGCGGTTTATCATATTTCAGTTTTAAGAGCTTAATTCCAGGCGCTTTCAACGCGGGTTTGATAGGCTCAACCTGCACTGCCCCACCCAGGCGGTGCACCTCCCGGCGGCCGTCACGCAGGCGGCACAGGAGCTGCAGCAGGTCCGCCGCCAGGTGCTTGAACGGCATGTCGTACTCGCGCAGCATCAGCAAGAGCTGGTCCACGCAGTCCAGCCGACCGATCAGCGCCGCGCACTCCTCCGACCAGGGGCTCCCACTCGTCCACTTTTCGGCTCAACGTAAGCACGTTTGTGGGATACTCGGTGTCTGTGTGCTGGGTCAATGACAAGAAACGGCTCAGGTTGAGCTGCAGAGTGAGCAAGTGTAAGCCCCTGCCTCCGACGCCGACGCCGACGCGCACAGCGTCACCAGCACCGACGCCAGCAGGCTCGAGTCGCGCGTGGACAGCAAACTGACCGCCGTCTGATGCACCTCGCACTTCGCCAGGAACCAGGGACAAGCAAGCACACATGGCCCGCCTCGTCATCGACATTGATGCGCATTTTGAACCATCCTATGCCATGCGAGCAATATCTGCCAGGCCCACCGCCCGCCACGGCGTCAACAACACGCCTGTTGAATCATCATTTCTTGGTGTAAATGGCATTCCATGATGCGGCGGGTAATAGGACAAGTCCACAATGCCTGGCACGTCATCGACGCGCATTTTTAACCACCAATTTTGAATCAGATGGCATCCTATGACATGGCTTCGCAACACGCGTTATCAGCCCGGCCCCACCAGCAGTCGCCACGGGCACCCGCTGCGGTCCGACGCCAGCTTCTTGAAGATGGATGCAATCTCCGATAGGATCTCGGCGTGGAACGGCGTGTGCACCTCCGCCTGCTCCACGCTGAAGTGCCGCGCGGCGTAGAACCGGAACTTCTCCGCGATGGCGTCGACGCCCCCGTCCAGCGCCACGAGCTCGCGAACGAACCATCGGTCGCGTAGCAGCAACCGCGTGCACTGTAGAATCCGCAGCACGCGATCGGGAGGCGCCGCGCCGGGCTTGCCGGGCGCCAGCTGGTACTCGGTCGCGAGCAGGCGGTCGGTGATAAGCGCGCGGAACACCTCGCGTAGGCGCTGTGGCAGCAGAGCGAGGATGGGATGGGTTGAGCCGGCAGACGCGAGTGGAAGAGTGGGGAGGACGTCTTGGTAAGTTCAGGGAGTGGTGAGCGAGTGAGTGCGCGAGTGAGTAAGTGAATGAGTGGTGGAGCGTGAAGGAGTGAGTGCTTACCTGCACGTCGGCCTCGTTGTCTGCGATGGGGTCGTGCCCCGCCGCGAGCGTCATCGCCAGGCACTCCAAAGCGTTGTCCTCGGCTTCGCACTCGCCGGGTCCCTGCGAGGCAGGGGGCGCGCGGAGCAGCCGCAAGAGCTCATCCGCGGTCGCGCCCAGAGTCGCCGCCATCGTGCCGAGGTGTCACGCGGCCTGCAGAGACACTTCGACGACGTGCAGCCCCGCCCGCGTCTCTGTGTCCTCCGCGCTCTTCGAATCGGCGATTGCGCGGGTTGACTTGGGCCGGACCGGTCGTTCGGACACGTGTTTTGCCGCCTTTTGCGTTTTGCGAAGTTTTGGGGCCGTCACTGCCCGTCACCGCGTTTGCATAGTGCACCGGTGCTCAACGGCCCCATCAGAAGCGGTGGGGTCTGGTCGAGATGAGCGAAGTACTGGGACTCAGTTGCAGTTGAAGTCTCAGTCTCCGTCTCTGTCTCACTCTCACTCACCATTGTACTTTTCCGCGAGACGAACACCAAGACGAACACGTTCAATTCGTGTTCGATTCGTGTTGACATTGTCTATGACACTAGAAGTCGGTCTCCACCCCCACACACACACTACGCTACCCAACGCTACCTCACGCTACCTCAGGTCACCCCATGCTATTTCCCTCCACACATTACTCATGCATATTCAAATTCAAATTCCGTCGTGTTCAGTTCAAATGTTTCGCCTCGCTACTTCACGCTACTGTACCTCATGTATGTCACCTCATGCTCTTACCCTCCACGTATTTCAAATTCAGTTCCGGCGGGTTCAGTTCAAAGATTCGCCACTGCTGGCGCCACGCTCATCCCACAAACAAGACTCGCGCCCCGCGCGAGGCGTGGTCAGTTCATGTTGATGCGCCACTTCTTGCAGGTGGCGGCACCGCACGTGCACGGCACCTTGGCGGGGTCCGCCGTGCTGCAGGGCCGCACACCACCTCCCGTACAACCTCTAATAGGCCGATTTCGGTATATCGCCTGGGTGAAATGCTCATACAGGGTTGCGGGCAAAGCGTCAGCGCTCCGCGGGGGAAATCAGGCGCCAGGTTGAATGCCCATACAGAGTTGCGGGCAAAGCGTCAGCGCTCGGCGCGGGAAGGGATATACCGAAATCGCCTTATTCTCCACCTTCTATCACGCGATCCAGCCGTGCTTCCTCAACAACCACAACTCTGAGTGTTGAGTCGGTTAGACCCAGCTCTGAGTCGGCGTCGCTCTCTTGTTCTCTCTTGGCCACTAACGGCTAGAAGTCACGCTAATAGGGAGTGGTGTGCGGCCCTGCCTTGGCATCCTCCGCCTCATATTCGAACTTGTAGTCGTAGTTGAGTTCCTCCCCGGGGGCGATGGCGCGCAGGGAGTAGATGATGATGCGGACGGAGCCGCCCACGGGGATGATCTTGGTGTAGCAGTTGGGGTCGCACGAGTGGTTGATGTACCGCGCGTCAGGGGCTTACACTCGTCCACTTTTCAGCTCAACTTCAGCCGTTCCTGACCCAAAATACACCCGGAGCACCCCTTAC
>Ga0307488_10002044_pt1 | contig 17042 bp, 11 predicted proteins | sample SB02metaG_FD_202248 | JGI IMG/M metagenome (GOLD analysis project Ga0307488, IMG submission 202248) | Sea-ice brine microbial communities from Beaufort Sea near Barrow, Alaska, United States - SB 0.2 | ecosystem: Environmental > Aquatic > Marine > Coastal | place: USA: Alaska | collected... | reverse complement strand
ATATGCGTTTAGCTTAAATTATGGTTATCATCTCAATGCTGGCAAATTCATCAAATTACTTCACCAGCATTGTGTTGACAATCTTGGGGTAAAATATATCCAAGGACATGTAGATCAAGTACTAAATACTGATAATGGTGATATTGATGAAATCATTTTATCGGATGGAGAACATATAGCAGGAGATTTATTCATTGACTGCAGTGGCTTCACAGCACTATTAATTGGTCAACACTATCAAATCCCATTTAAATCGCAACGCGATGTCTTATTTAACGATACCGCCCTTGCGCTTCAGGTTGAGCATGCTTCAGATGAAGTGCCTATTGGCTCATGTACGGTGGCAACAGCACAAGAAAGCGGTTGGATTTGGGATATATCGCTGCAAAATAGACGAGGAATTGGCCATGTATTCTCTAGTGACTTTACTAGTGAAGCGTCAGCTGAAGAGGCATTATTTAAATATGTTAAAAATGACCCTTTTCTGGCTTCACAACAATTAACACCTCGACAAATAAAATTTAATCCTGGTCATAGAGAGACCTTCTGGCACAAAAATTGTGTTGCTATTGGTGTTTCAGCTGGGTTTGTTGAACCATTAGAAGCAACCGCTTTGGTATTGATTGAAAAATCGGCCGAATGGATCAGTCAACAGCTTCCACGAGATCCTCAGGCAATGGCTGTATTAGCCAAAAGGTTTAATAGTCTTACTCTAAGTCGCTGGCAAGAAATTATTGATTTCCTTAAATTACATTACATACTGTCCAACCGCACAGATACTGAGTATTGGCGAGCACATCAACAAAAAGAGTCAATTCCTGATAGCTTACAAGAAGCTTTACAATTATGGCAAACTCAAGCACCTGGACTCTATGAAAGCAACCAACGGTTTGAACTGTTCTCATCAGCCAGTAAACAATATGTTTTATATGGCATGGGGTTTGATACAGAGCAAAAACTAAATACTCATCTTAATCAAAAAGAAGCCTCACTGATAAAACGTATACAAAATGAAACTTTGCATACCACTGAGCAATTACTAAATGTATTGCCAACAAATCGACAGTTTTTAAATAAAGTATTACAAAAATAAAAATGTCGCTTATATTTGAACTTGACTATAGCGTTTTGATGCGCTTAATTTAGAAAGCTCATATTACCAGTCAAATTTAAATATTGGTAACTCATTAATATTTTAGAGTATTTAACGAATAATTGATCTAAGAATACTAAAGATACGTAATCATATTGTAGTTACATTGATTATATTAGGAATTTAGATGAAGTATTGGTCGCTATTAAGTTTAGTGGTATTACTAAACACATCTGTATTGGCAAACGAAAATAGAGGCGAAGCTAGAGAGCGTATCGAGCCAAAAGGGTTTCTTTATGGTTTAGGTTTAGCTATTAATCAAGAAATATACAAAGGTTATAATTATAGAATTATCCCTTTACCAATATTAGGTTTTCGAGGTGATGATTTTCGAGTTATTGGTCCGTTTGTTAGTTATGATATTTTCCAAATATCTGCCATTGAAATCACTCTTCAAGCAGCACCTCGATTTCAAGGGTTTGACAACTCAGACAGTTATATTTTTAAAAATATGGACGAAAGAAAATTTTCCATGGATGCTGGCGTAGGCCTTTCTTATGAAAAAAATGACTGGAAAGTAGGCGTTACAACTATGTTTGATGTGCTTAATAGGTCAAATGGTTATGAAGCTAAGGTAAATGTTTCTCGTGTATTTCGCCAAGGACCCTTGTTTTTTGAACCCAGTCTTAGTGCCAGTTATTTAGACAGTAATCATGTTAATTACTACTATGGTGTCAATATAAATGAAACCAATCCATCTACTTTTCAGTATCAAGGCCAATCAGCACTTAATACTACCCTAGGGTTCTCAATAGCTACTCCTATATTCTTAGGCGGTTTTACCCGTTTCGCTGTTGATTATACTTGGTATGACAATGCCATTACCGATAGTCCTTTAGTTGAAGGTAACACTAATATGAGTGCACGCCTGTTATTCAGCAAGTTTTTTTAGAGGATACCTACTTAATTGGACCTTTGACCTTTTTCTGACATTCAAAATTTTTCAAACCATCAATACTTGACTTAATGATAGTTTAGTTAAATTTAAAGGCTTATCAATTGCAGTTGATATTTTGTCTAAGTTATTATTATCAATCATTTAACACAGACCTAAAATAAGCTGTTCTTTTTTGATACGTGATCGTCATTATTTTTCAACAAAGCTTAACTCTCGTTAGCGCCTTAAATAATAAACGTTAGTAGATAAACATTCATTAATACATTGAGTTAATTACTCCCGTCGATTAAACAAGGTTTAGTTTTCCAAGTAGTTAACCAAGTTAAGATGTTACTTGCTGACATGGGTTTCGCAATACCGTAGCCCTGTGCAATATAACTCCCCAGAGACAATAATAATTCGCCGTGTTCAGGTGTTTCAACTCCTTCTGCAATCACTTTTAGATTAAAGACTTTTGCTAGCTCAATAATACCTTGAATAATCGCTTTATCATCGGAACACGTGAGCATGTTTTTCACAAAAGACTGGTCAATTTTCAAATAGTCTACGGGTAAACGCTTTAAATAGGCTAATGATGAATAACCGGTACCAAAATCATCAATTGAAAAAAGCACGCCTAACTGATTACACTCGCCAATGACACTTGAAACTAGCTCAATATCTTTCAGCTCACTCGTTTCTACAATTTCAAATTCAAGGCTACCTTTTTTAAGATTAGGATACTCTTTAAGCATATCCTTCAGTTCACTGACAAAATCAGTATGCTGAAAATGTAAAGAACTAATATTAACACTAATAGGGAGGTCGTACCCCAAAGATAGCCAACATTGTAATTGCTGTAGAGCAGTGTTAATAACCCATCTACCTATTTCGACACCCAACATGTCATTTTCAATGACAGGTAAAAATGTAGCCGGTGCAAGCAGTCCTCTTTCTGGGTGCTGCCAACGAATTAGTGCTTCAACCCCCACTACTTCATTAGTTCTAAGGTCGACCTTAGGCTGATAATACAATAAAAACTCATTGCTTTTTAACCCTTGAGCTATCCTTACCAGTTCTTCATTATGGTTTTTTTCTGCCTCATCTTTTTCTATATCAAAAACATGCGTACGATTTCTTCCTGTCTGTTTTGCTATATACATAGCCTGATCCGCATGCCTTATCAATTGGTCAGGGCTAACATTGTCTAGCGGATAAAATGTAACGCCTATACTTGCTGAGACCTTCAGTAATTTCTTTTGTACAACAAGGGTGCCAGAGACCGATTTAAGCATGCGGGACAATATAGCATGGCTTTCTGAGGGGTCAGAAAGCTCGTCAATCACCGCTACAAATTCAGCGCCACCAATACGGGATAAGGTATCCACTTTTCTGAGCACCTTTTTTAATTGGCAGGCAATTTTTTTCAATAATTCATCACCGATATTTTGACCGTAAACATCATTGATTTTTTTAAATCCATCTAAATCAATAAAGACAATGGCTACATATTTTTTATTATCTAACGTCTTTAGCAATGCTTGATCAATAATACCAGTTAACAAGTTTCGGTTAGGTAGCCCTGTTAATGGGTCGTAGTGTGCTGATAGTTTGAGTGCTGAGTTGGCATATTCCAAGTCAAGATTAGTTTTTTCTAACTTTCTTTGATTAACTTTTCGGTCACTAATATCTTGGAAAATACCGGTTAATTGAACCGGTATTCCTTGCTCAGACGTAACCGTACATGTTGTTCTTACATCTATTTTATTACCCTTGGTGGTATAGGATTCCAGCTCAAGGTCGTAGCCAACGCCATGATTAATGGCATGATACAAAGCCTTAGAAAGAATAGCTTTAGACTCTGGTAAATAATTATCGAGACCGGCATCTACTGAAGGATTAAATTCCTCTGACGACGTTTCATGTATTCTATAAGTCTCATCTGTCCAAAATAAATCATCTGTTCTTAAATCTAATTTCCATGCACCTAATTTTCCTACATGCTCTGATTCTTTTAGCAACTGACTGGTCACCGTTATCTGCTCTTCATTTTTTTTACGTTCAGTAATATCCCGGTGCGAACCTATCATGCGCTTTGGGTTTCCGTCCTCATCTCTTTCGACGACTTTCCCCAAGATAATCACCCAAATATAATCCCCAGATTTATGCTTCAGCCGAGTTTCACACTCAAAATAATCAAGTACACCATGAAGGTGTTGTGAGAGCATATGTTGAGCTTTTACTGAGTCTTCGGGATGCATACTAGAAGACCAGCTACTCAGTTGAGTCGACTTTAATTCTTCAGTAGTATGGCCGACAATTTTTGCCCAAGGTTCATTGAATGTTAGTTCCCCTGTTTGAATATTCCAATTCCATATTCCTATACCAGTAGCAATCAAAAATTGCTCTAAACCTTGGTCATTACCCAGTAAATTATTTATATCATCCATGTATTATCAACAGCCTATTAATTTGATTATTAACATTGTGTAAGCAATTCACTAAAAACATCACGGGTGTATTATTAGGATTGGCATTTTGGTTTTGGTTTTGGTTTTGGTTTTGGTTTTGGTTTTGGTTTTGAATAAGTATTCTCATTATATAGATAAGCAACTGAATCCCCTTTAAATATTGGATTCATACCTAACCTGTATTAATTCAACTGTTACCAGATAAAATACGGTTTAACGCATTCTTTTCAACAATATAGATAATTTTTCTTTAAATGCTCAACTGAACATACATACTGTATAACAACTTAACAACTATTGCATACACAATACATTACAACACATTACAACAAACACTAATACGTTTTAACCCTACTAAATTCAACTCTCGCTATCAACTTCTTCAGCATGGCTATACAACCGCATTGCTAGAGGCCTTGCAGTTCAAAAAGCAGGCTAAATGAAACCAAACAAGTGAAGCTGCACTGAGATATCGATACATAATTTTTTCGTCAAAAAATCACTACGAAATTTATCTCTACTTTCGTCCATTACGTGCTACACCTATTTTATTTCCCATTACCAACTTTTTATAATATAAGAAATCAATTCTTGATTATCGTATTGACTACAAACAGTTTATTAAAAGTTTGCAATTAACTAGACGATCGGTCTATTATATAAAACATGACTATATCAACAAATAAACCACGTCGTGGTCGACCACCAAAAGTATCCCGCGAGAGCCTAGATACAAAAACTGAATTAATACGCAGTGGTCTTCAACAGCTAACCGAACATGGCTTTACCGCTTCGGGAATCGATCAGATATTAAAAAATGTCGGTGTACCTAAAGGCTCTTTTTATTATTACTTTACGAATAAAGAAGCATTTGGTCAGGCCGTTATAAATAACTATGCTACCTATTTTGCAAATAAATTAGATATTTTCTTACTAGATGAGTCCTACCCACCACTTACGCGCATTAGTAATTTTGTTGAAGACGCAAAAATTGGTATGAGTCGCCATCAATTCAAAAGAGGATGTCTAATAGGTAACCTCGGACAAGAAGTTGATTTGCTCCCTGAAAACTTTAGACAGCAATTAATTGATATATTTATTCATTGGCAACAGTGTTTAGCGAAGTGCCTCAAGGAAGCTCAAGATAAAGGGGATATATCAATTACAGCAAATTGCGAACTCATATCTGAATACTTTTGGATTGGCTGGGAAGGAGCGGTGAGCCGCGCAAAACTCGTTCAAAATACGACACCATTAGTTAACTATCTCAATCAATTTATCTTAGGATTACCTAAGTAATTTCACCCATTTATAGACGATCGGTCTAGATAAGGAAACAAGATGTTTAACGGCATTCTAATAGAAAAAGATGATAAAGGTTACCGAGCTGTAGTTAAATCAATAGACGACAACGTGCTGCCTAAAGGTGATGTTACCATCAATGTTTCGTATAGTACGCTAAATTATAAAGATGCCTTAGCGATCACTGGGAAAGCGCCGGTAATACGAACCTTTCCTATGGTGCCCGGTATAGATTTAGTCGGTACGGTAGAACAAAGCGACAGTGATAAGTTTAATGTCGGCGATACGGTGTTACTCAATGGCTTTGGTGTTGGAGAAGTTCACTGTGGTGGTTTAGCCGAGAAAGCGCGCTTAAAAAGTGACTGGTTAATTCCACTACCTGAGACAATGTCACCACGCCAAGCGATGGCTATTGGTACAGCGGGTTATACCGCTATGTTATCTGTTATTGCCCTTGAAAAAAATGGTATAACACCTGATAAGGGTCAAATTTTAGTGACGGGGGCTAATGGAGGTGTGGGTAGTTTTGCCATTGCCATATTATCTAAACTTGGCTACAAAGTAGTCGCTTCGACTGGTAGAGTTGACCAAACAGACTACCTAAATAAATTAGGTGCAATAGAAGTTATTGACCGTGCTACGCTATCAGAAAAAGGGCGTCCGTTAGCTAAAGAACGTTGGGCTGGAGCCATCGACTCAGTTGGGAGTTATACCTTAGCTAATGTTTGTGCAGGTATGCAATATGGTGGCGTTGTCACCGCCTGTGGTTTAGCACAAGGTATGGATTTTCCCGCCAGTGTTGCACCCTTTATTTTACGAGGCGTTACCTTAGTAGGTATTGATAGTGTCATGCGTCCAATTGAAGACCGCCTAGAGGCATGGCAGCGCCTTGCTGATATATTAGATATTGAAGTCTTTGACGACATCTCAATTGATATCAGTTTGGCAGAGGTTATTAAAGTTGCGGAAGATTTAATTTCTGGCAAAGTTCAAGGACGAGTGGTCGTTAATATGAGTAAATAGGTATTATAGAGCCCTTGTATTAATAAATATGAGTTCATAAATAATATAAAAGTTACTTAGTGTTGAGTAAGTTGAGGCTACGCCTCATTACTTTCAACAATACTTAACGCGAGCAGTTCCTTTTAATTATTCAGTAAGCCTCAGACAAACCATTATTATAGGATGTGTTACTTATAAATTTAAGATTATCATGACTGTACACCACTAAATTCATGACATCTTCATCAATTAGTATTCTTTCAATTTAATTATGAATAGCTAATTGCACACTTGTATACCCAAAGGTTTCAGTGAGGTATTTCATCATTTTGCTCAAAGGGTAGTAGACATTTACTGTCATGCTTTCCCCTTTTGCAGCAAAAAACATTATCACTACTAAATTCCATATACACTCCTTCATCAACACAGTGAAGATGTAACCCACTATTAAACGTTTCTACCGCCTAATTTTCCTGAACTATTGAAACGAAAATCTCTCACAGGTATAGCTTTAGCCAACGTGCATTAATGAAATATTTCAGTAGGTTTGAAGTTGAATGGCCCGTTATATCTATCGAGTTAGCTTGGGTCTGTCTATCCATGAATATTAGTGAACGAAATTTTACAAATGAACCTACTCATTTTTTCAATTTTTAAAATTGACAAAATGCTATGCATATACTGAATTTTATGGATAATAAACGACTAGTTAATCCCCTACTGACTAAGCAATACCTATGCTAAAAAACATTTCGAATTTACAAGCTACCTTAAAAAAGTTACTCACCGCTCAACAAGGTATAAATTCAGAAGGTAAAGTGGCTGACTACATTCCCGCGCTTGCCGATGTCCCCCCTAATCTTATAGGGATTTCAGTGGCAACTATTGATGGCGATGTTACTAGTGCAGGTGACTACCAAGTTCCTTTTTCGATTCAAAGTATCTCTAAAGTATTTGGTTTAGTGATGGCCATGAATCGTATTGGCGATGATCTGTGGCAACGGGTCAACATGGAACCTTCGGGTCAACCATTTAACTCCATTATTCAACTCGAGTGGGAAAAAGGTATACCACGCAACCCTTTTATCAATGCAGGAGCATTACTTGTTGCTGACGTATTAACCAGTCATTTTTCGACCAGCAAATTAGCTTTTTTAACCTATATGCGCTCTTTGGCTGGCGACGAGAATATTCACATTGACAATAGTGTGTATCAATCCGAATTAGTGCACGGTAACCGAAATGCTGCTATGGCTTACTTAATGAAAAGTTTCAATAATATACAAGCGGAAGTGCCGGAAGTATTGAGTCATTACTTTACCCAATGTTCAATAGCAATGAGTTGTCAACAACTGGCAACAAGTTTACTCTTTTTAGCAAACAAAGGGGTCGATCCCAACAGCTCAAACAAGGTTTGTAGCCCTCGAGATGCACATCGGGTCAATGCTATATTATCCACCAGTGGGATGTATGATCAGTCAGGAGAGTTTGCATTTTCTGTAGGTTTACCCGCGAAAAGTGGCGTTGGCGGCGGCGTTGTTGCTATTGTCCCTGGCTATGGTGTTATTTGTGCTTGGAGTCCGCTATTAAATACCTTTGGAAACTCTATTGTAGGTACAAATTTAGTTGCCGGTTTAGCCGAAGAACTAGGCTTATCCATATACCATTAGCCTCAAAATCATCAGTATTAATAGGTTTAATATTCGAGTGCTAAAATAACACAGACTAGATCACACTCTCTAGAGTCTGTAATTTAACTGATCACTAATATCGTTAGAATTGATTATATTGGATAAAAAAAAGGACATCAAATGATGTCCTAAAATGTACAGGTAACGCATTAAAAAACAATTTGTTTAGAAGAATCGGGGAGATTCAAAAACAAGATTATCTTATATCTATCTATTGCTATCAGCAAACGAGATTATTTCACTCAATAGATGAATTATTTTCACTCATAAGTCGGTTATTAGCGCCAAAGCAAGTATCGATGATTTAAATATAAAAACACCGAATCCTAAATAACCAGTCAGGTTACAAGTCACAAGATAATAATCAAAGAGTAATAAGGGATATCTTGCTATGGTATTTTGTCAAAAATATGTTGTCATCATCACTACTGAGGTATTTGTTTGGCTGACCTTATATTTCTATAAAGTCATAAATACCAAGCTGGACAGGTAAATCTATGGCATAGTTCTTTAAGTCTATTTCATCTGAGGTAAACAATAACAATGAGTATCATTATTTACTGTCAGTTAACTGATGTTCAAGCGAATACTTGTCCTTGTAGCGTTTTATAATCAGTTTAAAAAACAAGAAAGTCACTTAATAATCGTTAGATATTCTGCTTAAGAACACCAAGGAAGTATCATGAAATATTGGTTAATAGTTGTCACTAGTCTGTTATCTGCTTTTGTTTACGCTGCCCCTAACCACATTAGTAATGTCAAAGGATACACACTGGATAATAACGGAGTGCTAATTTCATTTAGCGATTTAGTATTTGATGGTGGCAAAGTACTCGCCATTGGTGGTGTAGAACTGAGCAAACAGTTTCCAGATGCTGCATTAATTAATGGAAAAAACAAGGTTCTATTACCCGGTATGATCGATGCCCATGGTCACGTAATGGGTGTGATGAGCTTGGGTGAAAGCTTAGTAAAGGTTGATTTACGTGATGTTACAACATCTAATAAAGCGGCGCTGCAAGTCCGTGATTATGCCAATACTCATCCAGAGTTAAAGTGGATTACTGGCGGCGGCTGGAATGAGGTATTGTGGCCAGATAAAGCCTTCCCAAACGCGAAACAATTAGATGAATATGTAAAAGACCGACCAATTATGTTGTCACGGGTAGATGGACACAGCAGTTGGGTAAATAGTAAAGCCCTTGAAATTGCTGGGATTACCAAGGAAACACTCGACCCATCTGGTGGCAAAATCATACGAGACTCCAAAGGTCACCCAACTGGCATACTGATCGATAATGCCATGGAATTAATGTTTAAACACGTACCTAAAAATTCTGAAACCTACCTACAAAATAAACTTGACGCCGCTGGTCAGCATTTATTATCGGTCGGTATTACTAGTGCACATGATGCGGGGATCAGTAAAGCAGAATATGACTACTATTTAAAACGACAGGCTGCCCATACCCTACCCTTACGTTTTTATCCAATGCTGTGGGCACCGGATCCTGAGTTTACCAAGATGTTAGAAAAAGGTGTGGTTGGGGATCAGTATGATTTTTTATCTATTCGTAGCGTTAAAGCGATGGCTGATGGTTCATTGGGCAGTCGCGGAGCCGCAATGTTATCGCCTTATAGTGATGCTCCAGATAACAGTGGTTTATTGACACTGAGCGAAGATAACTACAAACCTTTATTTGATTTAGTACTTAAACATGGCTTTCAGCTTAATGTCCATGCTATTGGTGACAGAGCAAATCGTATGGTACTAGACCAATTTGAAGATAGCTTTAAGCGTATCGGTGGTCAAGAGCTGCGTAATCGCATGGAACATGCTCAGGTAATTTCAGTCAAAGACATCCCTCGCTTTATTGGCTTAAATATTATCCCCTCCATGCAACCCACGCATGCGACAAGCGATAAAAACATGGCTAAAACTCGTATTGGTAAAGCCCGTTTAAAAGGAGCTTATGCATGGCAAACCCTTTTAAAACAAGGCTCTCCTTTGGCCTTTGGTTCAGATTTTCCCGTTGAATTAGCCAACCCCTTTTATGGTTTGCATGCGGCAGTTACCCGTCAAGATAGAGAAAATCAACCAAAAGATGGCTGGTTCCCTGAGGAGTCAATGAGTATTGAGCAAGCATTCCGTGCCTTTACTCTTGATGCGGCCTATTCAGCTCATCAAGAAAAAATATTGGGTGGTCTCACGGTTGGTAAATGGGCTGATTTTATCTTGGTAGATCAAGACATCTTTAAAATGGCATCAAAAGATATTTGGCGAACGCAGGTATTACAAACTTGGATTGGAGGGGAACAACGTTTTAAGAAATAAATTGATACCACTTTATTTGCAGGCTCAGCTCAGTATTTTTCAAAGTATATATCATCTTTTAATAACTCATATTTTCACGACTTGTGTCGCTACAAAAAAACATTTCACTTTATCTTGATAATGGTATGAGTTTGTTTTACTTCAAACGCTGATAGAAACAGCGCTACAAAATAACCAGTTTTATTATAGCTAGATTAGATGTAATAAAATTTTAATCTAGCCTGCGGTGATAGTTCGCAATGATTATCGTTATAAAAATTATATACTTAAGACCCTAATCGTTCAGCTTGCTCTAACTCAGTTTGAAGGCGTTTAGTTTCATCGACCCGCGGTTTAGTAAAAGGTGCTAGTGCTAAATACAACACTGGGGTGAGATAAAGTGTAAAGACAACCGCTATACCTAAACCACCAAAAACTACCCAGCCGATAGCATTACGGGCTTCTGCTCCGGCGCCGCTGGATAAAATGAGCGGCAATGCCCCTAGTAGTGTCGATAGTAAGGTCATCGTAATAGGCCTTAATCGAATGCTCGCCGCTTGCTCAACAGCTTTACGCACGTCATAACCCTGATCGCGCAATTGATCGGCAAATTCCACCAATAAAATAGCATTTTTTGCTAATAGACCAATTAACATTACCAAGCCAATTTGCGAGTAAATATTAATTGAAGTACCGGTTAAAAATAGCGCAAATAAAGCAGCAGCTATGCCAAAAGGCACCGTCGCCATCACTACCACAGCACTATTCACACTCTCAAATTGTGCGGCTAATACTAATAAAACAATAACAAAAGCGAGTACATAAGTTAAGGTCACCTCACGGGCAGTTTCTTCAAAGGTCAACGCTTCACCCAAAAAGATTAAGCCAATGTTACTCGGCAAATTTTGATCACCTAAATTGCGTAATTTTTCTACTACTGTCTGCAAGGGTAAGTCTGCTGGTAGTTCCATTTCCATTTCAATAGCACGTCGCTGGGCCTGACGTTCTAATTCAGCGGCAACACCTTCTTCCGAGATATAGGCCAAACTGGATAGGGGGACTAAATTACCGTTGGTTGAGCCAACATATAAATTAGCTAAGTCAGTTGGATCTTTTATTTGCTCAATTTGAGCCTGCAAAATGAGCGGTATTGACTGATCGCCAACATTTAAATCGGCAATATCATCACCATTTATTGCCACACGCAATGTCGTTGCAATAGCTGATAATGGCACACCTAACTCTTTTGCTCGACGACGGTCAATATTGACCCTAAGTTGAGGCTGGGTTGGCTGATAAGATATCCTAGGCATACCAAGCTCAGGTAGCTGCTGCTGAATAATTTTAGAAAAATCTTGAGCCGCTATAAATATTTCATCATAACTTTGACCGGTTAAAGCAATATCTAGCCCACCACCTTGGCCACGTAAATTTAGACTGTTAGAACCAAAGGCTCGAGCGGGTGCACCTGGTATTTTACCTAGCGGCCCTCTAATTTCATTAATAATTTCTTGCTGAGTTTTCGTTCGCTCGTCCCAATGTTTTAATGGCACAGTAATAAAAACGAGATTAGGATCCCACTGGCCAACGACAGTATAAATAGAATCAATAGCACCACCATCAACATAAGGCAGCAGTATATCCTCCATTTTATCTGCTTGGCGGTCCATAAAGTTCAAACCAACGCCATCGGGTCCACGAGCAAAAATACGGACAGTGCCCCGGTCTTCAGTTGGCATCAACTCGTTATCTAACACACTATAGAGACTAAAAGCTGAAAATGCCGCAACTAAGCTAACAATGAACACAAACCAAGCTTTATCCAAGGCAAAGTGCAAAGTGCGCTGATACCAGCCGAGCATAACATGACCTAAAGCAGTAAAACGGTTGCTACTATTTGCTTTTACTGGCAAGCGCGCAGTGAGTGCTGGTACTAAAGATAAAGCGACAAAAGATGAAATAATTACGGCAATAGCCAGCACACCACCAAACTCTCTGAACAAACGTCCGGCTGTTGATGGTAAAAATGCTATCGGTACAAAGACCGCAACTAACACAGCCGTAGTGGCGACAACAGCAAAGAAAACTTCACGAGTGCCAATAACTGCAGCAGCTCGAGCGCCTAACCCCATGCTACGTCGACGCTGAATATTTTCTGTTACCACGATAGCATCGTCAACGATTAAACCACTGGCTAATACCAGCGCTAACAGCGTAAGAATATTAATGGAGAAGCCCATTAACCAAATGGCTGCTAAAGCACCGATTAATGATACCGGTATCGACAAAGCAGGTACTATTGTTGCACGGCCAGAGCCAATAAATAACCATAAAGTCCCGACGACTAGAACGATGGTTAACAGTAATGAGGTAATAACCTCTTTTACAGAGCCACGGATAAATTCGGCATCATCCGAGGTAACCTGCATCTGTAATTCAGGAAAACGACTTTTAAGTTTTTTAACTAAAGCCAGCACTTCGTTAGATATCTCAATAGTATTAGAGCTCGCTTGTCGAATAACACCTAAGCCTATAACTGGTTTACCATCGAGTCGCACCATACTTTGTGCATCTGCAGGACCAAAGTAGACTGAGGCAACATCGCCAATACGGGTGTTACCACTGATAATAATGTTGGAAACTTGTTCTGCATTAACAGAAGTCGCGTCGGCGCGAACAATAAGTTGCTGATCAGTTGACTTCATACTACCGGCAGGCACGTCAAAAGGCGCTTGACGGAGCGCAGCAGCCACGTCAGTAATAGACAAGTTAAAGCTAGTTAAACGTAGTGGGTCTAATAAAACCCGCAATACTCTCTGACGATCACCATTTAAACGGACATCAGCAACACCAGGAATACTTAAAAACAATGGGGCTAAATCAGTTTCTACCCGCTCCGTTAAGCTACTTAAGTCTAACGTGTCACTTGACACCGCTATGCTAACCACCGATTGGGCATCGTTATCAGCTTTAATAATAGCTAAACGCTCTACAGCATCGGGCAGCTCGCGTTGTATTCTACTAACCGCTTCACGCACTTCATTTGCGGCATCATCTAAATTAATACCGGGGCGAAACTCTACTCTTACTCGCGAACTGTTTTCTTCACTAGAGGCATTTATCGATTTGACCCCACTGACCCGTGCTACCGCACCTTCTAATTTACTGGTTACCTCGGTATCGACAGTTTCAGGAGAACCACCAGGGAAAGCAGCTGTCACTGATACAATCGGTCGATCAACATCAGGAAGCTCGCGAACCTCAATGGTATTAAAGGCCGCTAAACCGGCAATAATAATCAGTAGATTAAGGACAACAATTAATACTGGCCGCCGAATAGATAAGGATGGTAAATCATTCTGAGACAGAGGTTGACTCATAAGCTAATGTCCTGCGATGTAGATGCATTAACACTCTGCCCTTCACGGAGTCTCTGCACCCCTTCAACAATTAGCTGATCACCGGCTTTTAAGGACCCCGAGACGAGAAGGCGTCCACTTAAACGTTGCTGAATTTGTATGTCGACTTTCCTAGCCTTACCGTTTTCTTCCAACCAAACATGAGCACTGGTTGCGCCCCACATTAATGCGGCTTCTGGAATAACGGCATATTCATCACCGGCAAGTTGCAATATGACTCGAAAACTCATACCAGGGCGATAGAGGTCCGCTTTATTTTCTAATAAAGCTCTGACACGTATACTGCGGTCTAAAAGGTTTATCCGCGAGTCAATTTCAGTTATGTCAGCTTTAATACGGAGCTCTTGGGTCTGCCAAGGTTCAAGCTCTACGCTAGCGTTACCCTGTAATATTGGTAACGCGGCCTCTGGCACATTAAAATTTATTAACAGCTGTTCCCGCTGATCTATTGAAGTAATGGCTGTTTGTGAACCAATGCGATCACCTGGTTCGACATCTGTTAAGCCAACCACACCAGAAAATGGTGCTTTTACCATTCGGTCTGCTAATTCGATTTTAACTTCTGTCAATAAAACGCTAAGCAAGTCTCGGACAGTCATTGCATCATCGACGTCACTTTGTGCAATAGCCCCTTTTTTACGAATATCTTGCAAGCGTATAACGGTACGTTCAGCGTCGGCAAGCTGAATGGTAACGCGTTCTAGCGCTATTTTTTGGCGACGGGAGTCTAACTCTAGCAGCACTTCTTGTGCTTGGACACGCTGGCCCGGTACAAAGTTTACCGCGGTCACTTTATCTGCTACTGCTGGATAGACAATCACTGAGTGAATAGCTTCAGCGGTACCAACAGCTTCGACCCGACTCTTTTTTTGCTCAAAATTGATTGGCACAGTAATAACGTTAGCCGCTCGATTAGCACCGGCCGCCTGCACCTCTTGTGGGCAAATAGTTAAAAAAGCAAGCAACCAGACTGAGTGGCGTATTAATGCCATTTTATTTCCTTAAATTATACAATTTTACCTTTTACCTTTTACCACTATACGGATTTTTAAGTCAAGTTGATCATAATATCGTCTCACAATATAAATTAGCGCTAACTAGACCTCACCTATCCTTGAACTACAAAAATAGCGATACACTCAAATAACGTAAAAGCTAAACGTTTAAAATAACTCGTTTTTAAATAACTTTGATATTTTTGTTCTACAAGTTGCCCTTTATTTAACATAGTAGCGGTTTTTTCTTATTAAAATCTCCAGTACTATTTAACAAGTAACGATCACGCCAAATTATTTAATTTTTATATTTTACAATTGATAAATTTCTGTAATATTAAAGCCAATTGAATCGATTTTATAACACTGACGTACTCAGAAGACTCCTTAATAAGTTATTCTGTTTAACCTGACTATCATGAGAACCCCTATGAACGAAAATGACATTTCTTGCCTAGTTAATCTATCATTTAAAGAACTCAATTCTACTTTATTAGCCTTTGCTGATCTTAAAACAGGCCGAAATGTAAGCCAATTTCACCATACACTGCCAAACTACTTGCCAACCCCCCTTGTTAAACTTTCTCAGCTGGCAAATTTTTTGAAGATAAAGCACCTTTTAATTAAAGACGAAAGTCAGCGTTTTGATCTAAATGCCTTTAAAGTACTCGGTGCGAGTTACGCTATTGCAAAGTACTTAGTCAAATTATTAGGACTAGCTGAGAGTGAATTGACATTCGATAGAATCATTGCCAACAAAGCCAAGTATAGAAATGTCACCTTTGTTACCGCAACAGATGGTAATCACGGCAGAGCTGTCGCTTGGGTAACAAAATTATTTGGTTGTAAGTCAGTAGTTTATATGCCTAAAGGCTCTACTAAAGCTCGTTTGGAAGCCATCTGTAGCTTTGGCGCTGAAGCATACATTACTGAGCTCAATTATGACGACACTGTCACTTATGCACAACAACAAGCACAAAATAATGGTTGGGTATTGCTGCAAGATACCTCATGGGAAGGGTATGAAGAAGTACCACGGCATATTATGCAAGGCTATTTTACGCTGGTAACAGAGTGCCTTAGCCAAGAAAGAGACTTATGGCCGACACACGTGTTTTTGCAAGCCGGTGTTGGCTCATTTGCTGCGGCTATCCTTGCCTATATGTCGAACTTTACCGACCGATCTACACCCAAATTTATCATCGTCGAACCTCAAGGTGCTCCATGCCTGTTTGAGTCTATAAAAAATAACACAGGAGACCCTATTCGGATTGAAGGTGACTTACCAACAATTATGGCTGGCCTTGCCTGTGGAGAACCTAGTCAGATTGGATGGAACCTATTAAAGCATTCTGCTCATGCGTTTTTAACCTGCTCAGACGATGTTGCCCGCAAAGGAATGAGAGTACTTGGACATCCATTGAAAGCGGATCACCCAATAATTTCTGGTGAGTCGGGAGCCGTGCCATTGGGCGCGTTGTTTGAAGTATTATCTAATCCGCATTTCCAAAGCATTAAAGAAGACTTAAACCTTAATAGTGACTCTATTGTCTTATTATTCTCAACAGAGGGAGACACCGATCCAGAGGTTTATCAAGACATTGTTTTACAAAATTAGATTTAATGAGTATTGGGTTAACAACTATATAACCAATGAATAAATGAGAAATTAAAAAGCCTGCTCTTGGTTTATTACAAACTGAGCTCGCTATTTTAAGTTCATTATAGTGTCGTCAAGACGCCAAAGCTAATCCCTATAGACTATTCCATATAAACATCTAATATTTCCACTATACGAAAAATCCACGTTATATGCTT
>Ga0307488_10002043_pt1 | contig 17052 bp, 14 predicted proteins | sample SB02metaG_FD_202248 | JGI IMG/M metagenome (GOLD analysis project Ga0307488, IMG submission 202248) | Sea-ice brine microbial communities from Beaufort Sea near Barrow, Alaska, United States - SB 0.2 | ecosystem: Environmental > Aquatic > Marine > Coastal | place: USA: Alaska | collected... | reverse complement strand
GCCTATTTTTAGAAGTCCTTCCACTAGAAGCTATGTAGACATGACAGATCTCAGCATTAACCTCAATAAAATCGCCCTAATCCGCAATTCCCGCGAGGGCAACTATCCGGATGTGGTGGAGTTCGCCAAGGTCTGTATAGATCAGGGTGCCGACGGCATTACCGTTCACCCGCGTCCAGATCAGCGTCATATTCGCCCTGAGGATGTGCGCCGTCTGGCAGCTCTGGTCCAACCTCTAACCGATGTGGAGTTCAATGTTGAGGGCAATCCCTTTGCTCCTGCGATTGGCGACTATCCCGGCTTTATTGAACTTGTCGCTGAGACCATGCCCGATCAATGCACTCTGGTTCCCGATGGCGATGATCAGCTGACCTCGGACCACGGCTTTGATCTGACCAGCTCTGGCGAGCAACTGCGACCCATTATTGAACGACTGCATAGTTTAGGTATGCGTGTAAGCCTATTTATGGACCCGGATCTGGCACAGATTGAGCTGGCAAAAGAAATCGGTGCCGACCGCATTGAGCTCTACACCGGCCCCTATGCCGCGGCCTGGGGTAGCGACCAGCTAGAACCATTATTCCAGCAACATCTAGCCGCAGCTGAACTATCCACTCGCTTGGGTATGGGTGTTAACGCCGGGCACGATCTCAACCTTCACAACCTGGCTAAGTTTGCCAGCATACCCAACCTCCTGGAAGTCTCCATCGGCCACGCCTTTACCGTTGACTCCCTGACCCTGGGTATGGCGAAAACTGTGCAGAGCTACAAAGCGCTGCTAGGGTAAACCATGACTACTCCTGCCCTGACGAGCACCAACCTAACAGTCTCCTGCATAGGGGCTGGCCGTCTAGGCACTACTCTCTGTCGACTATTTCTTGAACAGCAATCGGATATCAGCATTTCGATTGGCCAAGTGCTCAATAACAGCCTCGAATCGAGCCTCAGGGCCCTGGACTTTATCGGTGATGGCACCGCAGCAGAAAATCCAGAAAGTCTTAAACCAGCTGACCTTTGGCTTATCAGCACGCCAGACGACACCATCCAAGAAGCCTCAGAAGCACTTGCCCAGTCGGGTGTTTTAGCGCCAGGTAACATTGTCTTTCACTGCAGCGGGTCGCTCAGCTCAAAGATTATTCGCCTGCCCGACAATCGGTGCTACCGAGCCTCTGTGCATCCCACACACAGTTTTGCCGACCCGAAGACATCTGTCTCTACATTCCCTGGCAGTAGCTGCGCAGTGGAAGGAGACGAGCAAGCGACTCAGGTATTGAATAGGTTGTTCTCTGCCATAGGCGGCAAATGCTTCCCATTACAGAGCGATAAAAAAGGTCTCTATCACGCTGCCACTGTTATGGCCTGCAATAATTTAGTGGCGCTGTTGGCCATGAGTAAGAAAATGCTGGCTGAAGCAGATATAGATTCTGCCCAACAAGAGCTGATTCTCAATCCGTTAATCCGCCAGACCGTTGACAACTTTTTGAATAATCCTAACCCAGCAGATAGCTTAACCGGGCCAATTTCCCGGGGAGACCAGAGCACTGTGGCGACTCATCTCGACGCCCTTGCGTCTCAACGCCAGTGGCGCAATGCTTACACCGCACTAGGTGAAGTGGCGGTGGATCTTGCCAAGCAGCAGGGGTTTGCCAGTGATGAGGAGTTACGGAAAATAATGGATCTGCTGACCAAGACTAATGACGATTATTAACTGCATCAATAACCGCGACTAAATAGAATCTTATGAACCAAACCGACAGCCCCGAATACCTGGCACGCAAATCCGCCTATGACCGCCTGATTACCGTTTTTGGGCGCAAACCGGTGTATGAGATTTTAGCCGACCGCTCACTGGAAGTTTTTCGCCTGCATCTGGCTGAGTCCAACCGCGGTGGTGGCATTGTCGATCAGATTAAAACCTTGGCCGCTCAGCGCAATATTGAAATCTGCTATCACAGCCGTGAACAGCTGGCGCGTATCTCGCGCAATAGTAAACAGGATCAGGGCGTTGCCTGTGATATTCACAGCGCCGGTTATCAGCCCTACAAACAGGCTCTGGAGCAGCTGCCCACAGCGAACCAGCGGCCGCTGATTGCTGTGGATGGAATCACTAATCCACAGAATCTCGGGATGATTATTCGCAGTATTACCGCCAGTCCAGCCTACGGCCTGTTACTGCCCAGTAAAGGCTGTGCCGACATCTCGGCTCTGGTTATCAAGGCCAGTGCTGGAACGGTTTTTAAAGGCAACATACTACGCTGTGAGTCGCTGGCTAAGGCACTGCCAGCCTTCATTGAAAAGGGTTTTGAAGTCTGCACATTGTCATCCCATCAGGCGACACCGCTGGCGGAATTCAAGCCTCAGGCACCGATTATCTATGTCCTGGGCAATGAGACTGAGGGTGTCAGTAAAGAGATTGCGGCCCTGAGTAAGCACCGGGTGGGAATTCCCATGGCAAATGGCGTTGAGTCATTGAATGTGGCTATCACCGCAGCATTAATCGCCTTTAGTGGTCTGTAGTTGGATCTGTAGTTGGGTCTGCAGCAAGGTCTTCAGCTGGATCTTTAGCCTTGAGTGACCAAAGCGGGGAGAATGCCGCAGCCAGTACTGAGACCAACAATGTTAAAACGGCGATCACCGCAAAGGTGGGCGCCAGTCCCGTATGCTCGATGGCATAACCACAGACCCAGGCACCCAGCGGCGCACCGCCAAATAAACACAGCTGATAAACAGAGGCTGCGCGGGAGCGATGAGAATGGGGAACCTGATTGTGCAGAATAGTTCGGCCCAATGTCATAGACAGCCCAGAGAACGCCCCCCAGGCAAAAATGATTGGAAATAAAAGCCAGAAATTCGGCAGTAGCGCGATAAAAAACACCAGCGACCCGCGTCCCAAAAAGCTAATAATCATTAATCGACCGGGACGCTTAAAGGTGTCCTTCTGGCGACTGACGGAAAAATTAGCCGCGACTATACCCAGGGTAAAACTCACCTGCATCAATGCGAACAGCCCTGCCCCGCCCTGATAACCTTCTCTAGCCAACAGCGGCATACCCACCAGATAGACACCAAAGGCGAGGAAGCCCGTAGCTGAGACCAACAACAACAGATGCAGCAGCGTTGTATCCGAAGTGAACAATGCAAAGCCAGCACGCAACTCCTTGAGACTTTTGCGTGGGGCAGGTTTATCGCTAACGTCTACAGGCACTATGGTCTCATCCACAGCCATCTCTGGATGACTGCGTTTAATGAGCACCGAGCTAAGTAAAAACATACATAGCTGAAGTACCAACATCACAGCCAGCCCCAAGCCTTCCAACTGACCGGCGATGGCAAAGCCAATGCCCTGGGCAATAAACTGGATCATCACCACTTTGGCTACGGCCTGGTGCATCAGCGTCTGAGACGCATAACCCAGCAAGCTTTCCCGGGCAGGCTGAACAAAGGCCGAAACCGTGCCGAAGGCCATACCAAACAGAATCAACACAGTGAAGGTCAGCTGATCATAAATAATCGCCCCCAGCAGCAGTGCAATAGGCAGTGTGTAGAGCATATAAAGGCGTGACAGCCAGGTACCACGATGACGGCGATCGGAAATCACACCACCCGGCAATATAAAGAGTAGGTTGGGCAGCAATACCGCAAGCTGAGCCAGACCCAGACGACTGGGGGATTCGTTCAGCACACCGACAACTAGCCAGGGATAGAGCACCGCATGCAGACCCATGGCCAGATTGCTACTGCCAATGGTCGCGAGGTAGTGACGGAAAGAGAATGTTTGAGTTGAAGAGGCTGGAGTGGACAATTATTTACGACGCATTCTAAGGCGAGCTATAACCCAGCCAAGTGCCGCAGCGGCACCAACAATAACCGCCAGCATCAGCATGACAATGACGAGGTTGGAAGCCAGGCTACTCAGGGAGACATTATAAAGTTTCACTGCCATCAACAGGAAGGCCGCGCAGCCAAACATAGACGCCAGCCAAGCCGAACGCTGTCTGATTATTTTTTTCGCAGTTGCCTTCAAAGGTTCGTACCCCAATTAATCGTTCGAATTATATGTCAGGTCTAGGCTGTCTCTTTAACCCATTCACAGCGGATTTGAATATCAGAGCGCTCTGGCTCATGACAAAAACCATCGGTAGCAAAGACAAAGCTGTGCAGGCCGGACATTTCAGTTTCTAAATGCACTGTGGCACTGACCCAGTACATCTTACGCAGCAGCGACTCAAACTGTTCAAGCCAATAGGTCCACTCGTGCTCAACACCCTGATAAGAAGCACCAAAATGCACCACTTCGGTGGCCAGACTCAGATCTGTGGTACTGGGTACGGTGAGTGAAAACATCTCCCGATTGACCAGACTCCAGGTCTCAGCTGAGGGCAGTGACTGCATGGCATCACGGTTGCTGCGGCGCTGTTTAATCAGCTCTTCATTGGCAATATATTTTATGCAGCCGTAGACCACTGACTCACTGCGAACATCTATGTTCATCTCTCTCCTTAAATCATTATTACTACTTAAATACGCTTACCTGTGGGACTATTTATTGCGTTATTTATGGCCTTCTAAAAAAGCCAAAAACTGTTGTTCATCGAATACCGGAATATCTAACGACTGAGCCTTGGTGAGCTTTGAACCGGCTCCAGGGCCAGCGACGACCTGAGAGGTTTTCGCTGAAACACTACCAGCAACCTTGGCGCCGAGCTCCTGCAGTCGGTCTTTGGCTTCGGCGCGGCTCATAATTTCCATGCCACCAGTCAACACCCAGGTCTGACCTTTTAAAGGCTGAGAATCCTGCGCGCTGATATCTATATCGTCCCAGCTGACACCGGACTCTCGCAATGCATTGATAATAGACAAGTTATCCGGGTTACGGAAAAAGTCGCGAATATAATAGGCCACCACGGGGCCTATATCGTCGACCTCTAGCAGCTCGTCCTGATCCGCTTCAATGATCGCTTCGAGAGACCCGAAATTCCTCGCCAGAGTTTGCCCAGTGGCCTCCCCTACTTCGCGAATACCCAGAGCAAAGAGAAATTTACCCAAGGTGGTCTGTCGACTCACGGCAATAGAATCAATTAAATTTTGTGCTGACTTTTCGCCCATACGCTCGAGGTCGGCTATTTTTGTCGCAGTCAGCTCATAGAGATCGGCGGGGGAATAAATCAACCCGCGGTCCACTAGCAGTTCCACCAACTTGTCACCCAGGCCATCTATATCCATCGCCTTGCGCGAGGCAAAATGTTTAATCGCCTCTTTGCTCTGAGCGCCGCAAAACAGGCCCCCAGAACAGCGTGCTACCGCCTCACCTTCGACGCGTCTAACTGATGACTGACAAACTGGGCAGTTTTCGGGGAAGATAATCGGTCGAGCATCCGCAGGTCGTCGATCTAAGACCACCGCAGCAACCTTGGGGATAACATCCCCAGCGCGACGGATAATCACCGTGTCGCCAATACAGATACCCAGGCGGGCAATCTCATCGCCATTGTGCAGCGTGGCATTGCTCACCGTAACACCGCCGACAAATACAGGGGCCAAACGAGCCACAGGGGTCAGTGCGCCGGTGCGACCCACTTGAAACTCCACATCCAACAGCTGGGTCATTTCTTCTTGAGCCGGAAACTTGCGGGCAATGGCCCAGCGCGGTGCTTTGGCAACAAAGCCGAGGCGCTGTTGCAAAGCAAGATCATTGACCTTGTAAACAATACCGTCGATATCGTAACCCAGCTTATCTCGGCGCCCTTGCATACGCTCGTAGTAGGCTTCGCAGGCAGCAATGCCCTGGACGGCTTCAACATAAGTATTAATTTTAAAGCCCCAGCTACCCAATGCCTTGAGCATATTCAGATGGCTGTCTGGGGTTTCCCCACCTTTAAACTGGCCGACACTGTAGGCGCACATTTCCAGAGGTCGGCTGGCGGTAATTTTTGAATCTAATTGGCGCAGACTGCCGGCGGCGGCATTGCGCGGATTAACAAAGGCTTTGTCGCCCTTGGCAATGGCTGCAGCATTGATCTTATCGAAGCCGCCGCGGGGCAGATAAATCTCACCGCGCACTTCGAGTAACTTGGGAATACCAGTGCCGCTTAATTTAAGCGGGATACTATTAATAGTGCGTACATTGGCAGTGATATCTTCACCGACTTTGCCATCACCGCGAGTGGCACCGCGCACTAAGAGTCCTTCCTTATAGAGCAGGCTTACGGCAACGCCATCGAGCTTGGGCTCACAGACATAGGCGATCTGCTGATCATCTTTGTAATTCAGGCGATCACTGATTCGTCGATCAAAAGCTACCAATTCGTCTTCATTAAAGGCATTGTCCAAAGAGAGCATGGGCACATCGTGACTGACCTGAGAAAACGACGGCAAGACTGCGCCTCCCACCCGTTGGCTGGGGGAGTCGTCACTGAGTAATTCCGGATGCTGTTGCTCGATGTCCTGTAGCCGACCCATGCAGCGGTCATATTCACTGTCAGGAACAGTGGGCTCATCGAGCACATAGTAGCTGTGGTTGTGCTGGTTTAACTCATCCTTGAGCTGTTCATACTCTGCGCGAACCTGCTCGAGAATCTGTGCCATTTAAGTATCCTTGTGATCACTGACCCTGACTGCGACGAAAAGAGACGTCGCGGGCGCGCTGCCGATAATGATCGATGGTCTGACGAGTCATGGAGCTACGAGTTTCATCGAGCACGCTGAGGCTCATCACTGCAGCCATACTATCCACCGACTCGATCATAATGTCGAAGGCAGAAACTGGGTCTTCTATATCGTCCAGAGCCATAAATAGTGTGACACCTGGAGTGGTCATCTGTTCTATGGTTTTCAGGTCAAAGGTACCAGGGTTGACTAGATTGGCCATGCTAAACAAGACTTCTCCAGAACCGTCTTCATGGAGATGACGTTGAAATATTTTTGACTCTCCATAACGAAGGCCGACATTGAGCGCAGCTTCTTGAAGCTGTCGGCCAATAAGCACCTCGCCCTTCGGCGCCATAAGGTGCATCACTAATATCTGCTGCTGTGCTGAGGCGGCTCTCGTCGGCGCGGGCGCAGCAGATTTGGCTGGCTTAGCCGGAACTCTATCACTGGCAGCCGGCTTTTCATTGAGTTCAAACTGTTCTTGCTTAGGCTGCTTATGGCCAAAGTCCGGCTTGTTCGCCAAAGCCCGGCGCAAATTTTCCTCGACCTGCTGAATATCTTTTTCGTCACGGATGCCGACTATGCGCGAACCGCCAGAGGGGAACTGGCTGTCATTTAGAAGGTCATCAAAGTCATCATCAGCACGAGAATTTTTCTGTAACTTTCGTGACGACATATGAAGGTTTTCATAGCGATGCTGTTTTATCCGCCGTGCGCCGTCCAACACTACTGCCAGTAAAACTAGCAGGCCTACGGCGATTAAAACTTCTCTTGGGCCAATTACATCCATAAAGACAGCTACTCAAAAAATATCATTTTTATATACCGGGTAATCGCTTTTCAGTGATTGATCCGCCCAGCTCACTACTCCATTAAAACGTTGCTTCTACTATCAGGCATCCGCCAATTCGGCGGCCTGATTGACATCAACACTGACTAAGCGCGAGACGCCAGGTTCATGCATGGTTACGCCCATTAACTGATTGGCCGCCTCCATTGAAATCTTGTTGTGGGTGATAAAGATAAACTGTACCTGGTCGGACATCTCTTTAACCATAGCTGCGTAGCGACCCACATTGGCATCATCCAAGGGAGCATCCACTTCGTCAAGCATACAAAAAGGTGCCGGATTAAGTCTGAATATAGCAAATACCATAGCAATGGCGGTGAGTGCTTTTTCACCACCGGAGAGCAGCTGAATCGAGGCATTCTTTTTACCCGGCGGTCTGGCCATCAGGGTAACGCCAGTATCGAGCAAGTCGTCGCCGGTCAGTTCTAAATATGCGTGGCCGCCACCAAAGAGTTTCGGGAACAGTTCTTGGATATTCTTGTTCACCAACTCAAAGGTTTCTTTAAAGCGGGTACGAGTCTCGCGGTCGATTTTTTGGATCGCCGTTCTCAGGGTCTCCATGGCTTCTTCGAGTTCAGCGTTCTGGGTATCCAGGTAATCTTTGCGTTCAGATTCAATTTTGTACTCGTCAATAGCCGCCAGATTAATCGGGCCCAGACGATTGATACGATTGCCTATCAACTGCAGTTGCTCTTCCCAATCAACCATCTCGGCATCTTCGGCAAGATTTTCCAGAAGAAGTTCAAGGTCGCCGTTCTTCTCAACGATCTGCTCTTCTATGGTACGGCTCAGGGTAATAATCTCTTGGGCGGCAATACGCTGAGTTTCCAAGCGGCCACTCACTTCCTGTAATTGCTCTTCGCGCTCGCTGCGCTGCTTTTCTTGCTTGCGCATCTCATGGTCGACTTCTTCCATCTCTGTGCGAGCGGTGTTCAGCTCCCCTTCGATGGTGAGCCTTAGCTCAAGCTTTTCTTCCAGCTCAAGTTGGTACTTGTCAGATGGATCATCTTTGATGTCAAAGGCTTCTCGAAGCTGGGTGCGACGCTCTTGCAGTCTCGCTACCTGAACCTTAAGTCGTTCGATACCCTCGAGAATGGAGCTTAGCTGAGTGCTCAATGAACCTTCACGAACTGCTAAGTCATGACGCTGATCGCGATCTTGGCGAGCCTTCTGTCTGGTTGTATCGAGATGCTCACGGAAACCTTCACGCTGCTCGACCAATGTTTCACGTCGCTCGGTGTCTGCTTCCATCTTTTCGATGGACTGCTGCAGTAACTGTCGCGCTTCAGCTAAGTTCTCCTGCTCCAGCTGCTGTTGCTGGTGGACTTCGGCAAGCTCTTTATCGGCACGTTCTTTACGCGCCTTGAGCTGCTCGATCTGAACCTGGAAACCACTGAGTTTCGAACGTAGATCGGCATAGGTGCTCTGCTGCTGAGCGACACTGCCAGCAATTTCTTGACGCTGTGCTTCCAGTTCCTGAAGCTTATTTTCATTGCTTTGACGCTGAGTTTCCAATTCGTCAATCTGTGCATCTAGAGCCTGCTTCTGCTCACCAATGCTGAGTAACTCTTGCTTGCGCTTCAAGACACCGGCGGTGGCATCTTTGTCTCGCGCAACCCGCAACCAATTATTGCCCAGCCAAATACCATCCTGGGTGACAACTGATTCAATCGGCGACAACGACGGCTGCAAGGCAACTGCTTCAGCTAAGGTTTCAGCTGCATAAATATTGCCTAACAGACCCTGCACAGCATCGCCGCTGACCAGATCACTAAGCAGTTTGGCTTTGCTACCGCTAGCAGCCGCTTGACCGGTTTTACCAATCAGCAACAACTCGCCTTTTTTGAAGTCATCGAGTAAGCCAATATTGGCCACCACATCGTCCACGGCCACAGCCTGTAGATAGCTACCCAATACAGTCTCGGCAGCCACTTCCCAACCATCGTCTGGCTTGACCGAATCCACGAGACGCGGGTTAGAACCCAGACCTTTTGAATCGAGCCATTTTTTCTCTGCATCATCGCCCATCGCGGCTTGCTGCAGAGCTTCAAGAGAAGCGCGTCGGCCGTTCAAACTCTGCTGCTGACTGCGGGCCTGATCCAACTCAACACTGAACTGTTTGACGCTGGTGCGGGCGGCTTCAATCTGTGCACTGTTTTCGACGCGCTGATTTTCGATGCTCTCACGAGCCTGTTCTGCGTCGCTGAGTTGCTCTTGTATCAGGGCCATTTCTTCTTCAGCCGGGCTGGCTAAATAGCTGCTAGCTTCAGTGGCAAGGTTTTCATGGCGCTCGCTGAGGCGGCGCATCAACTGCTCAAGATGTTGGATGCGGGACTGCTGAACTTCGGCTTGCTGACGCGGGGCCGCAGAGGTTTGATTAAACTCGTCCCAGGCCTGCTGCCACTGCTGCATGGATTCTTCAGCAGCCTGTAATGTTTCCGTTGAAACCGTCTCGGCTTCAAGAGCCAGTTCCAGAGCCGGCGCCAACTGATCAAATTCTGCCTGCCAGCCAGTGGCTTTTTGAACATCGGCGTTGAGGTGCTGCTCGGATTCGGTAAAGTTGCGCTCGGTCTGCTCAAGATCTTTGTGCAGTTCAGAGGCACGCTGTTGGGCGTGTTCTATGGCCTGTTCGATACGGGCAACATCGCCACCGATTTTATAGAAGCGTCCCTGCACCTCATTAAAGGTGTCATTGAGGTCAGTGGACTGAGTGCGTAATTTTTCAATAGAGGTATCACAGCCGATGCGCTCAGTGACAATGCGCTCTCGCTCAATTTCCAACTCGCCAATCTTGTGCTTCTGCTCCGTGGCAGAGGCGTTGTAACCACGCCACTTTAGGGCCAGTAACTCGACTGAAAATTGACGCTCTTCTTTTTTGTACTCGGAATATTTTTCCGCGGCTTTGGCCTGGCGCTCAAGGCGACTCAACTGGCGACCTAACTCATCGCGAATATCGGTGAGGCGTTCAAGGTTTTCCATGGTGCGGCGGATACGGTTTTCCGTGTCACGGCGACGCTCTTTATATTTGGAAATGCCCGCGGCTTCTTCAATATAAACGCGCAGCTCTTCAGGACGCGCTTCAATCAAGCGGGAGATCATACCCTGCTCGATAATGGCGTAGCTGCGTGGCCCGAGACCGGTGCCCAAGAATATATCAGTGATATCACGGCGGCGACATTTGCTGCCGTTCAAATAATAGTTAGATTGACCATCACGGGTCACTTTGCGCTTGATACCGATTTCGGAGTAGGAGGCGTATTCACCAACGATGCGCCCATCGGAATTATCAAAGATCAATTCAATGGAGGCTTGGCCTACAGGCTTGCGGCCGCCTGAACCATTGAAGATGACATCGGTCATGGACTCGCCGCGGAGGTTCTTTGCAGAGCTCTCCCCCATTACCCAGCGAACAGCATCGATAATATTCGATTTACCACAGCCATTTGGGCCGACGACGGCACAGAGATTACTAGGGAAATGGACTGATGTCGGATCAACGAAGGATTTAAATCCAGCCAGTTTTATCGATTTAAGCCGCATAGGTAGTCAGTCTTTTCTGTAATAAGTCGTGTAAAAAATCGTGTAGAACGCGCTTAATTAAAATCAAACAATCACTGTCTACAATTGCTCGTTATTCTACACGTTCAGGCACTGACACAAAACAGAAATAAATACTCTGGCAACTGAAGTTCATAAGCATTCAGCGGAGCTTTAAAATAGCTTGGAAAAACGCCCTACTCAACGAAGGGCGAAGCAATCTCTAGAGAGAATTGAAGTGCGGCGGAATTGCTCTCAACCGCGTCACTAATCACCTGCCAATCACCTTGCTGAGGAGTGGCACTGCCAGTACTGGACAACCTTGCTAGCACTTTGATGTTCTTGTCCGTCAGACTGCGGCCTGCCATCAGCGCATCGCGATCACTAAGCATCAGTTCGAGGGGTAATTGACTGGCCACCAGCTTGCGCGCCGCCAGTGGCATTGGTGGGCCATCAGCTTCGATGATGGCGACAAAAACTAACTGTTCTGGGGTGAACTCGATGCTTGGGTCTAAGCTCAGGTTGATGGTCACTGTTACGCCGTCAAGGTCTGCCGGCGTTTCCGTGGAGGCCACAGGCGCTTCACCCGCCAACTGCACTGCCTGCTGAATTCCACCCTGGAGCGCTTTCCAACTGTCACCCGCGGGGTTCAGCCCAAGAGCGGCGCCCTGCCAATAACTAATAGCGCGCTGGTAATCCGCTTCTTGAAACGCTTGAATACCTTTGAGACCCAACACGGTTTGATTCTTGGAGTCGGCACCATAAGCCTGGTCCAACGCCGCAACTACTCGATCCGAGAAACGGTTGGCATCAACAAAAAATAGCGCCTGTGCGTATTGAGCTAAAAGGTAGGGTTCGTTGGACTGAATCCGCAGTGCCTCGGCAAAATAGTCAGATGCGGCGAGCATATTGCTGGCTACAACTGCATCTTCGGCCAAGATAGTCCAGTAGTAGAGATTATCAGGCCGCTGCTGAACCCGCTCAGCGATTCGGGCAATCAGCTCTGGAGTCACTTGAGACTGCTGATTAACCAAGCGTTCAGCAAGTGTCTCCGCAATCTGCTGATCAATTCCAGAACCCAGGCTGCGATACATCCCCAAACTAGACAGAGAAATCGTCACGATTAAAACCGGCAGTAACCAAAAGCCCTTCGCCATCTTGTTTAACGAGCCATTTGAAGTAACTCGCTGCTGCTGCATAGCTGCGGTGTTGTTTAACAACAGCTGCTCAGCCTCGACCAACATTTGTGTTTGCTGTTCGGCACTGATTTCGCCCCGTTCCAACTGCTGTTGGTACTGCAGCTGCTGATCGCGAAAAACATCAACATTGGCCTGCTCGGCAATATTAGCGGCGTCCTCAGCAGAGCTGCTCTCAGTAGAGCTTTTTTCAGCCTGATCTCGATTTCTGGCGTTATAAAAGGGCAGCGCAACGAAGGGTACGGCACCCAGGAGTAGTATTACTGTGACGAGTCCAAGACTCATTATTCAGATCCTTGCTTAGAGCTATTCAACAACTTATCGAGACGCTGCTGCTGGTCAGCACTGCGTACGGGTGTATCGGCTTCTTGACTGCTGCCGGGCTTCTTGCGTCGCGATAAACGCAGCACAATCAATCCACCCAGGACGACTAACACTACAGGCGCAGCCCATAAAAACCAGGTGGCACGGTTTACTTCAGGGCGGTAGAGAATGAATTCTGAGTAGCGGTTTTTTAGATACTCTTTAATCTCCGCATCGGTTAAATCCTCTTCCAGCAAGCGCTGAACTTCGGCGCGCAGATCCTGAGAAATGGCTGAATTGGAATCAGCGAGATTTTGATTTTGGCACTTGGGGCAGCGCAGCTCTTCGAGCAGTTGTTGATAGCGTGGGCGAAGGGACTCATCGGAGAACTTCACCACATCCTCAACGGCCATAGCCGCACTAGACAGCAACAGCAAGAATAAGCCGATCTGTCTTAACCAGCCCGAACCCGGCAGGAACTTACTGATCATTGGCTTCATCCACTAGCTGCTGATAAAGCTCGCGGAACTCTTCGTTCCAAACTCGCTCATCCACCACACCAACACGACGGTGGCGAATAACCCCCTCAGCATCGACTAGGTAGGTTTCCGGCGCACCGTAAACACCCAGGTCAATACCCAGAATACCTCGGGGATCAAAGATTGAAAATTGGTAGGGATCGCCGCGCTCTTGGAGCCAGTCCTGAGCAAGTTTTCGGTGATCTTTATAATTGAGACCAACAATCACCACGCCATCTTTGGCCAGACTATTTAACCAGGGATGCTCAATGCGACAGGCAAAACACCAGGTCGCCCAAACATTCACCAGCAACACCTGACCATCAAAATCCTCAGTGCTGACTTGACGCTCAGGCTCATGTAATTCTTCAAGAGCAAACTCTGGAAAGGGTTCGCCAACCAGTGCCGAGGGCAGATCCAGAGGGTCCTTGCCGAGACTGAAAAACAAAAAGGCGCCGAGGGCCAGACAGAGAGCAAAGGGAATAAATAAGGTTAAGCGATTCATTGCGCGGTCGCCTCTGTTCCTGACTGAGTGCTCGGCTTACGTCGTCGACGGTAGCGTTTATCCATCACCGACAACAGACCACCGAGACCAATCATTAAACCGCCCAACCAAATACAGCGAACAAAGGGTTTAACATGCAGGCGAATAGCCCAGGCATCACCTTTTAAGGGCTCACCGAGAGAGACATAGAGGTCGCGGGTCAGCCCAGCATCCAGGGCGGCTTCAGTCATCACCTGATTACGGGCTTCATACTTGCGCTTCTCTGGATGTAATACAGCCACCAAACGATCGTTTTTATAGGCACTAATCTGTGCGCGACTGGCACCAAAGTTGGGGCCCTGAACAAAACTGAGATTATCGAAAGTAAACTCATAACCCGCCACCTCAACGCGATCTCCTGGCACCATGCGCACATCTTTCTGCACATCGTAGACCGAGCTTAGGCCTACACCCAGGGCGCAGACGGCTATGCCTATATGAGCGACCTGCATACCCCAATAGCTGCCGGGTAATTTAGTAATGCTTTTTAATCTAGAAGAAACATTCGAAGCGGCTTTGGATGAACCGCGATCGAGCTTTTGCCACAGATCTTCGAGACTCATGGTCACTACCCAAAAGCTCGCGCCAAGGGTGATTACCGCAGTCATCGAATAAGTCTCCCAAGAAATGCTCTCGGCTAAAAATAGCGGCAATATCAGCGCAGCACTGAGGCTGATCAGAAACGGTACCATCCCTTTCTGCAGCAGCATATTAGCGTCAGTTTTCTTCCACCGAGAGAACACCGCAAAGCCCATTGCCACCATCAAACCAAGGGACATGGGTACAAAGAAAAAGTTGAAGTAGGGAGGACCAACGGAGATCTTACCCAGATCCAAGACGTCCGCTATAAGCGGATAGAGCGTGCCAATCAAAATCATCGCCATGGCGCTAATTAACAATACATTGTTGAGCAGCAGCATCATTTCTCGAGACAGGCCGCTATAGCTAACGGCTTCAGTATCGCCCTGTTGGCGCTGCACAACTGGCCCTCTAAGAGCAAATAACAACAGTGAGCTGCCGACCACTAGACCGAGAAAGGCAAGAATAAAGACACCCCGCTCAGGGTCATTGGCAAAGGCATGCACAGATGTGAGCACCCCCGAACGCACCAAGAAGGTACCCAGAAGACTGAGAGAGAAGGCCAAAATAGCCAATAGCAGGGTCCAACTGCGGAAGGCTCCGCGCTTTTCCGTCACCGAAATACTGTGTACCAAGGCGGTTCCCACCAGCCAGGGCATTAGTGAGGCATTTTCTACCGGATCCCAAAACCACCAGCCGCCCCAACCCAGCTCATAGTAAGCCCACCAGCTACCGAGGGTGATACCTATAGTGAGGAACACCCAGGCACTGTTGATCCAGGGTCGCGCCCAGCGCGCCCAAGCACTATCGAATTGACCGCCAATCAGCGCCGCCACAGCAAAGGCAAAGGCCACGGAAAATCCAACATACCCCATATACAGCATGGGTGGATGGACAATCAGACCGAAATCTTGCAGCAGAGGGTTTAAATCACCGCCTTCAGTGGGAGAAAACGGCAGGATTCGCGCGAAAGGATTTGACGTTAATAGAATAAACAAACCAAAACCCACAGAGATAGCGCCAAGAATCGACAGCACTCGCGATGAAAGCACCAGAGGCAAATGGCTGCTAAACAGCGCCACCGCCGCGGACCAGACCGCAAGAATCAGCGCCCAGAGTAATAGTGAGCCCTCGTGAGCACCCCACACCGCACTGATCTTAAATTGCGTTGGCAGCAGAGTATTAGAATTATCCGCCACGTACTGCAGAGAAAAATCATCCTGCACAAAAGCTGCGGTTAAACAGGCAAAAGAGATAGCCACAAAGACCAACTGGCCAAGGGCCAAAGAATGCCCGAGACGCATCCAAGTGCGATAGCCCGTAAAAGAGCCGGCCATTGGAACAATCGCCTGAGCAATAGAGAGACAGAGGGCGATAATCAGTGCTACATGACCATATTCAGCAATCATTTATAGCTCCCACCCTGCGCTTCTTGTTTGGCCTTATAAGCCGCATTCATAGCATCCGCGACTTCCGGAGGCGTATATTTTTCATCGTGCTTGGCCAAAATCTGAGTAGCCTGAAGCACCAAATTTTCATCGACCTTACCTGAAGCAATTGCAGCCTCTCCTTCAGCAAACAGATCCGGAAGAATGCCTGTGTGCTCGACGGTCAACATCTCAACGCCATCGGTAATCTTAAACTGCACCCAAAGGGAATCATCGGAGCGCAACACAGAGCCATCAACTACCATGCCGCCAGCGCGCAAAAATGTACTCTGGGGCGCTTCACCAGAAATAATCTGTGCTGGAGTATAAAAGAAATTGCCATTTTCACGGAGCATATAGACCACCAGACCGATCACTAACGCGGCGGCGACCACAAGCAGAATAACGAGCTGTAAACGTTGTTTACGCAGGGGATGCATTAATTACTTTCCTCATGATTAGACGCTTTTTGGGCCGCAAGGTCACGATCCTGCTGGCGTTGAATATCTCGACTCACTTCTTTTAATAACCGGCGCTGACTAATCAAAGGCGCAACAATCAACCACAGCATGGTTGCCAATGTCACTGCCACTGACGCCCACACATAAATCCCGTGACCGTCCATATTTATCAGCGCGGCAAAATCTTCAAAATACATAATTACAACCCTGCCTTGGCATTCACCAGCTCGCGAACCCAGCTGGTTTTGCGCTCACGACGGAGAATTTCATTGCGCGTGTGCAACATTAGCGCCACCGCATAAAACAGATAAAAGCCAATGATCATCACCAGCAGAGGCATAAACATATCCATATGCATACTCGGCGCCGACGTCAGCTTGATCGTCGCCGGCTGGTGCAATGTATACCACCAGTCCACGGACTTATTGATAATCGGAATATTCACCGTTCCTACCAACGCCAAAATCGCACTGGCCTTACTAGCCGCATCGACGCTGTGATAGGCGTACTGCAGAGCCATTACACCGGCGTAGAGAAACAGTAATATCAGCATCGAGGTAATCCGCGCATCCCAGACCCAGTAAGCACCCCAGGTCGGTTTGCCCCACACCGCACCGGTAAACAGCGCAATAAAAGTCAGCACTGCACCAATGGGTGCCGCCGCTTTCATTACCATAAAGGACATTTTCATCTTCCAAATCAAACCGATGGCGCCGGCGATGGCCATTATAAAGTAGCCTGACTGAGCTAAAAACGCCGCTGGCACATGGATATAAATAATTCTAAAGCTATTGCCCTGCTTGGCGTCTTCGGGCGCAAAGGCCAGCCCCCAAACTAAACCGGTAGCCAGCACTAATAGCGCTGCCAGAGATAACCATGGCAACCACTGACCACTGCGCAGGTAGAACCATCGCGGTGAGCCGAGGCGGTAAAACCACTGCCAGCTTGGGGACTCATTAGAGAGTCGACCAGAGAGCTTGTTGGAGAGC
>Ga0307488_10002042_pt1 | contig 17057 bp, 24 predicted proteins | sample SB02metaG_FD_202248 | JGI IMG/M metagenome (GOLD analysis project Ga0307488, IMG submission 202248) | Sea-ice brine microbial communities from Beaufort Sea near Barrow, Alaska, United States - SB 0.2 | ecosystem: Environmental > Aquatic > Marine > Coastal | place: USA: Alaska | collected... | reverse complement strand
TGTAACGTCATCAGGGCAAATAAAAGTAACAGGATCGAACGCATCGACTGTCGCATTTTCTGTTGGCGATGCAGGCACAGGATTTTTTAACACAGGCTCAAACTCTATTGGCTTAAGTACTGGTGGATCAGAGAAGCTACGTATCGCCTCTAATGGCCTAGTCACCGTTAAAGAAAACCTTTACATGGAAAGTGGTGGCATTTTCTTAGGTGGTTCTGGAGCCAGTAATTACTTAGACGACTATGAAGAAGGCACATGGACTCCTGCAGTAGGAGCAGGATTTACTTCCGGTACTTACAGTTTGCAACTTGGACGTTACACAAAAATAGGGCGCATGGTTCATTTTAGAATTCAATGTAATATAAGTGGTGGTACTAGAAACTCATCGCAAGTGGCTATTACACTTCCTTTTACTGCGGCTAACAATGGTCATCCGGCAGGGTTTGGTGTATGGCCTTTTGTTGACGGTGATGTGACAGGCAGTGTTAGCACAAATCCTCCCACGCTTTATGTTAATGCTAATCAGGCATACCTGTCGATGTATAAAACGACAGGAACATACTTTTTAGGTACAGACTTAGCTGGGGCAACCCCTAACTTCTATGTCTGCGGCTCTTATGAAACGCCTACTTAATTACCGCCAGTGGATTCTAGGCACGGACAGGAGAATAATGGTAGAGATCAAGCCTTGGTTCGGGCCAATCAAATGGTACATGAAGCTCTGTAGGTTCCAAGGCTGGACATCGTATTGGAATGTTATCTACCTTGATCCTAAGTATCTAACTGATGAGCGGTTGATACGCCATGAGATGACGCACATAAAGCAAATGGAAGAAGAAGGTAAGTTTAAATTTACTTGTAGGTATCTTTGGTGGACGTTGAAGTACGGCTATCAAGACAACCCTTATGAAGTAGAAGCTAGAGCCTCAGAAGAAGTTAAACCTTAATGAAGATGGGGCAGAATCACGACATGGAATTGGAAACACAAGCGCAACTTGAGAAACACGAAGCTGAGTGCCTATTACGTTATACCTATGTACAAGACAAACTATGCAGTCTTGACAAGCGACTATGGAGACTTGAAGCTATGGTTATGTTGAATGTAGTTGCCGTCATAGGCGCAGTGCTTGCTGTTTTATCGCAGGTAAACTAAGTGATCCTCGAAGCCATTGCGGTGGTGCAGACCGCCAATGTTGCAATTGGTGCGATCAAGGAACTCATAGGAAATGGTAAGGATCTAGCAGACTGTGGAAAAGAACTAACAACGTACTTTACAGCTAAATCTAAAATTCAATTAGGCGCACAGGCTACAGGTTCAGGAAACGATTTAGAATTATTTTTAAGCCTTGACAAACTCAAGCAACAGGAGTACGAGCTCAAGCAGCTTATGATTTACACCGGACGTTCAGGCATGTGGGATGACTGGATTCGATTTCAAAATTCACAGAAGAAACAGAGAGACAATGATAAACAGCAGATTGCCCTTAAGAAAGCCAGCCGAAGAAAAAAGATTGTGGATTGGACTATTGGGATTGCTGTTGCCATTGCCGCCCTTTCTGCTGTTGGCTTATGCTTTTACATCTTATATTGGGTAATTCAAACTAAGGGCAAATAAGTGTATGAAATATACATTTGAATGTACATTAAAGTGTACAAAGTCTAAGGGTCATTAACGATGGTAACTGTAATGGGTATTGTATTTGTTTTCTTGTCTCAAGGGGTAACTCAGTTTCAAGAAGTTAGAAAGTATGATTCCTTGGACGCTTGTTGGGAAGATGCAAAGGTTGTTATGCAAGACAAGAAGACACCTTACCATATGGCATGCGTTCCACAGTTTATAAAAGGGACTAGTACATGATTGGTTTAGTAACAGCGATTACAAGTCTAGCAGGAACCTGGGTTAAGGGGAAGGTAGAATCGAGCACAGCTATATCCCAAGCCAAAGCATCCGCATTGACCACAGCCGCTCAGTCAACAGCCGATTGGGAACGGATCATGGCAGAGTCAACAAAGAACAGTTGGAAGGACGAGTGGTTAACTATTGTCTTCTCAGTGCCTCTAATACTTGTGTTTATACCAAGCATGGTTCCACACATACAAGCAGGGTTCACTGTTTTGACTTCCTTGCCTGAGTGGTATCACAACGTATTGTTTTTAATTGTCAGTGCTAGCTTTGGTGTCAAAGGTGTCACTGGTGTAATCGAAAAGATAAGGAAATAACTATGATGTACGGTAAGAAAAATTCCGCATACAAGACTGAAAAGAAACCTGCTAAAAAGAAAGCTGTTAAAAAGAAACCTGTTAGTAAGGGTCTTCGGAGCTACAAGTAATGGCTAAGGGCATGAAGCATTACTTTAAGAATGGCACAGAGCACAAGGGAGCTACACACAAAGATCCTAAAGGCAAGCTCATGTCCGGTGCAAAACATACTTCAACAAGTAAGTATCTGTTCCACTCTAAAGATTTGTCAAAGACTGCACAGAAGAAGAGTAAAGCATAATGGCTACTCCTACAAACAAATCATTATATAGCCGTGTTAAAGCAGAAGCTAAAAAGAAATACAAAGTATGGCCTTCTGCGTATGCTTCAGGATGGCTCACCAAGGAGTACAAGAAACGTGGCGGTAAGTACAAAGCCTAAAGGTGGCTTGACTAAGTGGTTTAAAGAAGATTGGGTTGATCTGAAGACAGGAAAAGAATGTGGACGTAAGAGTGCTAAAGGTTCATCTAAGCGTCCCTACCCTTCTTGTAGACCTAAAGCAGTTGCAAACAAAATGACTGCGGCAGAAAAGAAAAGTAGTGTAAAACGTAAAACATCTTCTAAGCCTATTAAGCATAAAGTCACTGCATCAGGAAAGCGTAGGAAATGATAAAAAAATCTTTTGGTGCTCACATTACAAGCGCAGGTACAACCACATTGTACACTGTCCCAACAGGCAAAAAAACTGAGTATCGTGCCGCTTACATTACAAATACGGCTGGATCAAACGGGACTGTGACTATGGTGATTGGAGGTTTAAATTTTCTATCAGGTTATACTATAAGCTCTAAAGAAATCTTACATCTTGGCGGTAGAGAAAATGATTTTATTGTGTTAAAAGCAGGTGACACAATTACAGGTACATCAACGCAAGACATGACAATGATTGTTTCTCTTATTGAGTACGCTGATTTAGTCCAAGGAGGTTAAAATGACTACGTTTAAAAAGAATCCACCACCTCAAATTAAAGGCTATGTCCCTATTGGTAAGGGATATTATTATAGACCGGGCGATACTGTTAACTCAGAAAAACCTAAAAAGAAAAAACCTACTAACCCTATTGATGACGATAAGAATTGGATAAGAACTCCTAACGCACCTAAAGGCAAGAGGTTCTAATGGCTGTTAAAAAAGATTCACGACTTACAAGAGCAGGTGTTTCTGGTTTCAACAAACCAAAAGCAACCCCAAGTCATTCAAAGAAATCTCATGTAGTAGTCGCTAAAGAAGGCGACCAGATAAAGACAATTAGGTTTGGTGAGAAAGGTGCGAGCACAGCAGGGAAGCCTAAAGCAGGTGAGAGTGACCGTATGAAAGCAAAGCGTAAGTCATTTAAAGCTAGACATGGAAAGAATATTGCTAAGGGTAAAATGTCAGCGGCTTATTGGGCTGATAAAGTTAAGTGGTAGGTATTGACATTTGAGTAAATATGTGATATACTATTACTCAATCGTAGGAAACGCAAATGACGTATATTAATTTAGTAAACAACATCTTAAAACGATTAAGAGATAACACAGTGTCAACAGTTGTTGAGACTAACTATGCTGAATTAATCGGTGTGTTTATTAATGATGCCAAACAAGAGATCGAAGATGCTTGGTCATGGTCTGGATTGAGAACTACATTAACTGCAACAACTTCTTTAGATGTCTTTAACTATGAACTTAATGGTAGTCAAAATAAACTCACAGTGTTGGATGTTGTGAACAATACGGATAATACATTCCTTGAGTATAAAACTGCACATGAGATGAATGCTTTATTTTTAAACAACGATCCGCAAAAGGGATCTCCACGGTACTATAGCTTTAATGGTATCTCAACTGATGGTGATACACAAGTAGATTTATATCCTATTCCTAATGATACTTACGTTATTCGTTTCAATGTGATTCAACGTACTGGTGATCTAGTAGAGAATGATGACTCTCCTTTGATTCCTACACAACCTATCTTGCACCTAGCCTATGCAAAGGCTTTAGAAGAGCGTGGCGAGGACGGCGGTATGTCACCTGTATCAGCCTACGCTACAGCACAACGTACCCTGTCTGACGCAATAGCATTAGATGCGGCTAAAAGTCCTGAAGAAACAGTCTGGTATACCGTATGAGCAAACCTTTAGTCTCAGCTTCTATTGCCGCACCGGGATTCTTAGGACTCAACACTCAAGAGTCTTCAATCACCTTAGAAGACGGCTATGCGTTAGAAGCAATTAATTGTATTATTGATAAGTATGGACGGTTAGGTTCTCGCAAAGGATGGGAACTTATAGCTTCAGGTGTAGGACAAGGAGTGTACAGTGAACAAAGTACTAACATTTTTAATAAACCCGTTCTTAATCGAAGCAGTGAAATTGCAAGTATTCGCAGAGACATTGAAGACAATCGGATAGAAATTACCTTTAGTGCAAATCATGGGTTAACAGTCGGGACTACAATAGAAGTTTATGATTTTAAGGCAAGTGCGGGGTCTCTACACCATGAACCCGATGATCTTAATAAACCTACAGCCGATACTGGCTACACTTTTAATGTTGCAAGTACTACGTTATTAACGTCTGTTGATCCTTTAGCTAATCTTGATGGGAGTAGCTCTACAAGAAACACTATTAGTGAAGCTTTGTTTGAAGTTCCTGCCATACCTTTAATTGATGGCGCACATCGTTTAGTTAATGCAAGTGGAAGCGATGACATTTATGTGTGGGGAACTCAAACAGATGTAAAAGAACCTCCGGGTTATTTTGGATTTTATTTTCTTTCAAGCTCAAACCAATTAAGTCCAATGGCAACCGATACTTCTAATGCAGATTCTCTTAAAGAGTTTCAAGCTGTGAGTTTAAATAATCGTGTGTACTTATTTCAAGAAAGTCACTACCCAATGCGAATAGGAGGTTGGGGAAATCCGGGTGTTAAATACTTAGGTGACGTAGAAGATGCTTTTGCTAGTTATATAGATCCAGATACAGGTGTTGCATTTGCAAATGAAGCCGCTTACAGAGCGCATATTCCACAAGCAGATGTTGCGTTATCTGCATACGGACGAGTGTGGTGTGCTCGCACAGCTAATGATAAACTTACAGTATACTGGACTGACCTGCTTGATGGGTCTAAGTGGGTTGGTGGTTCATCTGGTTCATTAGACTTAGCGGCTATTTTAATTAATGGTGGTGATGAGATCACTGGACTAGGCGCACAGAATGGTCAGTTAATTGTGTTCCTACGAAACTCTATTGTTATTTTTGCAGACAACACAGGATCAGCTTCATTTGATCCTGCACAACTTCGACTTGTTGAAGTTATTAATCGTGTTGGTTGTGTCGCAAGAGACAGTATTCAAAACACAGGATCAGATATTATCTTTTTATCTGAAGACGGCTTGCGTTCTCTTGGTAGAGTTATTCAAGAAAAGTCTCTACCAATGCGAGACTTGTCTGCAAATGTCAGAGATGATTTAGTACACGATGTTAGGGGACACCCACTCAAAGATATTAAATCTATTTACTCAGAAGACAATGCATTTTATTTATTGTTGCTTCCAGCTTACAAAAAAGTTTATTGTTTTGATACCCGAAGAACTTTACAAAACGGTGCGTTAAGAACTACTATTTGGGATAATCAATTGCAAGGGGCTATGCTTAGTTTACCTAATAAAATTTATTTAGTAGGTTCTTATGGGTTAGCAGAATATAAAGGCTACACAGATAACAACGAAAACTATTACTTAAAGTATTACACTAACTACTTTGATCTTGGTAATCCGAATCAACTAAAAAGTGTGAAGAAATTAGGTGCGACAGTTATCGGTGGTTCTGGTCAAGACTTTATTTTAAAAGTAGGCTTTGATTATGAAGATGCTTACAGATCTTTTCCAAGTCAATTACAAATAACAGATTCAGCAGAGTATGGCGTAGCTGAGTATAACGTGGCTGAGTATAGTTTAGGTACAGTTTCTAGCGGCCCTATAAAACTTCCTGTAGGAGGTTCAGGTTCAGTACTTCAGATAGGATTTGAAGCGGCTCTTAGTGGAAATGAAATTTCAATTCAAAAAATAGATGTTTATGCTAAACAAGGCAGGATTGTATAATGACTAACTACACAAAACTAACAGACTTTGCAAGTAAAGATGCACTTTCTAGTGGAAATGCTCTTAAAGTTGTTAAAGGTGCAGAAATTAATGCTGAGTTTGTAGCGATTGCATCAGCTATTACAAGTAAAGCAAACACAGCAAGTCCTACTTTAACGGGTTCACCTAAAGCACCTACACCATCTAATAATGATGACTCTACGAATATAGCCACTACCGCTTATGTACAAAATGAGTTCACAGGTTTAGGGGGGACAGCATTAACTTTTACTAGTGGTGCTCTTAACTTAGATAACACAGCAGTTACGGCGGGTAGTTATGGTAGTGCAACTCTAGTTCCAGCAATTACTGTAGATGGGCAAGGACGTATTACTGCCGCTTCAACAAATGCAATTGATCTATCATCAAAGATGTATACGTTTGCTGTAGCCGATGATTCTGTAGCAACACGAGATGTGTATCTAACTACAGGTACGTGGCAAATTCTTGTGTTACATATTGTTGGTGGATACGATACAGCATCAGAATTTAATTTTGACGTAACACGGGCTGTGACTGTTAACAGTACAGACGTAACAGCTACTGCTAAATTTATTAGAACAGGTAGCTCTGGGCTTGGAAGATGGGAAACAGCTACTGATCTTGCAATAGGTTCAACAAGTGTAACGGAAGCAGGGACGTTTACTATTTCAATTGCTGCTCCAGCAAACGTGGTACATACAACAACTTTTCGTTGTCAAGTAACTTTAGAAAGAATTTCTGACTAAATGAAAATACCTGTAGCGGTACAACCTGCGTACACGATTTACTATGAACACTTTGCAGGATTAACATGGACACACGCTGATGTACATAAGTGGACACCTCAGATTCAAAAAGAATTTAAACAAGTACATGGACTTTTGCAAATGATATTAGATGAACCGTTTTACTGCTTAACTGATAACCCTAAGCTAGAGAAGTTTATTAAACTCCTTGGCTATGAGTATGTAGAAACTGTAATTGGTGAGGACGGCCTAGATAGACCTATGTGGAGATTTATAAATGGGTAATTTATTTGGAGGAGGCGGCAATGCAGTCTCACAAGAAGCTATCAGAGAAGCGTCTAGGCGTGCAGACGAATCTTACTTCAAGCCCTTTGCTGTTAAATCTTCAGCGGGTACGGGAGGATATGATCCTGAAACCGGGACGTTTAGTTCAACACTGTCTCAACCGTATCAAGATATTCTTGGTTCCTCTCTTGGGGGCGCACAAAACTTCTTTCAACAGGCGCAAGCTTTTGATCCTCGTCAACGTGGTCAAGAGATCTTTGATGAGCAGTCTGCCTTACTACAACCTCAGTTTCAACAACAAGCACAACAGCTACAACAGTCTTTGTTTGGTGGGGGTAGGTTAGGCTTGCGTATGGCAGGCGAGTCACAAGGCTTAGGTGCAGGCTCAGGCATGGTTAGTCCTGATGCACTCGGACTTGGTAGAGCACAACAGCAGACACTTGCACAAGTAGCGGCTGGATCAAGACAACAAGCTCTTGGTGAGCAAGGTCAGTTGTTTGGCTTTGGTTCACAATTGCTTGGTGCAGGTCAAGGTATTAGTGATATGGAACGTCAACTACTTGCTCAAGGTGTGGATTCTGAGACAGCTCGTGCGGCGGCGGCATACGGTGCAGGTAACCTTGCTATGAAACCTTATGATATGGCGGCACAACAGGCAGAAAATAAAAAGAGCAGCAAGATGAACATGTTTGGTCAAATAGCTGGATTAATGTTTGGATAAAATGTTAACTAATTATTTAATCAAAGATATAAAAGGAATTTATTAATGGCTACTAGAGATCAAGTATTAGGAATGTTCGGAGCAAGGCCAGATCAAATTATGGCGGCAGAACGCCAGCAAACTTTATCTAATATGTCTCAGCTTAACCCTGCTCAACAAGCTGGTCAAGGGATTGGCTTAGGATTACGGAAACTTTTTGGCATGCAATCTCCTGAGATGCAAATGGCAGAAAAAATGCAAGGGGCTATGCAAGGGATAGATCCTAATGATGCAACACAACTTCGTACCTTAGCACAAACGGTTGCAGAGTTTGCGCCTGAAAGAGCATTACAAATTGCTAGTTATGCTAATGAATTAGAAAAACAAACTACAGGGGAAAGAGTTAATTTCCCAATGATTGTAGGTTATGAACCTATAATGAAAGTAGATGCGTTTGGTAATTCTGTCAAAGCTGGAGACAAACCTGTTTATAGAGATGTCCCACACACTAAGAATGCAGATGGTAAATATGTTCCAATGAAAGAGTTTACTCAGCCAGAAACTTCTGCAAGTGAAACTCCTCCTCCTCCTTCCGCAGATGGTGTTTTTAACATTGATACCGGAGTAGTAGAATTAGGAGCAACAGGGTCTGGTGTCGTGTTACCCGGAGAGCCATTGCCACAACCAGAAACTCAACCACAAGGAGTTTTTGATCCCGGCGTTGCTGTGCCTATGACGGGAATACCGGGACAAGAGCCATCTACTGGCCCTCAAAGAACAGGTAATTTTATTCCAGAAGACACTGGTATCCCTACACAAATGCCTAACATAGAAGGCCAAGTGACTTTTGGCGATCCAACAGAGTTAAAAGCTGTAAGTGATGAGCTGAGAGATCAAATTACTGCACTTAGTAACTCTGATGATCCTGAGAAAGATGCAAAAATTGCCGCACTTAAAAAGAAAAGAGCACAAGTTTCTAAATTAATTCTTGGTAGTAGACGACAACTTGCGAGTAAAAATCCTTTAGGTGGAATACGCTAATGCCAATTAGAATTGAGCATCCTACATATGGGATAATAGAATTTCCTGACGGGTTTACTGAAGCGCAAATGAATAATGCTTTTGTTAATCTGGATGCTCGTGAAGGTAAACAGTACGGTATTGGTGAGACTATGTATCGTGCCGCCGAACGAGGTTTTACATCTACTGCCCGTGGGATTGAACAAGCAATCACTGGAGAGATTGAAGATGGTATCTTTACCGATGCTTCAGATCCTCAAAAAGAACGTGAACTTCGTGTAATGCTTGAGCAGAATCCTGTTTCTGGTTACTCCGCATTAGTAGGTGGGTCAGTCTTTGATCCTGTTACATTACCATTTGCATTTACTAAACTAATTAAACTAGGTAATGCTGTAAAAACAGGAATGGCTCGTGGTGTTTCAGGCGGTATAGTTGGCGGTGCAATAGAACCTACCTACGATCAATACGGTGATTCACAAGTTATGAATATTGTAGCAGGTGGAACACTCGGTGGTGCATTAGGCGGTATTGTAGGTAAGTTTATTTCTAAAGCTACAGAAACTGATGTTGTAGATGCAGGTGGTGGACAAGTTAAACTATCTGAAAAAGCTTTAGACCGCGAATTACAAAAAGGTACATTAGAAGATGAAGTTAAACAAGCAATCTCTGATGTAGAAGTAGCTGGTATTGAAGCGCGTGTTGGTGCGTCAATGCAAGAGTCAGGTGCAATTAGTGATATTCAAAAACTAAGTGAACAAGTACCTACTCGTCCAATGGCAAATGTGCCTAAACCACCTGAGCGTGTATTTAATCCTGTTGCTAGTTTACGTGAAGAGCTTAGTACTGTAGCAATGAAAGCACTACCTAATAGAGAACTTGGAGTATTACAAGGTTCTCTTAATTCAGTAAATGCTCAACTTGCAAAAGCTCAACAGATTGCAGGAACTCGAAAAACTGTTGCGGCAAAAGCAAGAGCAGAAGCTAGTGTTCAAAAGATTAAAACTACTCGTGACAAAATTGCAACTCAAGTTAATCAAGCAAAAGCAGGAACAACTGCTCAAAGACATTTAAATATCCTAGAGTCTGGACGTATTGAAAAACTTCCAAAAACAACTCAAGCTAGATTATCAGAATTAAAAACAGAAGCAGGTGTTAATACAACAGAACTTGCTGAAGCAGTGGCAATACAACAGCAACGGTTACCCGAACCAGTTGAACAAGCCATTACAGATATTAATACAAGAGTTGCAAGTAAAGTTAATCCTATTGAAACTAAACCTATTGTTCCTCTTGGTCTTGATGCTCGTCCGGGTGTTGGCTCTACAGGAACTCGTCCATCTGCTCAGTTTGATGCAACCTCTCCAGATGCTCCGGGAGCAGCGGCGGTGCAGAGAGCAGTACTAGGTAGAGCAACTCCTCCTCCATCTGACCGTGCAGATATTATTGGAGCTACCCAAGCAGAACGTAAGTTTCATTCTCGGTTACAAGGAGAATCCGCAGAGCAGTTAGTGCGTTTGCGTAATGAGACACATGGTCGGTACTCATGGAACAATGTAGTCAATGCTGGGGTCGCTGTTCAAAATAAAATACTCAAAGACTATAATGATCTTGCTGAATGGTTAGCAGAGAATCAGGAGAAAGTTTTTAATGCGGCAGAGTTAGAAGCCATTACTCCTTTACTTAAGGAAGCACAACAACGAGTGTTAGATGCTCGAAAGGTTGTATATTATTTAGTACGTGAAGGAAAACTAGATTCGCCCGAAGGACTTAGAGTTGCTCAAGATCTTCAGTATTATAATTTCATTAATAATGCAGGGTTTGTAGCACAGAAAACTAAAGCATCAAATATTATGTCACAGTTCCGTAAAATGAATAAAGAGATAACGTTACAAGAAGGTGATCTTCAGCGTGGTAAAGAAATTACAAATATTATGTTTGGAGTACAGTGTTAATGGGTAAAGTTATGTCAGATGCCTGTATTGCCACACTAACAAGAGTAGGTAATTTTGTTCCAGACGAAAGTCTTTCCCGTGAAGCAGAGCTAGAAGCTTTAAAGGATGCTATTGGTGAGATAGGAAAAAGAAAAACTTTTGCAGACTATGGACTTGAAGGAGTTATTAACGGTTACCTTTCAGGAACAATGACTCCTATTGCAAACGCTTTATCTATTGCAGTACAGAATCTGTTACGTCCAACTGTGTATGCTGTTGGTGCGTTAACAGATGCGACTAAACTGACTAAAGGTAATCGCAGTATGAGCGAAGCTTATGCTATGTTGCAAGCCGCAACAGAAGGGTTTACTGCTGACTTACATTACTTTAGAACTGGTTGGTTGCGTGGTTACCCTATTGATGTTGATGGTTCAGTTAATGAAATTGCAGGAGCCACAGGAAGAACAGTTAAAGAAGTTAGACAATCAATTACAGATGCTTATGCAAGAAGAGCTGTTTTAGAAAAAGGACTTAAAGAAGGTAGTGATGAATACACCTTGCAGTATACAGCCCTTCGGGAAAGATCTGTTCCTCCAGATGAAATGAGAGCAATGGAAAAAGAATACATCCATGAAGGCTATGATTATATTCGTAAAACTATTCCGGGACAAGGTGGGGAAGTTGTTCGTATTCCTACTAAACTAACTGTTGCTATTGATGAGTATGGTAAAGCTAGATTTAGACGACAGAAAGTAGCACAACTTGCCGCGCTTAAAGCACGCAAGGAAGCAGGTGGAGATGACGTTCGCTATCGTGAGTTGTTAGATTCTTATAAAAAAGAAGCATCTGTAATCACTAATGATTTTGGTGAAATGCGAAAAGTTTTTGGTCGGACTTTTGGTGATTCCGAAGATGACTTCCTGCCTTATACAACAATCAGAGAGTTTGCATTAGATAATACATTTCAATCTAAGCTATACGGTATACCTGCACAGATTCAAAAATTAAAGAATGAAGGTGGGCCAACATCTAGGTTGTTACTAGGTACTATGGTTCCTTTTGTTAAGACTCCTTGGAATATTCTTAAAGAAGGGGTGACCTACGTTCCGGGTTTGCCGTGGCTTAACCGACCTGTCTATGCTACAGGAGGTGTTCCAGTTAAGATGAGTGCTGATGAGTTGATACCTCGTCAGGTCTTAGGCTTGGGAATGTTTACTGGTATCATGTCTTTGTATGCCGCAGGTCGTGTGACGGGAGCACCTCGTGATGGTGCTGAAGCGCAATCATGGAAAGATGAAGGTAAACCTGCATTTGCAATTAAGATGGGTGATACATGGATTCCTTATCAAAGGATTGAGCCAATTGCTACGGCTTTTGGATTAGCAGGTGATCTTCAAAGAGCAGTAGAAGAGTATAGTGCTGATCGTAATCCTGATAAAAAACTATGGGGCGATTTGTTTACAGATATTATGGTTGGACTTAAATATAATATTATGTCTAAGTCTTTTATGGAAGGTTTCTCTTTAGTCTTGGAAGCCGCAACAGATCCTGCTCGCGTAGATGAGCGTGTAGCTTCTCAGTTACTACGTCCATTAACTCCTGCAATTGTTAACGAAGCCGCACGTATCCTTGATCCACTTGAAAGACAAGCAAGTACTCCACTTGAAAAACTTCAGCAACGTATTCCGGGAATGCGTGAGCAACTACCAGTAGAGTATGGTTTGTATGGAGGGCCGCGAGAGACCAATCGTATTCAAGCTATGACTGGCTTTGGTATTGTGTCTGACTCAGAGAGAAGTCCATTACAAGTAGAACTAGGTCGCTTGAACTATACCAAAGGTCGTGTCGGAGATAAAATAAAAAGCGTTGATCTTAGTAATGAACAACTAGGTAAGTACCGTCAACTTGCGGCAGAGCGTTTAACGCCTGTCCTTACTGACCTAATTCAAAACCCAAGCTGGGCTAAATTACAAGACTCACAAAGACGCAAAGTTTTAGATAATCAAATTAATAAAATAAAATCAGGTGTGAATAAACAAATATTTGCAGAACTCTATCGCTCTGATAAAGACATGGCGAAGAAGTTTTATAATGCAGTTCTAAAACAGAAAGGATTAGAAGATGTTCTACCATTCCAGAGATAAAAAAAAGCCCCCGAAGGGGCAAGTCACTGGAGAGTGAACTATAAGAAGATTACCAACCCCAATCTTCACCTTCTAAACCTTGTGCGTTATAATCGGTTACCCGTTTCTCGAAAAAATTCGATAAGCTAGATCCACCAAGCAACTCTTCCATCCAAGGCAGTGGATTGTCTTTGACTTTCCAATTCGGTTTGAGACCAAGCTGGATAAGTCTCCGATCAGCCAAGTATCGAATGTATTGTTTAACGTCCGTAGCTGAGAGTCCTTCCAAGTCACCAAGTTCATAAGCCAAGTCGATAACTTTATCTTCCAACCTGATAGACGTTCTAAACATATCAAAGATAGTTCTTTTAAATTCATTATTAACAACTCGTGGATGCTCCTCTGTAAACGCTCTAAATAATTTAGCCATGCCTTCTGCGTGTTGAGACTCGTCACGCACTGACCACTCAACTACAGTACACATACCGGGCATCTTACCCTGCCGTTGATAGTTCAACAGCATTGCAAATGCACTGAATAAACTTACACCTTCATTAAGAACACTACGCGCAATAGCCAGTGCAGTTCCTGAGATACTATGTACGTCAATGTCTGACATGAACTCTACCTTGTCAGCCATCTCAGAGTACTCAAGGAACGCTGTGAACTCTTCTTCTGGTAGTCCAAGTGTATCATTAAGTAAAGCATACGCACGTTGATGAATGAACTCACGGGATGCAAATGCAGTCAGCATAGCCCGTATCTCATTGTTCTTAAACTTAGGTATATAGTACTCAAGGTAGTTCGTACCAACGGCTACGTCTGACTGAGTAAACAACCTAAGAATCTGAGTGATGTGATTCTTTTCGTTTGCTGTAAGCTTGTCTGACTTCCAATGGTTGATGTCTGTTTGTAGTTCTAACTCATCTTCGATCCAGTGTATACGCTCATGCTCTGTGGCATACGTTACAGCCCAAGGATACTTAAATGGTTTGTAGGTTGTATTACTTTCCAGTAGGCTCATGTTTTTTCTCTTTTGTTTTGTTCTTGTAATTTGCGTATCTCATTGTTTAGATCTACAATCACGTTACGACAATCGTTTAATAATGTTTTGTTAAAAGGATCTAAGTCTTTAATTAGATCAAGTCGTTCTAACATTATTTTTACTTTCTCTTGCATATCTTACCCTTGACAACTTACACATACATCATCTTCAAAGTCCTTCAAAGCATTACGCACTACCTTAGTACCAACCTTCTCAGCAGTTACGCCTGATGTTGTACGCAAGTAGTATAATCCTTTTAATCCTTCCTTCCAAGCCTTGAGATGAACTTGATTTACAATTGCCTTATCACTTCCTGATGGGAAGAATACGTTTACTGACTGTCCTTGGCAGATGAACTCCTGTCGCTTCGCCGCATGCTCAACAACCCACGCTTGATCGAGTTCAAAGGCTGTCTTAAAAACGCCCTTTTCACTGTCTGTGAGGAAATCCAAATGCTTGACAGAGCCTTCGTTTTCAATAATAGTTTTCCACGTTTTATCATCATCTTGACCGTATCGTTGCAGTACTTCTTGTAAATATGGATTGCGTATAGTATGACTACCAGCCCTAGTCCTATGCACATAGCAATTTGAAATAACAGGTTCAATTGAAGCAGAACACCCACATAAGATACTGCTATTAGCATTAGGAGCAATAGCCAACAAGTGCATATTTCTAACACCAGTACCGTATCCATCAGGACATTCACCAAGCTCCACGCCCAACTGGTACGTAGCTGAGAGAGCTTGCGACTTAATGTCTTTGAAGAGCTTGTAGTTTTCACTTGCCGCTTCCCATGACTCCCATGCTATTCCTTTGGCTTGGAGGTATCCGTGGAATCCCATAGCACCCAAGCCGATTGAGCGTTCTCTGTAAGCTGAGAAGACAGCTTTTGAGAGTTCTTCTGGTGCGCTGTCAATAAAGTATTGTAAGACGTTATCCAAGAATCTGATAAGGTCTGCAACCATTCCGCTTGACTTCCATTCATCGTACCGCTCAAGGTTGACGCTTGAGAGGCAACAGACTGCTGTGCGTTCTTCACTTGTAGCGAGATGGATTTCATTGCAGAGGTTGCTACCATTAATTGTGAGTCCAAGCTTTTTCTGAGCGTCAGGTAAGTCTCTTCTGGCTGTGTCGATAAAGTTAAGGTATGGGCTACCAGTTCTGAAGCGAGCCTCAAGGATTCGCTGCCACAACTTACGAGCTTGGACTGTATCTCTGACAATTCCTGAACTCGGGTCTCTAAGATCCCACGGTCTATCATTTACTACGGCCTCCATAAATTCATCAGTAAGATTTACTGCATTAAAAAGATTAAAACATTTGCGATTGATGTCACCACCAGTGGGTACTTTGAAGCCTATGAACTCTTCAATGTCAGGGTGACTTACGTCTAGGTACGCCGCGTAGCTCCCCTTCCTTGTCTTCCCCTGTTTGTACGCTGTCATCTGGCTGTCGATTACTTTCATAAACGGGATCGGCCCCGGTGCTTTCTCGCTGATACCTCGGACGCAAGACCAATGCCCACCCACACCACCTCCCTTTACTGAAAGCCATGCTACTTCGCCATTGTGTTCAATAAGACTATCAAGATTGTCACCCACGTAAGTAAGGAAACAACTAATAGGCAAGCCCCGATTGCTTCTGAACTGTTCAGGTGCGTTTGAGAGGACAGGTGACGCAAACATAAACCAACCCTTTGAAGAGTAGTCATAAATGCGTTGTGCAAAATCGAGGTCACCTTGGCAATAGGCCACGCTAGCCCTTGCAAAAGCTTCTTGGGGAGAATCTTCATGGTCAAGCATGTAGTAGTCATGCATAAGTGTAACTGCTTGTTTACTAAGTCTAGCATCTCTTTCCTCATCGATGGTGATCCCAAGGTGTTGTCTCATCTAAATCTAACTCCAGTGTATCTTGTTTTTGTTCAATCAAATCTGTAAACCTATCAATTAAATCTTCCGAAGTAATCTCTAAAGTTTCCAATAAAGTTACTTCATCTAACTGTTTGAGTTTATCTTTTATTTCTTCAAGCGTAAGCATCTAGTTTACCACACTTCTATTAATTTGTCAAGATAATGTTTACACTTTTGCAAGTCTAACACGCCGCCTTTATCCTGAAAGCGAGCGATGTATTTGATAACATTACCCGTTAAGAATCCTTTGAATTGCTCCTCAGTCAGCCACTCTTCCATTGCATCCCAAGGCTGTATCTTCTTGTCGGTGTAGTGATTACCACCACGTTGATAGTCACGCGCTATTGTTTTTAATGCGGCAACATTAGAAGCCATCTCAGTTAAATCAGACATAACGATTCCTTAGATAGTTAAGAGACACAGGCATCTCATCAAATGATCCTTCATTGACTTCATGTAGCATCCAGATACCTGACCACGATCCATTTGTTTGTGGGTTAAGATACTCTTCCTCATGCATGTAATAGATACCCGCAAACAATCCTGTGATACGTGTACCATCAGCACGTTTTGCAAAACTAATTTGCCTATCTTGCACATGCCCCATCACACAACTCATGTGCTGTTTAGTCAGTAAAGAATTAGATGATGCTACTGGTCTTCCCATAACACCACTAACAAAATAATGACTGTAACACACGCCATCGATAACCACAGGCTGTAAGAACCCATACACCTCCCACCCCATTTCTTTTAATTTCAAGTCATCGAAAGACATCAGACCTTCTAGCTTAGGGTCCGCTTCAATTGCACGCGCAATACGATTCTCATGGTTACCTAATGTAAACACCAATCGTGGATTCCACTGCTTGTGTTTGTTTCTTGATAACCGTTTCTGTTCTTTCCTAATAGGCGCAAGGAACGCTT
>Ga0307488_10002041_pt1 | contig 17065 bp, 5 predicted proteins | sample SB02metaG_FD_202248 | JGI IMG/M metagenome (GOLD analysis project Ga0307488, IMG submission 202248) | Sea-ice brine microbial communities from Beaufort Sea near Barrow, Alaska, United States - SB 0.2 | ecosystem: Environmental > Aquatic > Marine > Coastal | place: USA: Alaska | collected 2017-05-06 | reverse complement strand
TTTATATTAGAAATATATGAGTGTTTCAAAAAAATCTCAAACTACTAATTATGAAAGTAACGAAAGTAACAATTTAAATAATTATCGTGCCACCGATAGGTCTAATCGTGGTAGCTCAACAATGTCGGGAAAAGAATCTTCACTTCCGGACACAGAAAAAGAAACTTCATCATTGCTACGCGATGTTCCAGAGGGGTCTGATAATGAAGAACGCAATGAGGAAATTTTACAAAATTTAGTTTTAAATTTAAAAGTAATTGCTAAAGTAAAACCAAATGATAAATTAAATGTTGATATATCTAATAATAAAATTTATATAGATAATAATTATTATACTCAGGGATTTATAAGATATTATAATTCTGATTCAAGAGCAAAAACTTTATCATTTTTAGAGGAATTAGATAAAAGTTTAAATAAAGAGATAAATAATTTAATAAATAATTTAAATAAAAAAAATAGTAATTTTTTAAAATTAAATAAGTCACATTCAATTAACGAACAAAGTGAACTATCGTTGCAAAATAATTATTTATCGGATGAACCATCAAATATTCTAATAAATTTATCTCATGATTTAAAACAATCAGTTGGAGGTATAAATAATCTTATTTTAACATATATAGAGGATGAATATATTAAATCAAAATTAGAAATTTTGGTAATAAATATAAATTTAAAAATTACAAAAATATCGAGTTTATTAAAATTATCATAATTTGAAAATTGAAATAATTTTACAAATAAAAATTTAATTTAAAGATTCTATAAATATATAAGTATTATATGTCTATACAATCTTTTTATAGAAACAAAATAGATAATACAACAAAATTTTTATCGAAGAAGCAAAAATTAAATTTTCAAGTAATATCATGGGAAGCTTTTGATGAAGAGACATTCGATGAAGAGGGAGAATTTGAATATAAAATATATATGTTTGGTGTAACTGATGATAATTTAAGTATAAGTGTAAAGATTGAAGGATTTACACCATATTTTTTTGTAAAAATACCAGAAAATTTACAGGAAAATTGGAGTGAATATAAAACAAATGAAATATTTAATTTTTTAAAGAAAAAATTATACAAATTTAAAAATGGATTATTGAAAGTAAATGTAGTTGAAAAAAAGGATATTAATGGTTTTACTATGCAAAAGAATTTTAAATTTTTAAAGATAGTAACTAAATCAGAAAAAGTTTTTAAAAAATGTAGATATATATTATGTCCAACATATACAACATCAAAACCATTAATTTTATCAATATCAAATTTAGAAATTAATTTTGAAATATATGAAGCAAATATAGACCCATTTATTCGTTTTGCACATGTAAGAGATATTAAGATGGCAGGATGGTGTGAGATAGATAAATCTAAAATTTGTGATGAAGATTTATCAAGATGTCAATTAGATATTTCATGTAAATGGAATCATATAATAGGAACGAATAAAAAAGATATAAGTAAAATATTAATAGCAAGTTATGATATTGAATGTGTTTCAGAAAGAGCAAAAAAATATCAAAAAAATATTTTTCCGGATTTTGAATTAGAAAATGATAAAATATCACAAATAGGAACATCTTTTTGGATTTATGGTACGAATAAATATATTCATCATATTTGTACATTAAATAGTTATGATAAAATGGGGGTAGATAATGTAGAAAACTTGATAATAGATGTATTTGAAAGTGAAAAAGAATTAATAAAAGGATGGATAAATTTAATAAGAAAAATTGACCCAGATTATATTACAGGTTATAATATAAATGGTTTTGATTGGAAATATATTAAAGAAAGATGTAATATGTTAGATATATATTTAGATTTATGCAGATTAAGTAGATTACATGATGTACCGGCAAAATTTGTTGAAAAAGAATTAAATATTGCATCGGGTCAAAATAATTTTAAATATATGGATTGTCCTGGTATTTTAAATAGTGATTTAATGACGATAGTAAAAAGAGAACAAAAATTAACATCATATAAGTTAAATGATGTAGCAACAATACATATTGAAGACCAAAAAGATGATTTAAGTCCATTAGATATTTTTAATAAAGCAGAAGGTTCTTCTGAGGATGTAGCTTTAGTTTGTAAATATTGTTCAAAGGATTGTTATTTAGTTATAAGATTATTAAAAAAATTAAAAATTGTGACGAACTATATTGCAATGGCAAATGTAACTTCAGTGCCAATAATTTTTATTGAAACAAGAGGTCAACAAATAAAAGTTCATTCACAAATTTTAAAGAAAGCAAGACAAAGAAATTATTTAGTACCAACATTACCATATAAAGATAATACAGATGTTAATGAAGATGAAAAATTTACAGGTGCAACAGTTTTAGACGCTGAACCTGGTGCACATTTTGAACAAATATCAGGTTTAGATTTTGCAAGTTTATATCCATCAATAATGATTTCAAAAAATTTATCTTATGAAACAATGATTAAAGATGATAAATATGCTAATTTAGAAAATGTAAAATATGAAGATATAATATGGATAGAAAATGAAGGAAAAGAAAATGAAAGAACAGAAAAAGTAAGATTTATAAGGTCAGAACAAGGTAAAGGAATTTTACCAGAAATTTTAGAAGAATTATGGAATGAAAGAAAACAAATAAAAAAAGAAATGAAATTAATAAAACAAAAAATAAAAGAAGCAACGGCCGGTAGCGACACGAAACAACTAGAAGAATTAGAAAATGACTATGCGATAGCTGATGGTAATCAATTGGCAATGAAATTATCAATGAATAGCATTTATGGATTTACAGGTGCAAATTATGGAAGATTACCAGAAAAAAGAATAGCAGCAGCGGTAACGGCGACAGGAAGAGATATGATAAAACAATGTAAAAATTTTGTAGAGAAAAATTATAATTGTAAAGTTGTATATGGAGATACAGATTCAATATATGTAAAATTTTTTACAGAATATTCGGGACAAGAACATATGAATGAAGTATTTAAATTATCAGAAAAAGCAGCGAATGAATTAAGTGGATTATTTAAAAAACCAGTAGAAATGGAGTTTGAAAAGGTTATGTGGCCTTTTATTTTATTTTCTAAAAAAAGATATGCATGTGTAATCTGGACAAATGAAAATAAGCATGATTATATAGATTATAAAGGAATACAAGTAGTTAGGAGAGATAATTGTCCACTAATAAAACAAAAATCAATGAAAATTTTTGAAACAATATTATTAGAAAGAAATATAGAAAAATCAGTTGAAATGGCAAGAGAATATTCAAAAAATTTATTAGAAGGTAATTATCCAATTAAAGATTTAGTAATATCAAAATCATTAAAAGGATATGGAAGTTATGAATTTGATAAACAAGTTCAATGTATTAATTGTGGTATGCGTTGGTATACAATTCAGGATACAAAAAAAAAATATAAAATACCTATGAATGATAAAAAATCATTATTAGAAAACATTAATAATTTTATAAAAGAAGAAAAATATTGTCATAAATGTAAAAAAGATACTTATTTCATTAAAAATAAAGCAAATATACCTCACGTTGCATTAGCTAGAAAGATGTATGATAGAGACCCTTATAATTGTCCAGTAGCAGGTGAAAGGGTACCATATGTATTTAAAAAAACAGATAATAAAAAAGATTTACAGTTTCAAAAAGTTGAGGACCCAGAATATTTAATTAAAAATGGAATAGAATTAGATTATGAGTATTATTTTGAACATCAATTAAAATCTGCATTAGATACAATTTTTACTCCAATTTTAAAAGAGGAATTAGAAAAAAAATTATATGATGGAATAATAGAAAAAAAGAAAAAAAAAATACTTAAAGAATAAATAAATAATAATTACAAATAATATGGCATCTTTAGTAAATACAACATTTTTGATTATAACTTGTATTACTAATTTACTTGTTCCCACTAATTATTTTTTAACGAATGAAACAAAGTCAGATGCTTGTGTCACTTTTAGAGTTGGTCCGGGAACAGGCTGTGCTTGGATGTGTAACTATTGTTCTAATGCATTAGGAACGAATAATTATTATTTTACAGATGGTGTATGTCATTATGAAATAGGTGGTTGTGTAGGAAATCCACAGGCTGATACAGATTATACTTGTTGTGGGGTAGTAGAAGAGTCGTCAGAAATGAATGAGTCGGAAATGTTCGCATTAGAAGATGAAGTAAATAAAATGTTTTCATTTTAAGGAAAAGAATGAGATTTTTTTAATTTAATTGTGGTTTGTTTTTTTGGGGAAGGGGGTAAAAAAATTTTATTGTATGATTGAGATGATTTAATTATATTTTTTTCTTTATATATTTTTTCATCAATATATTGTATAATAGAAGTCCAAAATATTGTGGCAGCATAACCATATATGTTATGACTATCAGAATATATTTGGAAAAGATTTGAAATAATTTGTAATTCTTTATCTGAGGGGGATTTTAAATGGTAATTGGTAATAATTTTATAATGCATATTATCAACATATTCTAATTCTTCTAAAATAATAATACAATCATTTATATTTTCAATTTTTTCTAATTTGTTTCTTAATGTAATTTTAATAGGTTTAGAATAAGGTTGAGTTTTAGGAACGTGATAATAATAATATTGTTTATAAAATTTTCTTGATAAACAATAATTAGTAGTGTAGTCTATAGAGTCTTCAAATAAAATTTGAAGAAAAAATTTAAATGATGTTTTATACATTAAATTTTGTTTTTTTAATTAATTTATAATTTTAAATTTAAAATTATTATTAATTATAGTTATTAATAATAATGAATGGGGTGTTATTACCAAATAATATACAAAATTTTAGACAATTCGAAAATAATAAATTAGAATATTTAAATAACGAAAAGTCAACATTTAATAACGCACAAGGTTTTGAATTTTTCAGTAGCGAAAGCTCAGCAACAGATTTCTCAAAAGTTACAATTTCAGATGGATTTAAGGAGGGGGATATTATAAATATAAAAATAATAACATCATTACCAAATGATATTAATAAAGGAAAAGGCTACACATCTGATGATAAAACAAATTTATATTATAAATTTGAAAGTCTAGTTGTTAAAAGATTTTTAGCAACAAATTATTTAAGAGATGTAAAAGAAGATAAAATATTTGTAGATTTTGTTGAACTTACAAATGAACTTAATTGGATAATTAAAATTTATGACTCCAACGAAAAAATTTTTAATACTGTAAAAACATTATTCACAGATAAAACATTAAATACGTTTTTTCCAATGATTGCTGATAAAAAATGTCCACTACCTATTGGAGGATTAGATTTAACAATTAAAGATTTTAATTTAGTATGTCAAAGATTATTAGTTAATTTTATAGCTTGTAAAATAGATTTCACTACACCAAATGTTTTAACTGCAAAAACTCAATTAGATGAAAAAATTGAGGGAGCAGATAAGGCTCTAGAACTTTTAAAGAAACAATTATTTGAACCATTCGAATCATTTACAAACCCTGCGGGTTCTGGAAAAGAAAAATTTGGAGAAACAGATGAAAACTGTCTTCCTGTAATAGGAAAAGGCTTCCCGTCAGGCATCGCTGATGAAAGAATTAATCGTTATATTACAGCAGGATTTGCGGCAGGATTAGCGTCTGGCGTCGCAGTTCAGCAGGTTGATATCCAAGGTGAAGCCGAAATTTCCACAGCATTTAATTTATATAGTGAATGGTTAACAAAAATTAAAGAATGGATTGCAGAGCCAGACCAATTCAATATATATGCTAATATTAAAGAACCAAATAAAAAAAGAGCAAAAGAAGATGCTGCTTTACTGGTGCGAAAAATAATTGATTCGCCTCCTACTGGAGATTTATTTCCGAGATATTCTAAAACAACAAGTAAAATAAATGGAATATTTGCATTAGGTGGTTGTACTATTAAACAAAGATTTAATAGTTTTTTTCCCAATTTTAAAAATTTGTATGATAAATGTATAGATTTATATGAATCAGCTGTAAAATTAAATTTACAGCAAAATTATGCTGAAATTAAAATACCGCTTGATAGAGCAAAAGAATATTTAAGTAAAGAAGAAAATACATTAACTGAATGGGATAACATTAAAAAGGAAGTTTTTGCTTTATGGCTCGAAAAAGGACAATTATATAAAGTTGATGATATGTATTATGACATGGCTAAAGCTTATAATTATATTTATGAAGGACAATCGAAATTTTTTGAAAGATTAAGAATTAATGTTAGAATAATTAATGGTAATATGGGATTTAAAGATACTATTTATAATTTAACCGGTGCTCCTAATAATAAAAATCCTTCTATATTTGCAAATGATATATCTACATATTTTAGATTGGTTAAGCCAACAACATTTGACGAATTTATTACAAAAGTACAAAAACCAGGAGGGAGGAGTGAAACAACTTTTAGAATAAATTTTTGGAATCCAAATGACCCAAGTAACAAAAATTTTGGTACTATTCCTGTTTTAATGGAAGAAGCATATAAAAATGCCGTGCAGAATCGTTTAATACCAGATGATGCAGAAAAAAAAACAGCATGGAAGGAATTTTTTAATCAAATATATTATATAAATCGGGAATGTGTTAGAGCAAGTGATAGAATGAATGATAAACGGCCTGGGGTAAAACAAATAGAATTTGAATTAATTTATTCTATGATTATTGCTCAAAAAACCGTTAGAGAATGTTTTTATAATGCCCTAACAGGCCCCGATGGTAAACCAAATAAACTATATTCATTTGTAAAAGAAGAAGACGACACCAATCCCGACGAGGCGCATACAGAAGTGATTATGAAATATGCAGACATAACAGATAAACTTATTAGATTAGATGATGAAAATAAGAAATATGAAAAAGATAACAAAAATTTAAATTTAGAAAAAATAATAAGGAAAGGAATTTTAAATATTCAAAAAAGCGACTCTGAAATAATTAACGGTAATTTAAAAAATAGGATATCTGTAAATAAAAATAAAAAAGATGGTTTTGAAGCGGCTCTTGGGGTTGGTAACATGCCAGATAGAATTGGACTTTCTAAAGTTATGATAGCAGCAGAATTAAGAAATGGAGAAGACGAATCAATTAATTATCCATTTATAAATTTAGTAGTTCAACCATTTTACGCTGAAAAAAAATTTTTGGAAATATTTAAGCAAAAACATTTAGTGGACGGTAAATTAAATGATAATGGTCTTTATTATTTAGATGACCTTGATACAACTTCGGTAGAAAACATGAAATTTTTTAATAAAATTGCTATAGCCCTTAAACAAGCGATAAAAAGTTTTGGAAAAAGACTTGAGATAGAACTTTATACTACACCCGAAAAGAGAAGAGAGAACAAAAGTATGTTTATAGATGATTTGAAAACAAGAACAGAAATGTATACTAATTTTGAAAAATTAGAAGCAGCAGAAAAAGCAGCAGCAGATGGAGCAGAAAAAGATAAATTAAAATCGATGAAAGATAAAATTAACCCGACCACACCGCCGGTGCTAGTTGTTAAGGATTTAGGAAAAATTTTCACTGAATTATCTGAAGAAGAACAGGATTTAATTCTTCAGGAAGTTCCTTTAGATATTAATGTTCAACCTACAATTAGAGAAATGTATGATACTTTTCAATTAATGGAACATGTTAACCCAAGGGGAACAGGATTAAATGGAGGATTAAAAGGTTTACCAAAGGAAGTTTTAGATATATATCATCCACTCCCCAGAACTGACCCCACGCCCGAGGGCGCGCCGAATGTATATAAAAATTCTACCAATATTTTTATGTATTACCTACCACCTGTTTGGTCTTTTAAAAGAATTTTTGATAATATTGAAAATAATTTAAGAAATACTATATATGCGAATATAAGAGATAATCACAATTTATTTTTAAACGATTATTATGGACTGGAACGCGATTTAACGTTGAAGTCAATACCAGAAATTGAAAAAGTAATGATTCGAAAGTTGAGAGAGGGTGAGGGAGGAGGAAAGGGTGGATATTATAAAGTTTTTGAAAAGTTGAATAAATTTATTATTGAATATCCAAGCGATAGTTTGTGTAGCAAAGATAATGTAATTTTTTATAGATATAATGATAAAAAATCATTTTTTGATTTTAATAATTTATTTAATGGGGGAAAAGGTTTTTTTGCAGGTAATGTATACACTGAAATAAGAGAATTTCCCGGAATAAATGCTTTAAAATGGCCAGAAGTTTTAGAAAAAATACAGAAAAAATGTGAAGAATTAGAAACTGTATCAACTCCTAATGATAAAATTGCACAATTAAGAACATATTTATCTACTGACATTGCTAAAGAATATTCACCTGGAGAAACATATCCTTTTGAATATCATCCGTCGCAAGACGCGGTACCCCCACAAACTTGGGCTGAATATATTATAATTTGTCAGGGTTTAGTAGCTCGTGACTCAACAACGTCCGTACCAGTTCCAGGAAATAAATATTTACAAAGATTATTTGATAGTAATGATGCTTTATATGATGCGGGGGAATTATTAAAAAATGAAGATTTAAAAAATTTTCCAGAACTAAAATATAAATATGAAAGCGTTTTAAAATTAGCGATAAGTACTATTGCAAGTTTATTTGACGAGTTAAATAAAGATAAAGTAGATGATATAAATTTTTATTATAGGATAGCAAATACAAATGATGGTATAATAGATAAAGATATAAATAAACAAATTATATCAGCGATTTATAGTGACATTGAAATAGATTCAGATAAATTAATAAACTTAAAAAATTTATATTTACCGGATGAAATATCAAGTGCTGCATTTAGGAATGCTGAATATATATATAATATTTTGATAGAGAATGGTTGGAACACTCAAGACCCAAGTATTCCAGGTATGGATGAAGCTAAAAAACTACTTGAATTAATAAAAGATTTAAGTCCTTGGGATGCAAAAGGAAACGCGTTAGATTCAAGAATGATGCAATTTAGTTTTCCTTTTTGGGGGGTAATGCCACCTATTGAAAATCCGACGGATTCATATTTAGAAACATCATTTAATGCAACAGTTAAGGTTATTGAAGGAAATGCTAAACATAAAAATTTAAGGTCAACATTAAGACAAATAGACAGATTAGATAAAGCAATTGGTGATATTACAAGTAATTTTATTAGTACAGTAACATATAAACAAAATAGAAAAATAGCAGAAACTATAATAACATTAAGACAATTTTTAGTTGAATCAATTGGTGTAATTTTTCCAATGTTTAAAAATTTATTTCAAAACACGCCAGAAGATGAAGATTATTTAAATACAAAAGAATTTGCTTATATAAAAAATGGAAAAAAAACGGCAGAAAAGAAAGATATATATCATTTTTCTCCTTCGCATAATAATGATAGACCAAAAACTTTTACTTACAAAGGTAGTGGTAGATGGCCGGAATTAGATGGTAGTGGAGATTATGGAGATATGATGAATTGGGAGGAAGTAATTTTACAAAATCCAATTGAAATTCCTGCTAAAAGTAAAACTATTGATAATTTAAAACAATATTATAATGATTTAGTTAACAAAACAAAACAAGTTAGTTCTATTACAGGTCCAGATTTAAATTTAGTAAGTATATATCAAAATGTAGGAAAATTTTCACCAAATATGAATATTATGGTTTCGATAAAATTAAAGTTTAATAAACTTGCTGACAATAAGGTAGAAAAAATAAAACAATTAATATCGGAACCATTATTATCAGATTTTAAAATCTTTCAAAAAAATGTTTATTCTAGTTGTGATTTATTTGTTACAGATTTAAAAAATACAAATAAGGAAGACTCTATGTTGAAATATGATTATAGTTTAAAATTGGTATTTTATGAAGTTGATAATATTGCAGTATATGATGGTATTTACAACTATTTTAATAAAAGACATGAAGTTATATTAGGTGAAATAGAAAAAGAAGGATTACAACCATTTTATAAAGAATTTAAGAAAAAAGTTTATAATAGTGAATTAATTTTAACTGATGGTACAAAATTTATAACTACAACTATTCCTATAGAAGTCAATAATGAAAGATTTGATGCAATAAAAATTATAAATTATACATCATTTTTAAATATAAAAATAAGACAATTTTTAGTTGAAGAATTTGAAGAATTTAAAAAATCTGTTTTACAATTGTCTGAACAATATATTCAACAAGGTATATTACTAAATAATATGTATAAATTTTTAGGTTTAATGCCGAAATCAATATATGAAGAATTAGATAGTGTATTTACTAAGATTCCAAATCTAATGGATAAATCTTTTTTAACAGATGTTAAGCCAGGTGTAAAATTGGACGAATCAAGAAATAATAATTTATTTGGATTTAATAAATACCTATATACCGATTATGAAATGGCGTCACTTTTGCTTAATTTCAAATTTTTAAGTACAGGTAAGCACATAACTGATTTTCAAGTAGGACCTATAGATGGTGTCGCAGTAGACCCTTTGGGAAAAACAAAAGAAGTATATGGTGTGATTGCCGGGAAGTTCAATGATAAAGATAATAAAGGTGTAGATGTATACTCTCCAGGTAATAAATTTTTAATAAATGATTATGCTTATACATTAGTATCATTGTTAAGATTAAAAGAAATTGAAATTTTATATGAGAATGTAGAGAAAAATATAAAAAATTATAATGATTTTGGCACGAATTTTATGGCAAATTCAAATAATAAAGAATGTTATTCAAAAAGTCCATTGGATGTAAAAATAAATTGTTTGGAAAATATGCCAAATAGACGAATGATAAAAAATACTTTTGTATCGAATATTGTGGAAATTTTAGATAAAATACGGGGTATAATTCAAATAAAAATTCCAAAAAGTAAATTAAATTTTACACTTGATGATTATAAAACCACCGTGCGGATGGATGGAAAAACTAGTAGAACTGATAAAATGTGGACATCTATGAATGATGATGGCGAGGTAGTTTTGCCAGCGGATGCGCCGGGCGGTGGTGTGGGTATAGGTGGTGCCACGCCGATTGTTAGTGATTCAATTGCTATAGATAGATATAAATATACGATATCTTTTAAGAGTAAAGTGCCATATTTTAAAGATGAAGTGAATAGTTGTAATTATAATGGTTTTTATGAAAAACAGAGTTGTCGGGCATTTAATAATGAAACTTGGGTGTATTGTGGTGATATTCCCTATAAAAAATATGATGATAGTGCAGATGATGAAATAATAACTAAATGTAATGAAGAAAGTGAAAATAAAGATATTTGTAAAACATTTCCACAAAGAGGACTAGATTCTGACCAAATAAACAAATTAACAGATGAAGGTATATTTAGAAATTTTTATTTTGGACCCTCACCTATGACTAAGTGGCCGAGTATAACACCAGAAGTTTGTTCACCAGAAACAGAAGCATGTATGAATGATGATAGTTGTGAAAGAATTTATAATTATTATAATTCACGGCAACCGGCAGGAGAAAGTCTACCACCTTTTAAGAAAAAGGATGAAAACAAGAAAGCTCCACCTGGTTGTTATGCGAAAATGAAAGGAGACAATGGCGATGAAGTAGAAGAAATTCATTATAATACAATACTGGGTAATGATGAAAAAAGAAATACAGATGACCTTCACCCCTGGTCGGCGGCAGCGCGGCACCCGAGCGTGGGGAAAAGTAAAATTCTGAATGACCCAAGGGATGAAGACGGAATGGCTAGAAATTGGTATAGACAAATTTGTGGATGTGATAAAATAAATCAAATTGAAGAGAATAAGAATTGTAATGATTCAATACCTTATCCTACAAAACGTATGGATAATTTAGTGACAGATTTAAATAATAAAGATGTAAAAAATATCTTAATTAGAAAACTATATAATGTATTAGCATTTCAAAAAAGAATAGTAAAAATATTTGAAACAGGTGAGTCTGTAACTGGGAATGATGCCTTATTAATTAAAGACGAGTTTGGTAAATTTACATACGATGATAAAAAACACCAAATATTTATTGATTATAATGTTGAAAAAATAACTAATACAGATGTAGAAGTTAAATATATTGTTAATCAAAAATATATAAATGAAGGTAACGATGGTGACTCTGTAGAAGTATTAGATGTTTATTCAGGTAGACAAGTCTCAGTTATAAAAGAGAATAAGAGGTTAAATGATATTGTAAAAACATCTATTGAGAATATAATTGTAAAGTGGGATTTAGAATTTTATAATTATAGAGAAAGTGAATTTCAAATTTTATATAAATATTTTAAAGATTCAAATAATTTAGATATTTTACTTTCAGAAGTATATAATAATGAATGTTTAAATGAATTATTACCTAATGAAAATAAAAAAAATGAGCGTTGGCCATGCGCAATTTTAAGTAGTAATAGAATTAATACAAATAATAATTTTACACCATATTATGTTGAATCAAAGGAAGATTTAAATGTAAAACAATTAGATTTAGAAATTTGTCACGAATTTAATAAATGTGATGCTGGTACTACATCACATAAAATTGATGAAAGTTCTCAAGCGCATAAAATAATAGAAGGCAAAGGTGAAAGTGAAAAAAAAGCATTATGTTGTCGCGAGAAGACATGTAAAGATGAACTAAAGCATTTAAGTATATTTAAATTAAACAAAGTAGATTGCAGTAACGACAAAGGATATGTAAATGTATCGAAAAATACAACTTTTGGGAATGGTAGAACAGAAAGCTATTTTAATAAAAAAACTCCTGAAACAGACCTCGGAGAGGTTGATGATAAAGATAAGCCTTGTGCTCGTGCATATGTTGAGAGAGGTCCTACTTGGAAAGATAGACCAATAACTCCAGAGTGTGATGTGCTAAAATCATGTTGTAAACCAATAACATGTAAAGATATTGAAATAGGGACTTTAATACCTACGGAGGAACAAAGGGTTAAAGCGGGTGTAAATAACGATATAATTTTGAGCAGTTGTAGTACGGCAGAGGAGTGGGGGGTCGTACACGTGCCTCCGCGCCCCTCTGACGGAACTGGATATTTTTTTAATGAAGACAAAAAGTATTCAATACCAGTGATAGATAGTAGTATATCAGATGTAAATGAAAGAATGATTGATTATAAAAATGAAATTCAAACAGAATGTTGTGAAAAATATACATGTGATACTTATATAACAAAACTTAAAAATACATGTTCAGTATTTCAGTTACCAATTGATAATTTAAAAGAGCCTCCAGTTGACGGCATTACCGCTAATTGTTGTAGAGCTAAAACATGTAGAGATATAAAACTTGGAAATATTGAAGGGGGTTCTGACACAATGTGCAAAGACTTAGGAATGAAAGATAATTTAACAGTTGATGGTAAGGTAGTGGAAACTCCATGTGAACAATGTATTACAACAAATCCACATTTTGCTAATATTACGCATAAAAATTGTTGCAAACCAAAAACTTGTAAAGATTATAGAGATGAAGGTGCGTATGTGTGTAAGACTCGCGTGAAATCAGGCTCGGACGACGAAGAAAATTTAAAAAAAAGTGTTGACGGTAAAATTGTAGAGATTACAGAAGCTGATAAGAAACTATTTATAAATGAAAAATGTTGCGAGCGATTAACTTGTGAAGAGAGCTTACAAAATATAATGGAATCAGATGGAGCGTTTAAAGGTAAGAGCATAAACACTGTAAAAATTTCATTTTGTAATCGCACAGACATAAATGTAAAAGCTAAAAATGCAGTTTTTAATTATGTGAAAGACCCAACTACAGTTAGTGTAAAATACACTGGTAGTGATACATCAGAGTACAATCAAATAGCAGAATCTTGTTGTGTAGAACAAGGTAAAAGGAAATGTTCGGAATTACAAAATGCGTTCGGAATGTGTAAGGTAGAGGATTCTAACAGATTAGACCCTAATAAAGAAAATGATGAAATGAACATGGGGGATGAACTTGCATATTATAAAGAATGTTGTAGTCGATTAACGTGTTTAGATTATAAAAATGGATTTAATATAAAATCGGGAATAAGATACGAGGGAACATTTAATAACGTGGCGGAAAGTGGTAAATTAGAAAATATATCTTATGTAGATGGGTCTGGTAAAACAATTATTGATGAGAATAGTAAATTTAATCCTGAAACAGCCGGGGATGAGGTAAAAATTACTGAACTTTCTAAATGTACTACAGCAAAAACATGTCAAGATTATAATAGAAATGGGACAGTTAATGTTTGTGGTGATAATAATGGTTTAGAATATAATTCTAATAATAATGAAACGATTGTAGAGGCAAATACTGGCTGTGAAGGTAAGACAGGTGAAGAATTATTTGCTTGTAAATGTTGTGAAATAAAAACATGTGGTGATTTTAAATTAAATAATTGTAATAATTCAGATAAAGCTTATATTAAATCTCAATTAAACGTAAGACCTGAAAATGTAGAAGATTTTGAAAATCAATGTTGTAGAAATAGAACTTGTATTGAGCATAAAGATGAAACAAATTTTGAATGCGATGATGGATTTACTCTAAATACTGATGTAAAGAGAGGGGTTGAATCCCTTGCAGTTAAAGAACAGTGTTGTCGAGAAAAAGTATGTTCTAAAGATATAATATGTTCTGGTAAAAATTTAAATAATAATGATGATTCAATTAAAGGAACGGAAGTAAATGAAAAAAATTGTTGTACAATATTACAATGTGAAGATAATTTTGATTGTGATGATGATAAAGAAAAAATAAAATATGCATCTTATAATACAAAAGTAAGTACAACAAAAGATGAAATTAATGCTAAATGTTGTAAGAGTAAATTAGATGAATTAGTTAGTACAAAAATAGTAGTAAGTACAACTGATGAAGTTTTAAATAAATTAATAGAAAGATATCAAAGTTTAACAGTTAATTTTAATACTGTTACAGATAATTTTGAAAATTCATTTGTAAAATTAGTTAATAGTGTAATACCAAAATCAGGCGACATAGATTTAATTAAAATAGAACAAACAAATGTAATTATAAAAGAAATTAAAAAAGAAGATTTACCAGCTGACGCGAAAATTTTGGAAAAATATGAAGCGGTTGGAGCGAAAGTAGGTGAAAATAATTTTGCTGAGATAGATTTTACAGTTTCTGATTTAAATACTGAATCAAGAATATTTTTGGAGGGTTTATTTACTACAGTTTTAAATATAAATACAATGCAAAAAGTATTTGATACATCATTTGACATTTGTTGTAAAGAATATAAAGAAAGTAATTGTAATGAAGAGAATCATCCATGTCAATTATTTAAAGGAAAAATTGAGGAATTAACGTTAAATGGTAAAGTATTAGAGAAAGCAAAGGAAGTACCTACGGAGCCGTCAAAAAAATATTATAACCGAGGAGTGATTGCTGGTATAGTTTCAGTTTCTTCATTATTTTTAATAATTGTTATAAGTATGGTAATATATTTAATTATAAATAGAAATGATTTTGTTAAATTTGTAGAAAATTTATTATTAAAATTTACAAATTAAAAATAACTTAAAAATGATTTTGTAAGATAATTATAAAGATGGAGTGTTCTATATGTTGTGAAAAATTTAATAAAAGTAATCATTTAAAAATTCATTGCAAAACTTGTGAAGATGGCGAAGAAATGTCAGCGTGTAGAACATGTTGTCAAAAATATATTTTAGAAAAAAATAAGGAGCCAAGTTGTATGTTTTGTAATGTTGAATGGGAAAATGAATTTTTAAATGAATATTTTACAAAAAAATTTTTAAATGTAGAATTAAAAAATCATCGGGAAAATATTTTACTTGATATGCAAATTGCAAGATTACCAGAAACGCAACAATTTGCAGCAAATTTAAAACTAGTAGAGCAACTAGAAGAACAAAGAAAAATTTTAGATACGAAAAAATTTGAATTACAAAGAGAATTATCAAAAGTAAAAAAAGCGACTCTAGAAATAAACATAGCAATTTTGGATGTAAGACAAGGAAAGGGTGTAGATAAAGTAAAAAATACATTTACTTATAAATGTCCAATTGAAGGTTGTAATGGTTTTTTAAATGAAAAGTATGAATGTGGTCTTTGTAATAGAAAAATTTGTAAACATTGTATGGAGGAAAAATTGGAAGGTCACGAGTGTGATGAGGAAACAAAAAAGAGTGTAAGTTTTTTGAAAAAGGATACAAAACCTTGTCCGAAATGTGGACAGTTAATTCATAAAATTAATGGTTGTGACCAAATGTGGTGTCCGGGTTGTAAGACACCATTTTCTTGGCGAACAGGAGAAATTGAGCAAGGTCATGTACATAATCCGGAGTATTATAGATGGATGAGAGAAACAGGACAAAATATCGGGAGAGAGCCATTAGATGAGAGATTTGACCCTTGTGGAAATCATATTCCAAACTATCAATTTATTTTAAATAAATGTAGAAGTTATTTTCCACAGATTCAGCATTATGGTAGATTTATAGATAATAAGCAAACGATTCAAATATCGAATATGCATAGATTAATTTTACATTTACAATTTGTAAATAGAAATAATCAGGCAAGAGTAAATTCAACCGAAATGTATTATAGAAATTTGAGAGCAAGATATCTATTAAATCGGATAGATAAGGGTGAATTAAAGAAAAAAATACAAATGCATGACAAATCAGTAAAGAAAGAAACAGCATATAATAATGTTTGGAATTTATTAAGTTTTGTATTAATAGAATATATTGGAAAAATAGCTGAGACGAATCGTACTGTTGAGGAGGGTAGAGAATTAATAAATAATTTATTGTTGGAGGCGGAAAAGACGAGAGAATATTGTAATAAAGCATTTGAAAAGGTTGGAAAAAAAATTAATAATGTGTATCCTGGTTTATCAGAAGATTGGGTTCAAATAAATAATATGGGAGTCCATATTAGAAGAAAAGCGGCACAGAATGCAGCTCGAGTGCAGTCTGCATTAGGATTGCCACCGCCGCCGCAGCGTGGCATCGTCGAACAGGCGGTGCTG
>Ga0307488_10002040_pt1 | contig 17067 bp, 12 predicted proteins | sample SB02metaG_FD_202248 | JGI IMG/M metagenome (GOLD analysis project Ga0307488, IMG submission 202248) | Sea-ice brine microbial communities from Beaufort Sea near Barrow, Alaska, United States - SB 0.2 | ecosystem: Environmental > Aquatic > Marine > Coastal | place: USA: Alaska | collected... | reverse complement strand
GTTTATTAATTGGAAAGTCTCGTTCTTCAAGGATTTCAATTATAGTTTTACCTACTAACCCTGTTGCGCCAAGTACGCAAACATCAAATTTCTGTGCCATGCCCCTCTCTCTTAAATTAGATTTTCTTATTAAAGCCAAGCAGATGTGGCACATCTCCAGTAGCTGAATTTGACAGGGTTACGGTTATTGCAGAAAACTCCCTTCGAGTTGGGTATGTCTTGCGAATATGGTCGAAACCTTGACAAGGTATTTGTTGACGAAAAATAGCATCGTCACGCCTGACATCGTAAACCATTTTGACTAACTGGTTTAGTAAAATCTCACTAAAGTCATCTTTTATTTCAATACTGTTATTTAACGGTATTGGCAAAAATTGATTCAGTTTTTTTTCTGGTAAGATCTTTAATTCTTGGCATAATGCCAGATAGAGCATTTCGCTACCACGAGCTTTTCCTTCTAAGCTATAACCAGCAATGTGAGCCGTAGCAATATCAATATATTCTATCAACTCATGTAAAATACTTGGTTCATTCTCCCAAACATCTAATACTAAGGTTGTTTTCATACCTTGGCGTTTTAACTTTAATAATTCTTGGTTATCAATAACTTCACCACGACATGCGTTAATTAATATTTGCTGTTCATTGAGTGTGGACAAAGTTAAATTATCTAATAAATGAAAAGTGGGAAATTTCCCATCACGTGTCAAAGGTACATGCAAAGAAATAACATCACAGGCTAATGCCTGTTCTAATGAAACAAAGTCACGTTGATCATTTGTTTGTGCTAAAAACGGATCGCACAACACGTGTTTAATACCTAAAGCGGTTAATTTTTGACTTAATCGACTACCTGTATTACCTGCACCAACAATACCAACTGTTTTATCTAAGACATTAAATCCCTGACGTTCAGCTAAAATCACTAAAGCGCTAAGCACATATTCAGCAACAGAAATAGCATTGCAGCCAGGTGATGAAGCAAAAGCAATACTACGTTCATTTAAATAAGCTTGATCAATATGATCAACACCAATAGTCGCGGTGCCAACAAATGCCAAATTATTGTTGAGTCTAAGGAGATTTTGATTAACCCTAGTAATAGAACGCACTAATAACACATCAGCATCACTCAACTGCTCAGCGGTTAGATCGCGCCCTGAAAAAGGTATAAGCTGACCTAAATCACTAAAAAATTCTTTAGCAAAAGGCATATTTTCATCGTAAAAAATTTTCATTTTCAGTGTCTGCTTGTTACGTTTAAGTTAGTTACTTTAAGTTAACAAATGTTATAAGTAGACGTATAATAATACAATATTATACAGACATTAAAAAACCCCAAAACAATATCTTTTTTGGGGTTTTTAATAAATTATTAAACTGACAATAAAATGCTAGCTTTTAAATTTTCTCATCAGTAATGTTGCGTTAGTACCGCCAAAACCGAAACTATTTGACATAACCATGTTTAGTTCAGTCTCACGCATTTCTGTTACAATATCTAAGCCTTCAGCTTGCTCGTCTAAGTTATCAATATTAATTGAAGGAGCAACAAAGCTATTTTCCATCATTAACATCGAGAAAATAGCTTCATGAACACCAGCAGCACCTAATGCATGACCTGTCATTGCTTTAGTTGCACTAATTGCTGGAGACTTTTTACCAAAAACTTCTTGAATGGCACCAAGCTCTTTCACATCACCTACTGGAGTAGAGGTACCATGAGTATTTAGGTAGTCAATTTCACCTTCAACACCGAGCATCGCTTGTTGCATACAACGAACCGCACCTTCACCATTTGGTGCAACCATGTCATAGCCATCAGAGGTTGCTCCGTAGCCAACAATTTCAGCATAAATATGTGCACCACGTGCAAGGGCATGTTCTAGCTCTTCAACAACCACCATGCCGCCGCCGCCAGCGATAACGAAACCATCACGGTCAGCATCATAGGTACGAGAAGCTTTTCCAGGAGTATCATTGTACTTAGAAGATAAAGCTCCCATGCCATCAAACATCATAGCCAATGACCAATCAACCTCTTCACCACCACCAGCAAAAACAATATCTTGTTTACCAAGTTGAATAAGCTCGGCTGCGTGACCAATACAATGGGCGCTAGTTGCACAAGCAGAACTAATAGAATAATTCACACCTTTAATTTTAAAGGGTGTCGCCAAACAAGCCGAAATAGTACTCGACATAGTTTTAGGTACCGCATAAGGACCAACACGTTTAATACCTCGACTGCGCAAAGTATCCGAAGAAGAAACAATATTAGCAGAGGATGCGCCACCAGAACCAGCAACAATACCCGTGCGAATATTTGAAACTTGATCTTCAGTTAATTTTGCATCATCAATAGATTGTTGCATAGCAATGTAAGCATAAGCAGCTGCATCGCCCATAAAACGATAAGCTTTTCGATCAATCATTGATTTTGTATCAATATCAGGCTTACCCCAAACTTGACTACGTAAACCCACTTCATCAAAACTTTCAGCTCTAGTGATACCTGAACGCCCTGCTTTCAATGACGATAATACTTCTTCTGCATTGTTGCCGATGCTCGACACTATACCTAAACCTGTGATTACTACACGTTTCATTTAATTAACCAACTTAAAATTTTAAGAATTCGGGCGTATCATACAGACTTTCACCCACTTAACTGGTCTATCCAGCGTACACATGTACACCAATTTTATCATTAGTAAAATAAATTAGAAAGGAAAAGCAGAAAAACATAAGGATTTCACTGCTAAAAAATAAAGGTAACCATTAACTTAATCTCAATGAATACGTTATATACACTAAAATGATCCCTTGCTTTGAAAAATTAGAATCAGTACAAATATTAAACTCAATTAGTTCTTAAACCTTTATCTACTGTTCTTCTCCTATAGAACAAAATATTGTTATAATACCGATGCTCAACTTTATAACATATAGAAGTAATTCAAGGTTTAACTCATTGTGACTAATAAAGCCCCTCTAACCTTTCAAAAAAATGGCTCGCTATATTGTTCACAATTTGACGACATTTATTTTGATGTGAAAACTGGCATAGACCAAAATAAAGATATTTTTATTACGGGCAATAACATCATCGAACAGCTTGCTCGATGTGAAAATTTTTTTACTATTGCAGAAACAGGTTTTGGTACCGGATTAAATTTTTTATTAACCTTGCAAACTTATCAAGCACTTAAACTAGACAACACTTTACTAAACAAAGAAAAAGATAAAAAATTACCACCGTTAACTTTTATCAGTGTTGAAAAATACCCTCTAAGTCAAAAACAACTGCAAAAGTCTTTAGCTGCACTGCCGATACTTAATGAGCTTGCGGAGCTATTGATTGAGCAATACCCCACAGGTGAACCTAGCTCATTTCCACAAGAGTGTGTACTTAAATTTTTAAATAATACCGTCACTTTAAAAATAATCTTTAATGATGCAACTCAAGCATTTTCAAAAATTCGTGAAACTAAAGATGGCTTGATTGATGTTTGGTATTTAGATGGTTTTTCACCAATAAAAAATCCTGAAATGTGGAGTGCTCAACTCTTTGAACAAATTGCCCGTTTATCGAAAGATCAAACAAGCCTGAGTACTTCTACTTTTACTGAAAAAATTAGACAACAATTAATTGATGTTGGCTTCAGATTGCAACAACAAACTACAAAACATCATAACAAAGCAATGCTAACCGCCAAATTTCAACAAAATAAAAGCTCAGGTAAAGGTTACCAATTAAGACCAAAAATCATCAAACCGAAACAAGTTGCTATTATTGGTGGTGGTATTGCTTCTGCTTGTGCTGCCTATGCCTTAACTAAACATGGTGTCAAAGTTACCTTGTACTGCCAAGAAAACAGAATAGCTCAAGGGGCATCAAGTAATTCAATGGCCGCTGTATACCCATTACTTCACCAGAAAAAAGATGACATTAGCGAATTTTATCAACAAGCTTTTTGGCATGCAAAAAATCTATATCAAGAGTTACTTGCCAGTGGATTTTCCTTTAATCATGACTGGTGTGGTTTACTCGATGTCAGCTATAGAGACACGTTGAAAGAGCGTCAAAAATTATTTGATAAAATAAATGCTTGGCCTAAAAACTTAATTCACAGTGTTGATTCAGATCAAGCGACTAATATTGCTGGTGTTCAATTAAAGTTCGGTGGATTATTTATGCCTAATGCAGGTTGGGTAGCACCCAGTGAGTTAGTGAATGAATTATTTAATGCAGCAGAGAAAAGCGATAATTTACGTATTGAAACATCAACAAAAGTCGAGTCTATTGAAAAGTCTGTTGATGGTACTTGGTATTTAAAAACTAACAAAGGTAGTATTAAAGAAAAAGTACTTATTATCTGTGGTGGCGCTGAAACTATTAATATAAACATTGTAAGCGACTTACCTTTAACGTCAGTTCGAGGTCAAGTCACTGACATGAAAACTAATGAGAAAATAAAAAACTTATCAACAGTACTTTGTCATAAAGGTTATTTAACCCCTACAAACAATGGTATACATTGTATTGGTGCAACATTTGATAAAGATGATTTTGATACAAGTCTGCGAGAAGAAGATGATAAATTTAACCTTAATATGCTTAATCAATGTTTACCCGGAGTGACTCAATGGCAAAGTTCTGACATCAGTAAAAGTAAAGCAAGGTTACGCTGTATGACACCTGACCATCTGCCGATGGTGGGTGCAATGCCTGATATCAAAGCACATCTAGAGATATACCCACATTTAGCAAAAGATAAGAATTGGCAGTATAACAGAGCGGCTCCTTGTATTGACAACTTATATGTCATGACAGGTTTTGGTGCAAGAGGTCTATGTTCAGCGCCTTTACTTGCTGATATTATGGCTGCTGATATTTGTGGAACACCTTACCCAGTCAACAGTAAAATATTATTTAACTTAAGTCCAAATCGATTTATTATTCGAGATATTATTAAAGGTAAGGTTTAGTCTTATTTATTAAAGGTATCAATAAACTAATCTATGCTGCCAAATATTTGTTAATTTTCTAAAGCATCATTCACAATAATGTGTGTTAGACAAAGTCACTTATTTCATAAATAGAAATGAGGCATGTGGTAGTCTATTACTCTTGATTAGTGGCTCTGGACACATCAACATATCCATAAGTACACTAGCAATAAACTTGAAAAACACATCAATTTACAAAACAACGAGCGAATTTAATCCACTAATTAAAACTCGGGATATTTTAGCCGATTAATTAGTGCTATCATACGCGATTAAAAAATAGCGAAAGACTAAACGAATTCGAATTCAATAATTGATTAAAGCCTAATGAGGATTAATCTTCAGGCTGTTTGATTGAGCAATAGCTGGGTGTTCGAATTGAGTAGAATACAAAAATTAACTATGTAGGCTATTTTAACGAGTTAAATAAATTAGTCTGGATAGTATGATCAAAGAAATTAGAAAGTTAAGGAAGTATAATGTTTATCGAAATGCAGCCTCTTGATGCTGACAAACGCAACGGTTGCCCTGAAAAATTTAGCTTTGGTGCAACGTTTTCTGATCATATGTTCACTCAAGAATATGATCAAGATAAAGGCTGGCACAACGCCCTTATTAGTCCTTATCATTCCTTATCATTAGATCCTTCTGCTGCAGTCTTTCATTACAGCCAAGAAATTTTTGAAGGTTTAAAAGCTTATAAAACTCATGATGGTAAAATCAACTTATTTCGGGCTGAACAAAATTGCAAACGTTTTAACCGTTCAGCAAAGCGCATTGTCATGCCAGAAGTTGACGTTGAATTTCATCTTGAAGCTATTAAAAAACTAGTGGCTTTAGATAATCAATGGGTGCCAGATCAAGACGGTTCATCTTTGTATATACGCCCTACCATGATAGCAACTACACCTAAATTAGGGTTAGGGGCAAGTGCTAATTACAGTCACTTTATTATTGCAGGTCCTGCTGGTGCTTATTTTGCGGGAGGCCTACAGCCAATATCAGTCTTCGTTGCTGACGAATATCGTCGTGCAGTCAAAGGAGGTGTTGGTGAGGCTAAAACAGGAGGGAATTACGCAGCAAGCCTCTATGCGTCTGAAGAAGTCGCTAAGAAAGGTTATTCACAGGTTTTATGGCTTGATGCTATTGAAGGTCGCTATATAGAAGAAGTGGGGGCCATGAACATCTGTTTTGTATATGGAGGCAAGCACATTGTTACGCCAGAACTTAGTGGCAGTATTTTACCCGGTATTACCCGCGATTCGATTTTAACACTAGCACCGGCTATTGGTTATGAAATCAGTGAACAACGTTTAGATATAGCGCAAATTTTAACTGATATAGAAAATGGTACAATTACTGAAGTATTTGGTTGCGGTACTGCTGCGGTAATATCACCTGTTGGCACATTTTGTTATAAAGAAAATGTGTATGTTATCAATAATAATGAAACTGGAAAAGTGTCTAAACATTTATATGACGAATTAACTGGTATTCAATATGGCACTAAAGAAGATCGCTTTGGCTGGATTAAAACGATTGAATTGTAAAATGGCCACTAATACAGATCGACATAGCCTTCCTCGATTTTTTTTTGATCAAGGCCTTTCCCTTACATTGAAACTATTATCATGAAAATACCTAAACGCTTACAACCTTTGCTTGACGATGGCTTAATTGATGAAGTCATCAGCCAATTGATGAGTGGTAAAGAAGCCACTGTCTACGTTGTTCGTTGCGGTGATGACATCCGTTGCGCCAAAGTTTACAAAGAAGTGAATCAACGCAGTTTTAAAAAAGCAGCACAATACCAAGAAGGACGAAAAAGTAAAAACAGCCGTCGCGCAAGAGCGATGGAAAAAGGCTCAAGTTATGGGAAAAAACAACAAGAAGAAGCTTGGCAAAATGCTGAAGTCGATGCTTTATACTTGCTTGCAAGTGCCAATGTTAGAGTACCGACACCTTTTGGCTGTTTTGAAGGGGTACTATTGATGGAGTTAGTCACTAATGACGATGGTGATGTTGCTCCAAGATTAAACGATGTAATAATGTCGGCAGAGCAAGCGATTGAAGATCATCAACTGATGATGATTTATGTGATGCGCATGTTATGCGCAGGTATCATACATGGCGATTTATCTGAATTTAATGTATTAGTCGATGATTATGGCCCAATCATTATAGATTTACCGCAAGCGGTAGATGCTGCCGCCAATAACAATGCCAAAGCAATGTTAAGGCGTGATGTTGATAATATCACCAACTACTATGGACAATTTGCGCCACAAATATTGCAGAGTAAGTATGCTCAAGAAATGTGGGCATTATTTGAAAGTGGTGAATTAACCACAGAAACTGAGCTCTCAGGATTATTCAAAGAAAACACTGATGCTGCCGATGTAGACACGGTCATAGAAGAAATAAAAGCGGCTTTTGCTGAAGAACAAGAAAGGTTAGAGAGAATACAATCTGCAGATGAAATAGAATAACGTAAATAACGTCTGGTTTATCCATTAAAAAAATCAGTCACCGCAGTAGCACAACAAACTGTTCTACTGCAGTCTAAATTTAGCTTAGGCCTTAAGAAAACGGTTAATTAACATTTGAGTAGACGCTGATAAGCTGTTATCACAATTCCCCTCCATAACCGACAAGATCTTATTACCCAGTTGCTTACCAAGCTCAACGCCCCATTGATCAAATGAATTAAGTTGCCATAAAACACCTTGTACAAAAATCTTATGTTCATATAAAGCTAATATAGCACCAAAAGAATGAGGGGTAAGTGACGGTATCACCAACGTGTTACTTGGTGTGTTGCCCTTCATCGTTTTATGAGGTGCTAGTCGGTCAATTTCATTATCACTGATGCCGGATGATGCCATTTCAGTTTCAACTTGCAGTAGTGATTTCCCTCGCATCAACGCTTCAGATTGCGCAAAACAATTTGCGACCAAGAGCTGATGATGCGCTTGATATTCACTAGAGCCTTTAAGTGAAACAATAAAGTCAGTCGGGATAATGTCATCGCCTTGATGCATTAGTTGCATAAATGCATGCTGTCCATTAGTACCTTCTTGTCCAAATAGCACTGGGGCTGTAGCCCAAGAGAGTTTATCGCCATTAATTGATACCGATTTGCCGTTACTTTCCATGTCCGTTTGTTGTAAATAACCAGGTAGAGCTCTTAGTGCATGCTCATAAGGCAAAATAGCTAGAGTGGGATAACTCAACCCATTACGGTTCCAAATACCAATTAATGCCATAATTACTGGCATGTTTTCACTAAAATCTGCCGTTTGAAAATGTTTATCCATATCAAAAGCACCTTGTTTGAGTTTAGCGAAATTGTCATTACCTATAGCCAACGCTAACGGTAAACCAACCGCTGACCAGACAGAGAATCGGCCACCAACCCAATCCCACATGGGGAGAATATGTTCTTCAGACAAACCAAAAAGTTTAACCTGTTCAATATTAGTGCTAATGGCAAACCACTGCTGAGCAAGACACTCAGAGGGAAGTGATACCAACATCCATTCTTTAACAGCTAACGCATTGAATAACGTTTCTTGTGTTAAAAATGTTTTAGAAATCACTACCACTAACGTTGTTTTAGGGACAAGCGTGTCAAGTTTTTCTTTAACCGCTCCCCCATCAATATTTGCTAAAAAATGAACCTTTACACCAGTGCAATGAAAAGGCTGCAGTGCAGTTAATCCGACTTTTACACCATAAAAAGATCCGCCAATACCAATCGCTAATACATCAGTAAACTTATCACCTGTAATACTTTTAAGTTGTCCTGAGCAAACATCATCAACAATTTTAGCCATCTTTATTTCGGTATTAATGACCTCGTCAGCATATTCAGGTAATACCGTTTTTTTAATACTGTCAGTTGCTCTTAGCAAAGTATGTAATACGGCACGGTTCTCAGTATTATTCATTTTTTCACCACTAAACTGTGCTTTTATTTTATCCTGAAGTCCAGACTCTGTTGCTAGAGAAATAACAGCAGAAAGCTCATCATCAACAATGTTTTGTTTTGAATAATCAAGAAAAACGTCAGCCGCTGAAAGTGAATAGTTCTGCACTCTTTGCCTGTCAGAAAAAAGAGAAAATACCGAGCGAGACTTAGCTTTTGCAGTTAAAAGAGACAGTTTAGCTATATCCATTTTATAATTTCCTTTTAATAATTTCCTTTTAATATCTTAGTCTTTATTTGATTAGCGCAATAGTATCAAATGAGGTAAATAGTAATCATAATAATTAATAAATTGACTGAGATGTATTTACCCTTACATCAGTTTTAATAATAACTATCTCTGCTATTCATACCTATTACTAAACAATGCCGATAATCATCACAGTTAACTATACACCTTAATCAATGATTTCATATACATGGAAAAAGTTATTCTTTTATGCAGCTATTTATACTATCCATATCATGGTGAATGGCGAAATGAGAATACGTAATTCTGCGCTATAGGGATCGATTCCTTATAAACACTGAAGATTAACTCTCGCTTTTAATGACTACTTACACAAACAAAAGATTGATATAGTAGCAACACACCAATATTTATTGTATTTCATCCTTATGGACTTGTTTCTTTTAAAAAATATCATCACTGAATTTTTAATGCCTATTAATATTATTCTCTTATTATTGGTATCTGCATTAATTTTTTATAAAAAAAGGCCTAGAGCAAGTTTTAAGTTATTAATGCTAGCTACCTTTATTTTATTTATAGCGACGATGCCGCCAATTGCTGACACACTAATGGCACCAATAGAAGATAATTACGAGACTTTTTCTCGTTCTGCTAAGCCTGTTGATTACATCGTAGTATTAGGATGCAGTCACACAACAGATTATGCCTTACCGGCAACAAGTCAACTTAAAATCTGTTCATTGCAACGATTGGTTGAAGCGATAAGAATATCAAGATTACACCCTGAAGCTCGTTTAATCATGTCAGGGTATTCAGGTGACGATCCAGTACCTAACGCCGAAAAAATGAGACAAGCGGCAATGTCGCTAGGAATTAAAGACAAAAATATTATTACTGAAAGTTTTCCTAAAGATACCGAAGAAGAAGCCGCACTTATTGCCCCTAGAGTATTAAACACTAATGTGGTGTTAATCACCAATGCTAGCCATATGCCAAGGGCAATTAACTATTTTCAACGTCAAGGAGTAAGCCCTATTGCTGCACCAACAGGCTATTGGGTTAAAGATATTGAAGGGGATAAAGCGTGGAACTACTATCTGCCAAGTGCCAATAAATTTTCGCAAACAACAGCAGTTTGGTATGAAACCTTAGGTCGTATTGTTCAATGGTTTAAAAGTTTATATAGCTAAAGCCAATCAGTTGTAGGGATAATGTTTTAGTAATGATTTATTATCCTTGGTCTATCTATTAAACTGGGTTATCAACATCAATAAACTCAACATCAATGCCCTGCTCTTTTAATAAATACTCACCTACCGCTTTTACGCCATATCGCTCAGTAGCATGATGACCGGCAGCAAAAAAATGAATATCCATTTCCTTAGCAACATGTGTGGTCTGCTCTGAAGCTTCACCACTAATAAAAGCATCAAAACCTTGCTCAGCTGCAAGTTCAATGTAACTTTGCCCACCACCCGTACACCAAGCAATTCGTTTGATTTTTTTGTTCGACGGCGGTGCTATGTGCAAACACTCCCTGAACAGTTTTTTATTAATTCTTATCGCCAACGCATCACCTGAAATTGCTTGTTCAACTTCACCATGAATGGCTACGCTTAAAGGATTACCAATTTCTAACGGACCTTTTACCTCAATAGACAATAAATTTGCCAGTTGGACATTATTCCCCAGCTCAGGGTGGATATCTAAAGGTAAATGATAGGCGAATAAGTTTATATTATTGTCAATAAGGGCTTTTATCCGCTGATATTTCATGCCTCGAATCACAGGAGACTCATTTTTCCAAAAAAAACCGTGATGAACTAAAATTGCATCCGCTTTTCTTGCTATGGCTTGTTCAATTAATTCTTGCGTTGCGGTAACACCTGTGATGACTTTATTAATATGATTATTGCCTTGAATTTGTAATCCATTTGGACAAAAGTCCTTAATTAGTTCTGGCGTTAATAAAGTATTTAATACATTTTCTAATTCATTTCTCAACATAATATTTTATCACTTACTTTGATCGTTATTTGATACTACTTTTTAAGGTGTGGTGTGGTCATTGTCGATACTTTTACTGGCTGAAACTTAGGCCTAAGTTGCCATTTTGGTTTTATTGGTGTTAAAGGCAGTACTCTTTTCTTTGCCACAATAATGTAAACTGAACCAAAGTTTGAGATAAAACCATCAGCAAAGTCACGCCAATGGCTGGCAACATAACCTTCGCTGACATTGCCAGCTAAAGTAGTGTGAAGGCAGCGTTGATCCGCTAATATTTCAAATCCCATTAAATGTAGCCAATCTTTTACTCTCATCGGTGAGAAAAAACGAGCATTCCAAGGCAATTGTCTATTTCGATAAGGGATCAAACAATTTAAGCCCGCCAAACTAAAGGGATTAAATCCGGTAATGACTAAATAGCCATTAGGAATTAATACTCTATTCGCTTCACGTACCACGTGATGGGGATCTAAAGAAAACTCTAAGCAATGACTTAACAAGCAAACATCGACACTATGCTCTAACAACGGTAAATCATCAACATCGGAGATGACTTGACCAGCTGCTAATTTTTTATCATACGTAGGAGAAACTGTTATTTGATGTTTAATTGTCGAGTCAGCTGTATTAATATAACCACTTAACGCGCCAATTTTTAATAGATGATAACCAAAAAATTTAGGCCACCAAGCTTTAAGTTGCTGGTTGATTTCAGCTAAAATCAACTCACCATTAGGCAATGATTGCCAAGATTTGGGGTAATGAGGTTGTCTAAACGCTAACGCTGGTTTCATTAACAGCCTAATATATTAAAAATTAATTAAAATCATTATAATTGACTATAACACTATAGCCAATCACCTTGGACTAAACACCTTAAAATATTATGACCATGACAACTTCAACCATTACCGCTATTAAAGCATTTTCTGATAATTATATCTGGTCCATTGGTACAACTAAAAACAGTAATATTGCGCTAGTTGACCCCGGTGATGCACAAGTGTGTATTGATTATATTAATACACACCAACTGACACTCAATAGTATTTTAATTACCCATCATCATGCGGATCATACTGGCGGTATTAATGCGCTGGTTGATTTTTGTAAAGAAAAGTCTTGGCCCTTAACCATTTATGGGCCGGCCAATGAACATATACCCCAACGAGATATTCCTTTAGTTGAAGATGATGTCATTGAACTAAAAGAAGTTGATATCAAATTAACGGTTATTGAACTTCCGGGTCATACTACCGGACATATTGCTTATGTTGACGAGCACTATCTATTTTGTGGTGATACATTATTTTCTGGTGGCTGTGGTCGGTTATTTGAAGGCACAGCAAAGCAAATGTACCAGTCACTAAACAAACTCAGTTGTTTATCAGAAGATATTCAAGTGTTTTGTGCCCATGAATATACTGCTGCTAATTTAGCATTTGCTTTAACCGTAGATCCTGAAAATATTGATTTAATCAATTATTTCAATCAGGTGACTAATCTACGCGCTCAAAATAAAGCCACCATACCAAGCTCTATTGGTTTAGAAAAAAATATAAATCCTTTTTTACGATGTCAATTCTCGCCATTACAACAAAGCGCAGAACATTATACTAATGGTAAAGTCGCATTAGGTGTTGACACCTTTACTGTTATCAGGGACTGGAAAAATAATTTTTAACTGCACAGACTCTACTTATCTGTACTGGCTTTAACTTGTAAAAACCGTGCAAATAAGTAAAATGATGGCAATTCCAAGAACAAATCATCAAGAGTCAATTTTCATGAAACATTTACCTTTTTCAATCCCTATTTTCTCCATTGCACTCTCATTAATTTTTTCAGGCTGTCAAAGTACAAAACCTAATCAAAATACACTAATACCGTCTAACAACCCACTGGTTGATATGGCATCGCCAACTGAAATTAACCTAGCATTGTTAGCCGATGAGACTGCCGATGTTATTCACCCAGTTGCCGATATTGAAATTACGCTCAGTGACGATGACGTTCATATAAATGATAATCTTTGGCATGAAATCAGGGCTAAACTGACCTTTAATGTTCCTGAAAAAAGACGTTTGATTTCGCAACGTAATTGGTATGCCAAACATGAGAATTACCTTGATCGGGTTGCCAAGCGTGCTGAACCCTTTCTTTATTATATTGTGCAAGAGTTAGAAAAAAACAATATGCCCGTTGAGTTAGCCCTGTTGCCTATTGTTGAAAGTGCCTTTGATCCCTTTGCCTACTCTCATGGCAGAGCATCAGGTATGTGGCAGTTTGTGCCAAATACCGGTAAACGCTTTGGTATGAAGCAAAATTGGTGGTATGACGGCAGACGTGATGTGGTTGCATCAACTAAGGGGGCTATTGCCTACTTAAAGTATTTGAATCAATACTTTGATGGTGATTGGTTATTAGCACTTGCTGCATACAACTCAGGTGAAGGCCGAGTTCGCCGTGCGATGAAAAGTAATGCCCGGAAAAACAAACCTACCGACTTTTGGTCATTAGACTTACCCAAAGAGACTCGTGCTTATGTCCCTAAGCTTCTTGCCCTAGCTGATATAATTAAACGACCTGAAGATTTTAATATCAAACTTTATGAAATTGAAAACAAAGCAGTAATTGAGCAAGTTGATATTGGTTCACAGCTCGACTTAGCAAAAGCAGCTAAATTAGCCGAGCTATCCTTACCAGAACTACAGCGACTTAACCCAGGGTTCAACCGCTGGTCTACCGACCCTGATGGTCCTCATCGTTTACTTATCCCCATCAGAAAAAAAACCGCTTTTGTTGAAGGCTTAAGTAAATTAAATGAAGAAGATAGATTAGCCTGGCAACGTTACAAAATTAAAACTGGTGATAATTTAGGGGAAATAGCCCAAAAATTTAATACGTCGATAGCATTAATAAAACAGGTCAATAATGTTGATGGTACTCAAATTCGTGCGGGTAAGCATTTGTTAATTCCTGTTGCTGCACGGTCACTTGATAGCTATATTTTATCTAAAAACCAACGCCTAGCTAAAAAGCAAGGTAGTCAACGTTCAGGAATAAAAACCACGCATATTGTTCAATCAGGTGATACGCTTTGGGATTTAAGCCTGTATTATAAAGTAGGGACTAGAAGTATCGCCAAATGGAATGGTATGGCACCAAAAGACTATATAAAACCAGGACAAAAATTAGTTATTTGGCAAAAAGCGGTAAAAGTAAAATCATCAGGTGTAACCATTGAAAATGCCATCATGAGAAATATTACTTATAAAGTCCGCCGTGGTGACTCTCTGGCTCGAATCGCAGATAAATTTAATATTAGCATCAAAGATATTGAGCGCTGGAACAGCATTAACCGAAATAAATATTTACAGCCCGGACAATTCTTAAAGTTGTCGGTTGATGTCACTAACAATATTTAACTTACTGTGTTGATTTTTCAAAGACTGACGCAATAAGTAAGCTTTGGTTATTATTTAAATACCCAAGGCTTAAATGACTAAATCAGTTCATAGTCAAGTTAATCTATGCTTAAAGAAGTGTAAAATTGATGGCCTTACTGCTGGTGTCGTTTATATTAAAAAAGGTAGGATAATGAGATCCTTCTAGTGTCAAATTATTATTTTTTACCTTTTTTATCATTTATTTTTCGGTCATCAATGACAACAGTCGCAGATATCTGATCTTGAATTGCTTGACGATTAGGATTCCAAAAAACTTGTAAAAATCCTAGTAGACCTGTTGCTAAACCAGCACCGTAACCACCATAACGACCAAAACTATCCCACATCGATAATGGTGTACCATCAAGCTGTAATACTCTAATACCTAAGACTTTCTTGCCCGGTGTCTGACCATGCCATACAGCGGTGAATACTGTAAAATAAAAAGCCGCCCAACCAAAACCTAAACCAAGATCTTCAATAAGACCTTTTAACCACTCCATAATTGAATAAACAGGCGGCTTATCTGTTTTATTTTCCGTGGCTTTTAACGGCTCACTGGTTATCATTTTCATTAAGTTAGTAGCAGTTTCCTCTCGGGAGTTTTGTTTTACAAGGTTGGTATTATCAACCATACCTTCTTCTGTTTTTTTTTGTTGAGACGCCTGCAAATACACTTCAGTTAGGTATGTTAGTAGTTCATTTTTCTGTGCTGGTTCAAGCTCAGTGGCTTCAACTATTTCTTCAATGCCACTATCGAGTACACTTTCTTTGAGGTTAAAGGATAAAAAGGGTTTGATCAGAGGTGATAATTCATTTTTCCAACAGGCAAGATCAACACATTCGCTATTGCTAACCGTTAGTAACATCGCCCCGCTTAAGGCAGAAAAAGCAATAGCTTCGGTGGTGTTTAAATCTGATGCTGCTATATCTTCAGTCTCAGTTGGTAATATGACTGTTTCGACCAAAGACGGATTAAATATCGACGGTAATACTTCAAGTAATATGACGAAAAAAATAAATATAGCTATTATTCTTAGTGCTTTCCTTCGTTTTTTACCTTTTTGCTTACCTGGTTTTAACGCGCTTTTTTTACTGCCTAAACGGTATAAAGTAATGGCAATAACCAGAGCTAATATTTCCCCTGGGGTATCCGTTAACAAAGCGACAAAGAGCAGATCAATGGCAATCGCTAGTGCTCTTTTGGTTGGCGAAGCTAAGGGTATACCAAATAGGGATTTATCAATTTCAAAAGCAAAGGGTGTTAGTATTTTACGCGTTTCTTCTTGAGATAAAGCGTTACTCGTTAACAACTTATTATTTGTCGACACCACTTAAAAGTCCTTGTTTTTATGGTATTTAAAGCAATACCTTAATGCCCTTTGATAATCCGTCTAAAGTTAATGGATACATCTTTTGATAAACAACCTGTTTCATAATATGAATTGATTGATAATATCCCCAGTATGCTTCTTCTTGAGGATTAAGCCAAATAGCTTTATCGAAATGAGATAACAAACGTTCCATCCATACACTGCCTGCTTCTTCATTATTATGTTCAACACTGCCACCAGGGTAAGTAATTTCATAAGGCCCCATAGTCGCATCCCCAATGAAAATAACTTTATAATCTTTTCCATAGGTATTAATAATTTGTTGTATGTCGATGGGTTCACTGTATCGGCGATTATTATCACGCCATACTTTTTCATAAATACAATTATGAAAATAAAAAAATTCTAAATGCTTGAACTCTGTATGGACAGCTGAAAATAGTTGTTCACACACTTTAATATGGTCGTCCATTGAGCCACCGACATCAAAAAAGATGAGCACTTTGACGACATTATGCCTCTCTTGCTTCATTTTTATGTCCAGATAGCCGGCATTACGTGCTGTTGATGAAATAGTATCCTCAAGGTCAAGAACATCGCTCGCACCACTCCTTGCGAACTGTCTCAGTTTACGCAGTGCGACTTTAATGTTTCTTGTGTTTATTTCAACTTGATTATCTAAATTTTTAAATTCACGCTTATCCCAAACTTTAATGGCTCTGCGGTGACGAGACCCCTCTTGACCTATTCGAATACCTTCAGGATTATAGCCATTTGCCCCAAAGGGTGAAGTACCGCCAGTACCAATCCATTTACTGCCACCTTCATGACGTTTTTCTTGTTCTTTAAGACGCTGAGCTAAAGTTTCCATCAATTTATTAAGACCACCAATGCCTTTGACTTTTGATTTTTCTTCGTCGCTAAGTATTTTTTCCATCTTCTTTTTTAACCAATCTTCAGGAATACCTGACAGATCAAGGTCAATAGTCAAAACACCTTTGAAGTAATCAGCAAAAGCTCGGTCAAACTTATCAAAATAACTTTCATCTTTAACTAACAAAGCTCGGCTAATGACGTAAAAAT
>Ga0307488_10002039_pt1 | contig 17074 bp, 15 predicted proteins | sample SB02metaG_FD_202248 | JGI IMG/M metagenome (GOLD analysis project Ga0307488, IMG submission 202248) | Sea-ice brine microbial communities from Beaufort Sea near Barrow, Alaska, United States - SB 0.2 | ecosystem: Environmental > Aquatic > Marine > Coastal | place: USA: Alaska | collected... | reverse complement strand
AAACGGAAAAAATACAGTTGGCTGTTTTTACTCTGTTCAACATTATAGCCAAGTATACTTTCCGCGTAAGTAGGCATTATATGCCAAGCATAAATTATATGTCTGTCGGCTATTTGTCGTCTGTTTGTCCTTACCGACAGGATGCTCGTGGTATATAGTGCGTCAACATTCAACAAAAAAGGGAGTTACCTGTGAAATCATTAAGACTCAAAAAATGCTGGTCTCAAGAACAATTGGCGCAACTAAGCGATTTAAATGTACGTACAATTCAAAGAGTAGAAAAAGGAGAAAGCGTTGGAATTGAAACCTTGAAGTCTTTGTCTGCGGTTTTTGAAATCTCAACTGATGAGCTTATAAATGCTATAGATAATGAAAAAAACCTCCAACCAGAAGAGGACGCGAATATGATTAAAGATAATTCTCAGCAAAACAGAGCAAAAGAAAGGGTTAAAGCTATAAAATATTTTTATGCATTCTCTGCATTTTTAATTACAGCCTTTCTCCTTTTCATGTTGCCTAACTACAATGATGGAGAAAATTTAGGTCCATTGATTGTAGTATTCTTATCTTTTAGTGCACTTATTGCTGGCCTCGCTTTCCATGTTTATCAACCCTTTGGTGAAGAATGGGAAAAAGACAAAACATCCCAGATTTTAAATCAACAGAGCGATGGAAGTAGTTCTAGTTATGAACGCTAAATAGGCAAAAGGCATATACGAGAATTTAAAACGGGACTGCTAACAGTTTTCTTGGTTACGCTTCTCATTTAAGCAAACTATTATTAACCCCTTAAACATGGGTTAGGCTCAAAGGAAAAACTATGGTTCGTTGTATCATTTTTATTTTGTTATCTTTAGTAAGTCAGGTGGTTTGTGCACTGGAATATATACAAGAAATCACTGAGCAAGAAATACAAAAAAAAGTATCTGCTTTTATGCCTATTGAAAAAAAGAAATACTTTGTAACTGTTAAAATATCAAACCCAGAGATTGATTTGATTAAAGAAACAGATGAAATAGGCATTAAGGCAAATATTGAAGCTTTTGCTCTTGGTGGCATAGCAGGGAACGGGGAAGTCACGATTAAAGGAAAATTAAATTATGACCCTAAAAAAGGCGAGTTTTACTTTAAAAACCCAACAATTGTTAGTTTATTCATTGATAAAGTGCCTAAAAGTTTAATCCCTAAAGTACAAGGAATAGCACAGACAGCACTATCAAAAGCCATGGCTGCTTATCCCGTATATAAATTTAAAGAGGGTAATTTGAAGCACACGCTAGCTAAAGCAGTATTAAAATCATTAAAAGTAAAAAATGAAAAGTTAATTTTAACGCTTGGTGTGTTTTAGTTTAACAAGGCAATTAAATGGACTCAAAACAGTTTGCTGTTAACATTTTAGTCAACAATTAAAAGTGTCTTAATTGTGCGTTATATGACAGGGGGAGCGTAGATTGGTTCTCAAGTATGGAATTTGGACAATACTTTTAATTGTTTCGAAGGCAATGATTATGTACGGTACCTTTGAGCTGTATATGCTCTCTGTTGGTGAAACATCTTTTAATGGAGGGAGAAAGTTAAAAGTAGAATTTGGCTTTTTACTGATTGTTCTCGGTATTCTTTTATCCTATGTTGCATGGATTAGGATCTGCAATACGGATAAAGGTTGGTCACAGGTTCCTTACCAATTAATAGCAATAGTTGCAGTACTAATCGCACTTAAAACTATTTTAGATATTGCAGCTAATGCTAACGACTCTAATAATTTCTTTATTTTATTGATTTTGATTTCTCTAGCTAGTAGCTGGTGGGTTTGGACAAAATATATAGACACATAACAAGCCATTCAAGCAGGACTTTTAACACTTAGCTAAGTTTCGCTTCTCTTCACATTTTAGCCCATTATTTTTAGCCTGTTATTTGGGTGTTATTGATACAGGATCTAATTCAACTTACCCATAACAGCTTTAGATCTAATGTATTCAGTGTGCGCTAAGGGAAAATTAACTTAAAAAGTTCTTTTATATTTTTTACAATGAAGTTTTGAATCATATTACTGAGAAGTCTCAGTAATATCCAAGCTCTGATAATAAGTTAATATTTTGTTTCCTAAAACGATGAAATTATGTAGTATTAATTAAAAAATTAATTATAGGACTGATGTTGCTGAGAAGTCGCTTTGCTAGGCTGATGTGCAAAAAATTAGAGTTAATAATATGACAAAGTATATTCCATTATTTATATTGTTTTTACCCGCTGCATTCGCTGACATTACTCAATTACAACCACCCAAACATATAAAAATGCTTGCACCTAGAACTGAAAACGCCTTGCTACGCAAACTTGCAGAATCTATTTATAAAGAATCATTTAAAAGACTCAATGTAAATGTGAGTTTTAGTGGCTGCGTACCTTCCTTCTGCGGTCAACATGTTACCAATGGCCGAGCTGATGGAGAAATGGGGAGAACCCTCCTTTACAATGAAAAATATCCAGAACTAATACGAACCACACAAAGTATTTTTTCTATTAAATTTAGCGCATTTTCTACAAGCCCTTCTATAAAATTAAATTCTTGGGATGATCTGATCGGAAAAAATTATAAAATTTCGTATATTGACGCAAACTACATAGCTAGCAGTAACTTAAAAACGAGAATGAACACTTCTAATTTAATCACGGTTGAACATTGGAGAGCAGGTTTAAATAAAATATTGACTAAGGAAGTTGATATTTATATTGGCGTTGAAAGAACAGTTTTAGCTGAGCTTAAAGGAATGGACACTGGCATTAATTTGGTTGGAACATTAGAAACAGCAGAGCTTTATCCGTATTTTAATAAGAAGCATCGTTTACTTTCAGAACAGCTAGCAATCAAACTTAATGAAATGAAATTTGACGGTACAATGGGTGCATTGTTGTCGAGCTACTAGTTAGTCTATACACAATGATTCTGCCTAAGAAGACAGTCAACTTTTCACAAAATCACGCTTGAACTGTCCCAAAAGAGGCCAGCCACTTACTTAGTGTGATCGATAAAAGATCTAATCCAAGCTACCGAAAACAATGTTAGATCTAATGTCCTCTTTGTGGCAAAAGTGAACATGAGAAACCAATCTCATTAAGTGATGGATAGTCTCAAACATTATGTGCAGTCACTGATGAACTTTCTTGAGTTAAGAAGTAAAGTACATCTGATTAAAGATTACCAATTTTTGAGCTTGTCATCATTAAGGTGTCGTTTTACACTACGCCATACCCCTGATAGCGATAAGTGAAAGATATGTCGGCAGATACCCTAGGTGCCAGCCTAAATTACAAGCAAAAAGAGCAAGGATATCGTGATCGTGCGTTAAAGTTATATCCTTGGGTGTGTGGGCGATGCGTTCGTGAGTTTGCTTTTTCAAATCTCAAAGAATTAACCGTGCACCATATCGACCACGACCATACCAACAACCCTAATGATGGGACTAATTGGGAGCTTTTGTGTATATATTGTCATGACAATGAACATGCTAAGTATACTGACCATGCCAATTATCGAACTGAAACTCAAGCAGGGGCAGTAGAGCAAGAAGCCGCCACTTATAATCCGTTTGCGGACTTAAAATCACTGTTGAAAAAGTAGCCATTAAAATTTATTGTGGTTGGTCAATTGTGGTTTATGTTGAAGTTGATGGGAGCCATAATTTTTCCATCAATTTATTTTTACTTAAGAGCGCTACAAACATCATCAATCGTACAAGTAATTGCCCAGACATTTTTATAACCTAAACGATTTAACTGTTCAGCAGAAAAAATAGCTCTTACACCTGATGCACAATGAATAAATATCGCTTGGTTAGTATCAGGGTAAAGCATCGACATTTTCATTTCTAATACTCCTCGGGGAATATTCACCGTACCTGCTGCAACCTTGCCATTGACTTCATCTGGCTCCCTAACATCGATGATAATACCTGATAAGTCTTGGCATTTAATCATAGCTTCAGCTGCAGAAATCAAATTAACCTTTGGTTTTATTTGGCTAACTAGATCAGGAATTTTAATCAACATAGTCTACCCTTAATAAGTTTTCGTTATTTTAGTAACTAGAGTATATTAGTCTTTACTAATTAAGCAACTTATAATATAGTAAACTTTAAATAAGACGAGAGCTGGAAGCAATCCATGGATATCAATCCTAAAGAATTAAGTAAGAATGCTGAACAAGTCGCTTTATTATTAAAACAACTTGCTAATAAAAATCGCTTAATGATTTTATGCTGTCTTGCCAATCAAGAATTGTCTGTTGGCCAGTTAAACGATCAAATCGATTTATCACAATCGGCCTTGTCACAACATCTTGCTAAGCTTAGAGATAACCAGTTGGTAACAACTCGTCGAGAGTCTCAAACCATCTTTTATCGTGTTGACAACCCTAAATTACAAACGTTACTAACAACATTGCATGACACCTATTGTCAACCGGGATAAACAGACATTAAGCAATATATTACGTCAGACATAACCAGGTGATTTTATGACCAATGCTAACTTTACTGCCAGATTAATTCGCTCGGTATTATCGAGTAAACTCCCCATAGTCATTCTGCTATTGTCAGTATTTGCTGGTGCCGTTGCCTTAAAGTTTACCGCCCGAGAAGAAGAACCACAAATTGTTGTTCCTATGATTGATGTCACAGTGACCGCAAAGGGAATTAATGCGAGACAAGTTGAACGATTAATTACCACGCCTTTAGAAAAACTGTTATCCCAAATATCAGGGGTTGAACATGTCTATTCAGCAACAACAAATGGTCTATCAGTCGTCACGTTACGTTTTTATGTCGGTGAAAACCGTGAACAGGCTATTCTCAATACTCATAACAAACTGATGGCCAATGAAAATACTATGCCGGCCATTGTTAATAATTGGTTAGTTCGCCCGCAAGAAGTTGATGATGTTCCTATTATTATGTTGGGACTATGGAGTGATGACTCAGAAAAAACCGATAACTTTGCCCTGCGCCGATTAGCTCAAGAGACGAGTACGGTATTACAAGGCATTGATAATACCAGTGAAGTTAATATTATTGGCGGCCGTCCTCGTGTTGTGCAGGTCAATGTAAATCCGGAGCAACTCTCAGCAAGAAAAACCTCTTTTGCCGATGTTTTCAGGGCAATCCAAGTCTCTAATGCTTTACAACACCAAGGCAACTTAGCGCTTAATCATCAATCTATTCGTTTTGAAAGTGGTGATGTCTATCGTTCGATTAAGGAATTAGCACAAACCCCGATCAATGTTATTAATGGTAGCGTAGTGTTACTCAAAGATGTTGCCACTATTATTGATGGCCCAGACGAGGCGAAATATTATACTTGGATTGACTTTGCTCAAGGCCATGTGCTTAACCAAAATAAAGCCGATGAAAATAAGTTGGCAGATGAAAAAACCACTAACTACCCAGTAGTTACTATTAGCGTAGCAAAACAGCGGGGTAGTAATGCGGTTAACGTCTCAAAAAAAGTGAAAGAACAAATAAAACGTCTTCAGGAAGACGTTTTTCCAAAGAACGTTCATGTCGAAATTTTGCGAGATTATGGTAAAACTGCCAATGAAAAGGTTAATAACCTGACAACAAGTTTAGCTTTTGCAATCGTTACAGTCGTCATTTTTATTGGTGTTTTTTTAGGGTGGCGAGCGGCAATAGTCGTTGGCTTTGCGGTGCCCATTTGTTATGGCATGACACTGGCAATAGATTTAGCCTTCGGTTACACCATTAATCGTGTCACGCTTTTTGCGCTTATCTTATCTTTAGGTTTATTGGTTGATGATCCTATTACGGGTGTTGATAACATTGAACGTTATTTACAACGTGGCAAAGACAGTTTAAAAGAAGGCATTGTTGGGGCAATCAATGAAATTCGTGTACCATTATTATTATCAACACTCGCTATTGTGCTTGCTTTTGCTCCATTGGCATTTATCACCGGAATGATGGGGCCCTATATGGCTCCTATGGCATTTAACGTACCGTTAAGCGTAATGGTGAGTACGATAGTTGCCTTTTTTGTTACCCCTTGGCTGGCGTCTAAACTTTTAAAATACCCATCAAAGATTAACCAAAACCAAAGCAGTCAACCCTCAGGATTTGATAGCTTTTATCGTAAAATTCTCTCTCCTATACTTGATAGTCGTCGTCAATCAAAATTTGTACTTTGGGCTGTCTTTATTGTTTTTGTTGTCGCCGCAATGTTACCGGTTATGCGCTTTGTGCCATTAAAGTTACTGCCATTTGATAATAAAAATGAAATTCAAATTATCATCGATATGCCGGAAAGTACAACGTTGGAGCAAACAGCAGCATTAGCTAAAAATATTTCAGCTAATGTCCAGTTACTACCTGAGATTAAAGCGATCTCAGCCTATGTCGGTATTTCATCACCCATCGACTTTAATGGTTTAGTACGCCAATATTATCAGCGTAAAACACCTAACACGGCTGACTTACGACTGACACTAATAGACAAAGAGGAGCGTGAACATCAGTCTCATGGGATCGTGCTGAGATTAAGAGCGTTATTAGCACCGCTAAACGTCAATGGTGCACATATAAAAGTGGTTGAAGTGCCACCAGGCCCTCCAGTGATGAATACCTTGGTCGCTGAGCTTTATGGCAGTCAATTTACCCCCTATAAAAACATTCAACAGTCAGCAACTTTGGTTAAAAACCGCTTGGCTCGCGAAGCTATGGTTGTTGAAATTGACAGTAATGTTGAGGATGATCAACAAAGACTGCGTTTTATTACCGATAAAACTAAAGCAGCACTTTCAGGGATTTCTACCGATGATATTAATCAGGTATTAACATTTGCTAATCAAGGCCGTGTGGTTAGTTTTATACATGAAGAAAATGAAGCTTCGCCGCTCGCCATTAAAGTTGGACTAGCTGTTGAACAACGAGAAAATGTACAAGACTTTTATCGGTTATCGGTTAAAGGCCGCCCGGGTGTCTTGCAAACAGCTACGGCACAAGGTATTGACATTGGACCACAGTCATTAGTCGCATTAGGTGAGCTGGGTATATTTGAACAACAACTCAATGATAAAACTATTTTTCATAAAGACTTAAAACCCGTTGTTTATGTCATGGCTGAAATTTCTGGTCGCACACCCGTTGAAATTATTGCCGATGTCGCTGCAGACTTAAGCTACTCAGATCTCAATAGTCGACATCTTGATCAGCTAATCGTTCAAGATGACTCCGGAGATAGTGCTAAAGATAACCTCCAACATACTAAAAAAGTGAGACCAACACATTGGCAAAGCCGAACTTTTTTAAATTCGGGTGGTGGTGACCTGTGGACCTTACCCAAAGATATTAAATTAGTCTGGAGTGGTGAAGGTGAATGGCGTATTACCATTAGAGTGTTCAGAGACATGGGGCTAGCATTTGCTTTTGCCCTTGTTGGTATTTATTTTGTCCTCCGTATTCAAACCGCTTCAACCGCATTATCTCTGATCATCATGTCAGCCATTCCGTTAACTGTCATTGGTATTATGCCGGGTTTCTTTATGCTCAATCAATTTGGTGAGCGAGTAATTGCAGGTGCGCCAGAACCAATATTATTTACTGCTACAGCCATGATAGGGATGATCGCTTTAGCAGGGATTGTTGTCAGAAATTCACTTATCTTAGTCGAATTTATTACCCAAGCAAGGACGGAAGGGGCAGCGATAAAAGAAGCCCTACTTCAAGCGGGAGCCGTAAGGATGAGACCAGTATTATTGACAGCAGGAACCACCTTGTTGGGCAATCTAATTATCACCTTAGACCCGGTATTTAGTGGTTTAGCGATTGCTATTATTTTTGGCATTATCTCATCAACCGTCTTTACTTTATTCGTTGTCCCTATCGTTTATTTATTGGTGTTTGAAAAGTCAATAAAAGATAAAGGGGGAGCACTATGAGCGACGTTTCGTCAAAGGAAACTCAGTGGATTATCTTTTAAAAAAGTACAACAAATAACAGACAGAAATAAATAAAGGAGCGAATAATATGATTCAAGCGTTGATAAAAAAAGCCTCAATGGCACTGCTGACTCTCACGGGCTTATTATTAAGTGTGGCTTGGTTTGCCGGTTTATTCAATGACAAAGTCTCGCCGAGTATTACTGAGCCTATAATCAAAAACTATCAAGATGTTTTTACGGTGACACAACAAAATAATATCGTCTTCGAACCTATTGCTGCGACGGTTACCGCTAAGCAAGCAAGCATTATATCGTCACGGATATTAGCGCGTATCGATGATATACTGGTAAGAGCGGGCGATAGCGTTAAGGAAGGACAGTTGTTGATTAAATTAGAACAATCTGAACTTCAATTACAAGTGTTGCAAGCAAAAGAGCAAGTCAACGTCATACTAGCTCGTCACCAAGAGGCGCAGAAAAACTTTGAACGCTCGAAAGACATTCATCGCCAAAAGCTCATCTCAGATGTTGCATTAGATAAATCTCAAGCTGACTTTACCGCATTATTAGCTGAATTAAATACCACAAAGCAAGCACTTAAACAGGCACAAACCACATTAAGTTATACCGAACTTAGAGCACCGATGGATGGTCGGGTGGTTGATCGTTTTGCCGAACCTGGCAATACCGCACAACCGGGTAATAAATTACTCTCAGTCTACAATCCTTTATCGCTAAGAGTTGAAGGCCAAGTAAGAGAAACACTAGCCTTTAAGTTGACTCTCGGCCAAACCATTGAAGTACAACTACCAACAGTTAATAAAATATTACAAGCCAAAATAGAAGAAATTGTACCTGCAGCTAATACGGGTTCTCGTAGTTTTTTAGTGAAGGCTAGTATTGAATACCAAGAGCAGCTATTACCAGGCATGTACGCTAAAATGTTAATTCCTGCGGGCAGTCAAAGCGTTATTTATCTGCCCAAAGATCGTATCGCCCAAGTAGGGCAGTTATCGGTGGTTTGGGTTAATGAAGGCGGGAGTGCTCAACGTCGTTTTGTCCGTTTAGGCAAAGAAACAGCAACGGGCTTAGTGGCAATAATTTCAGGTTTAAACGCTAATGATCAGGTACTGGTTAAGCCTTAGTTACAAAGTGTTAATGCTGAGGCACCTTTAGGCTATTATTTTAAGACATCCAACACATAAGTATTGCCGTAAGCTCAATGCCTGGGAGGTTAATCCGTTTTAGACCTTGTTAAAAGCTGACTTGAGTTAAATACCAAGTAATAACTTAGTGATATGACTACACTAATGACTGAATCTCATTAAGATAAGGATGTTAACAATGGATAAGATTAATTCAGTGCTTGAATTTGAAATACTCAAGGAATTTAATTCGCGTCTGGAGTCCATTAAAAACGACTAAAAAGAGATAGAACTAATAGGTTTTTTACTCCATGCGGCAATAGGTTCAGTTAACGAAAAAAGTAGTTACAACAATCTAAACTTTATCGGTGATGTTGGAGAGTAGTCTGATCTTTTAGAACGATAGGCGCCTACCTCTATAGAGCGAGAGACACTTAAGCCCATAAACCTCTAGAGCTCTATAGTTAGGCAGATATCTTGTGTTTGCTTTGTATTAATATTACCCCCGCGTAGGACTCAACTCACTTACCCATCTTATGGTTATAAAGTATTGCTGACGATTTTGCTATTGATACTGATGATATAATAGAGCCCAAAATAATTGGTAATAAAGAAGGGGACTCATTGTTAACACTGCTGTTATTTTTAATTAAGAATAGAGTGTGCACACTGACCATTTAAAATTACAACGCTAAGGTAATCTTTGAGTCCTAATGTTTTAACAGGCTATTAGTACTAAGTGGCCTAAAAATAATTATTGATAACTTTTTCCTCAGGCTTTTGTTAAACGTTAACTACAAAAGTTATTAGTTCTGTATGAAAAACACACAATCACTAGAAGCTTTAAGAGTGTATTATCGCTATTTTAGTCTGAAAATTTAAGCTACTGAAGAGTAAATAACAGGCATTGAAAAAATTGACAGATTTATCATAAAAGCTTAATGTAGTATTATGGTGATGTTAATTTCATGATAAATAAAGGATAAACATGAAGTTCATTAGGAAAGTTAGTCAACAAATAATTATTATTTTTACGCTGTTATCGGTTTGCGCTTGTAGTACTACTCGTTTGAATATTGTTCAGCCGGGAGATAGCGTTTCCATAGTATTAGCCAATAACAGCAGCAATGAAAAACTACTTGATATCAAAAATAGTTCCACTATAACTGACAATGTAAAAACAGGTGCTTATATTGGTGCTGCTGGTGGTGCCGCGTATGGGTTGCTTTGTGGTCCTTGGTTTTTTTTATGTTCGCCTTATTTTGCCGTCATAGGAGCTGCTGGTGGAGTAGTTGCTGGCGCAGGTGTAGAAGTATTAACCAGTAATATTGATCAGAAAAAGTTACTATTTACTAAGATGGGTAACTATTTACAAATCAATAATCCTCAAGAGTCTTTTTTAACGAGGCTGATCTCTATAGCCGAACCCAGGTATTCAATTAGTTCATTGTCAACTAAAAATATTTCAGTTTTAGTAGACAAATTGACATTTTATACGACAAGTGATGGTCGCATTGTATTAAAGATAAAGGCAAAAGTCACAGTTGATTACCTTGATAAATCAGGAGAAAAACAAAGCGCTACTAAAGATTATCACTACAGGAGTGCACCACAGTTTATTGATACTTGGTTAGAGGCGAATGATGAGTTTTATAAAATAAAGCTAACAGCTGGATACAATAATCTGGCAGAGCACATCATAAGAACATTATAAAACTAATATTTATCAAAATATCTTGAGTTAGTAAAAGAAAATCTATTGGCTGAAGACCTATTCTGTTCACGCTAAATAAATGATAGCTCGCTAATTATGATACAATGGGTCACACATTTGGCTGACCCATTTTCATTTTTCATTAGTTAATGCCGATTAACTCCACATCAAAAATCAACAGTGAACCGCCGTCAATTTTACCTGAGTTACGTTCTCCATAAGCGAGTTCACTTGGAATAAAAAACCTTGTTTTTTCACCTACAACCATCAGTTGTATGCCTTCTGTCCAGCCTTTAATTACTTGATTTAAACCCAAGGTAATTGACTCATCACGATCAACTGAGCTATCAAAGACAGTGCCATCAATTAAAGTGCCGTGATAATGCACGGTAACTTTGTCATTGGCTGTCGGGTGTTGTGTTTCATCTGATGGTGTTAATACTAAATATTGTAAACCAGACGCTGTGGTTTTGATGCCCTCTTTTGCTTGGTTTTCAGCTAAAAAAGCGGTACCAAGGGCGATGTTTTTTTCAGCATTTTTTGTATTGTTAGCGTTAGAAACAAGGTAATAAATAATGCCAACAGCGACGATGAGCGCAAGTAAAATTTTCATAGTGTTTTCCTTAAATAATTTCTATCATCCTATCCTTTGTTATCTCATATGCCAACCTTGAATTTTGAATCTTTGTAACCATATTTATTTGATAGCCAGAGAATAGAGATTAATGTGGTAGATCAAAATAAAGCAGGAGCGCGTCCCGCCAATTCCAAGAATATTATCAAAGAAAAGCAAGCATTTAAAAGTTTATTACCAATTTTTTCTTTTATTAAACCGTATAAATTAATGGTGGTAATGGCGTTATTTGCTTTATTGATGACGGCAGGTGTTAACTTGTCTTTGGGACAAGGGGTTAAATTTGTCATCGACAATGGTTTTATTGCAGGTTCTGAACAGCAATTAACGTCTGCGATTATCGGGCTAATTGCCCTTGTTTTTTTGTTAGCAATAGGAACGTTTAGCCGCTTTTATTTAATGTCATGGCTGGGTGAAAGGGTCAGTGCTGATATTAGACAGGCTGTTTTTAATAAAATAGTGACGCTTCACCCAAGCTATTTTGAAGAAAATCGTAGTGGTGAATTAATGTCAAGATTAACCACTGATACCGCATTATTACAATCGATCATCGGCTCTTCTTTATCAATGGCACTTCGAAGCACACTGATGTTAATGGGCGGTATTGTTATGCTGCTGGTCACAAATTTAAAGTTAACGTTATTTGTTTTGGTTTGTGTGCCGCTTATTTTAGTGCCTATGATGTTTTATGGTAGAAAAGTGAGAAAGTTAGCTGAAAGTTCACAAGAGGCTATTGCTGATATCGGTACTTATGCCGGTGAAATCATTCAAAATATTAAAGTGGTTCAAAGTTATACTCATGAGCTGCGTGAACAAGCCGCTTTTGGTGAAGAAGTTGAAAAAGCCTTTGCGGTAGCAAAACAGAGAATAAAACAACGTTCATTTTTAATTGCTGCGGTTATATTTTTAACCTTCGGAGCTATTTCCATGATGTTATGGGTCGGTGGCATGGATGTGCTTAACGGTACGATGAGTGGTGGAGAGTTAGGTGCCTTTGTTTTTTATGCCATTATGGTTGCGATGAGTGTGGCGACCGTTGCTGAAGTTTATGGTGAACTGCAACGTGCGGCGGGCTCGGCAACTCGATTATTACAGTTATTAGCAGTAAAAAGTGATATAGCAACACCTAATAGTGCGTTGCCATTTGCCAAGCAGCCATCCAAAGTGGTACTGGCTTTTAACAATGTTGACTTTTACTATCCTTCGCGACCCGATAGTGCTGCATTAAAAAATATTAACTTAACCATTCCGGTGGGAAAAGTTGTCGCATTAGTCGGTCCTTCGGGTGCGGGGAAAACAACAGTTTTTGAGTTGTTGCAACGTTTTTATGATCCCCAACAAGGGCGAATAAACTGCCATGATATTGATATTAAATCCTTAAATTTAAAGAATTTGAGGCAATTGATGGGTATGGTTCCTCAACACCCCATTCTTTTTAGCAGTGATGTTTGGCATAACATACGTTATGGTAATCCTGATGCGAGTGATGAGGCGGTGATTAATGCCGCTAAAAGGGCACACGCCCATGAATTTATTGAACAATTACCTGAAGGTTATAAAAGCTTTTTAGGTGAGCAGGGCGTTAGATTATCCGGAGGTCAAAAGCAACGTATTGCTCTCGCTAGAGCCATACTAAAAGACCCTGAAATTTTATTACTCGATGAGGCCACAAGTGCTCTTGATGCTGAAAGTGAGCATCATGTCCAAGCGGCATTAAAAGAACTCATGATTAATAGAACAACCATTATTATTGCTCATCGACTAGCAACAGTGGTTCACGCAGATATTATTGTTGTTATGGATCAAGGGCGAATAGTTGATGTTGGTAATCACAAGTCATTACTTAATAGTTCGCCACTTTATCAGCGCTTGTGTGAACTACAGTTTGATAAGGTTGATGACTTAGTTTAAATGAGTATCTATTCTTTTTAGGTAAACTCATCGTGAATGTTAACTTTGGTTGGTCTGAACTTTTATGATGCCTATCTTACAAGTTGCTAGCGCTATTATATATTCCCATATTATGTCCTTTTAGCATTATATTTTTAGGTAAGGCATTCCCATTTTAAAGGCCGATGATTTTTCACCAACTGGGCAACCATCAAATTTAGTAACTAAATTGATTGTTAGTGGAGTCGGCTTTGAAAGCTATTCAATCCATTATTGTTTAGGTTAAAAAGAATATGATTTTAATATCTAACTCTTCCAAATTAAAAACACTGACTTCAGATCCTGACATATTCAATAGGCTTAATTCATTTATATTTTTGAGTTTGCTAATAAGAGCTTTATGACAATATTGGTTTGATAAAATTTTCTTAGTCTCGGCTTCAGTTGCACCATCTAAAATTGAATGTATGCCTAAGCCCAATTCCATAATGTTTCTAATAGGATATTTGTAAGAAAAAAAATATAGATAGAGAGTGTATGTGATTTTTTTAGCATCAGTAGGCCGTGCATGGTTAAATTCTTGCTGCTGCATTTGAGTCATCAGTAATAGTGCAACAAGTGAGTCCATTATTCGCATATCAAAAAGATATTCTCGTTGTTGCTTGTATGATTTTTTAGATAGCTGAAAAGCTGGTTTTGCTTTTTCTTTTGGTTGCTAACAAAGTGAAATAAGCATCAGTGGACTTTGAGTTTTGACGAGGCGCGTAAAACGATTATTTGAGCAATATTAAAGCCTTGGCGCAATAGCTCATGTTCTTCCATTTTAATTTTTGCTCGTCTACCATTACCTAATATTTGATATAAGTTGCCACATCGCGTTTTAATGAGTTGTGATTCAATATTGATATTAGTGATCATAGTCGAGCAAACATGGTCACCTCTTAAAAATCGGCAACTCATATCGTCAATGACAATACCCCATAACACTTTCCCTATCGCCTTTTTATTGTCAATAATTGAAACGATAACCCAGTCTTTAATAATCGTATTCATGATATATTCCCTTTTGATTTAATGTAAACTTGTAACTAGTTAATTTATATTGAATTAATTGTATAACACTACTTTTTACATATTATTAAATCAGTATTTATTGGCTTTATAATGGCTCCGTCCAGTATGTTGACTTTACCCGTCCAGCGAAATTATTCATCGTTGGCCGACTGGTGGTTTTTTATAGCTCAGAGTAGTGATAGCCTATAATAAGCATGAGTAGATGGCTGATAAAGTAACCAAAGATCACCCTGACTTGGCTTCGTTATGAGTTTCAACCAAGTATGCTCAGTCTTATACGTCGATTAGAGCTTTCCAAATAACAGATTTTACCAACTTTTTGGACACGTTTTTAATGGCACGGATATACCATTTGACGCGACGCCATCCGTAATGCTGAGGCTATCATTTAACCCATTAATTGAGCCAGCCCATGTGTCTGTACCAATACAATTTGTTGATGTTATCGAACCTATTCCGACCGCCGCTAGAGAAAATAAGTTTCCGCAACTAACGCTTGAACCAGCACCGCCGGTTATAGCTCCATAAGAAAATACAGTACCAATGAATGATGCCTGGGCACCTAGTGTCGTACCACCTCCTATATTCCAAATGACACTAGCCCCTGCGCCAGCGTTAGTTATTTCGAATATGTTACCAGCCCCTGCAGACAGAGCGCCACTAAGATTAAAAATCCAAAGTGGGCTTTCTTCGCCATTGCCATCAAGCGTAATGGTTGCAGCTGCTGTAATGGTCAAAGCAGACCCTCCATATACTCCAGGTTCAAAGACATAAGAGCCCAATGTTGTTGGTATAACAAAATCATTTTCGAGCTCAACTAACGTTGCCTGAGCACTCACTATTTGCGCAAGGGCATTAACCATGTTCAGTGTTTCTTTATAGGAATTTATACTTTCAGAGGTATCAGTGTAAGCGGTCGTACTATTCGCCCCTGTTCCAGTAATTGCACCTGCCGCGTAGACGTCGCCTGAAGTTGAACCAGCACCCAATCCTATTGCTGCACCAGAGTAGATGTCTGCAGTACTAGCACCAGCACCGAGAACAACAGCGGCAAGCGCATAGATATTTGTAGCACTACCATTAGCGGCTATACCAGCAGCCATACCAGAATATATATTTTCAGTATTAGAACCATCACCTACTGCAACAGCGGCGCCAGCATATATATTTGAAGTGTCACTTCCAGCACCGATAGTAATTGCTGCATGTGCACCAAGATTATTACTGACAGCGGCATCTGCTTCTATAGTGAGTGCAGCACCAGCAATTGCTGAGTAACCTATCAAGTCAGGACCGACCAATGTCTCGGCTACCGACGCGGTTGAGTTGAATAGTAATATGCTGCATAAAAGAATAGTTGACTGTTTGTTATTCATATACCTGCCCCTAATTGAAATATAAACTCTATTGATCTTTTCCCATTATTATCGTTACCAAATCTCCTTGACCGTCTTGACCGCGATAAGAAGTTGCCGTATGCCGAAAGTTTAGGCCAGCGCAAGTACTAATGAGGTATCGGCCTCTTATACTTACTCGTAAATTTATCAAATTACATCCCTATGTCAGCGAAATTCATGCCAATTTATTTAGCGTTTTAACTCATTGATTTACATGTTTTTTTAAAATAATGGTTTTGTCAATATTAATTGTTACAGCCGTTTTCGCAATTTGCTATGCAATATGCTAATGATGGGACCTATTTTAAAAAATATCGCGCCTCAATGTCAGGTTTTGGATACAAATGGCAGGTGAGCAATACCAGAAACTCGAAAAACTATGCTTATTGATCTATTGATAACCTTGTTCTGTAGTTTTTGTCGTGTCATATGCAACAAAGTAGATATAGAGAGGGAGTTATATGTGTTTACCTGTATTTATATTCATTTACTGATTAAAAAAACTAATAAGTGAAAATAGATTAAGAATGTGCCATTGTGAAGAGTATCCTATCTAAACTGCAAAATAGGTATTAATAATGACCAGACAAACTAATGCGAGTATTTTATTTGTTGATGATGAGGTAAATATCTTATTATCTTTGAAACGTTTGGTTCACGATATGAATTTAGAGGTTTATACAGCGACGACCGCAGTAGAGGGACTGAACATTCTTCAGAACAACTATATCGATATTGTTATTTCAGATAAAAATATGCCAGGGATGAACGGTAATGAATTTTTGGGAAAAGTTGCTGATGAATGGCCCGACACAGTCAGAATTATGCTGACCGCCTACACAGAACTGACTGATGTGATAAGCGCAATAAATGCGGGTAAAGTATGGGGGTATATAAAAAAACCTTGGAATAATAAAGAGTTAAAGTTAAGTATACAGCAGGCCTTAATTTTCCGGGAAGTCCTTGGCGAGCGAAGCTTATTGCGTCATACCCTTGAGCAAGTGCAAAGTAAACGAAAACGTAACTTCCAGCAATTTATTGGTAAATCAACCGCCATGCAATTTGTTTATGATGCCATTGAGCGTTGTGCTGTAAGTTCTGCATCGGTATTTCTTACAGGGCCGAGTGGTTCAGGTAAAGAGCTTGCCGCTGATGCAATCCATAATTTAAGTTTACGAAAAGATCAACCATTAATATGCCTTAATTGTGCAGCAATACCCCACGAACTTATGGAGTCTGAAGTATTTGGACATATCAAAGGCGCGTT
>Ga0307488_10002038_pt1 | contig 17081 bp, 14 predicted proteins | sample SB02metaG_FD_202248 | JGI IMG/M metagenome (GOLD analysis project Ga0307488, IMG submission 202248) | Sea-ice brine microbial communities from Beaufort Sea near Barrow, Alaska, United States - SB 0.2 | ecosystem: Environmental > Aquatic > Marine > Coastal | place: USA: Alaska | collected... | reverse complement strand
CCATGATCAATGCCTTTTGTGCAAGGGCCGTCGAGTGGTGTAGCAAAATATCAACCTCGGTTTCTTGAAGCTGGTTGACGGTCGTCGAAAGCTCTGATTGTACGCTGCTCAGTTCTGTAGTGATCTCCGTCAAACATTTCTTGACACACGTCATCTCTTCCTGGACACGGCAAAGTTCCTTCTTGGTCTCCGTCAGATGAAGCACATTCGCCTGTTGTTTGTTTTCAAAATCGTCGATATCGGACATCCTGTTCGTCATGTCGACCTTGTCTGTGGCGATCTTGGTCTTGTCGTTGGCCATCTCTGTCTCGATCCTTTTTATCGTTTTGTTTGCCTCCACGAGATCCTTCTTGTTGCTGTCGAAGTCGAGGATGAGGTGTTGCGCGTCCGACAATTCCACCTTTGTCTCATCCAACGTCTTGACGGTAGTCGCGAGAGTCGTGGTGGCATCCTCGAGTTCTGCTTTCGTAGTGACGAGATGTTCCTGGGTGTGTCGCGCCCTTTCTTTTTCGTTCGCCAGCTTCACCTCCACTTCGTAGAGCGAGTTCATGGTTTCCACCAAGTCACTGGAGCAAGCATTCTTCGAAGCCAGGTCGGCTGACATTTCTTTGATCTTGGTATTCAAGACCCCAACCTTGTTCACTTCTTCCTTGAGCTTCTTCTTGGTTTCCATGACTTCTTTGTTGGTAGCTGTCTTGGCAGCCATGTCAAGGGACATGGTTTGAATCTTGGACTTCAGTGTCACAACCTCAGCGGTTTCCACGTCGAGCTTGGTCTTGGTTTCGGTGACTTCTTTGTTGGCAGCAGCAAGTTCCTTGTTGACACCGCATAACTTCTCGGTGGTCTCGGTGAGTTTGTTACCCCTTTTCACCAGTGTTTCGTTGACGTGGCGGTATTTTGACTTCACCTCCAGCAGCTCCGATGAAATTGAGAGGTTGGTCTCCCTCATGTTTACCAACTCCGCGGTGTCCTTGCTTTTCTTGGGAGTCTTGGCCTGCACTTGCGTTTTAGAAGTCGCTTGGGTTTCGAGGTGTTGCGTGTCCTTCATCGGAGATACCTCGTAGTTGGTCTTAGACTTCTTGTGCGGTGTGTCAATCGCACCAGTGTTCGTCTCCTGGTGCATGCGTTTCTGTCTCTCATACATCTCCTTCTTCCCACCTTTGGGAACTTGCTCTGTCTGCCGATGGTCCTCTCCAGTCGTGTCTGTCGGTTTGTCCTGCGGTTCGGTGGTCGGGCCGGTAGTCGTGGGTGTAGTTGTAGTATTAGTGTCACTGCTTGTGTCGGGTGGTGTGTCGGGGACACAGGAAGAAGACACCTCGGGGTTTGATTTGGCATCCACCCGTGGCATCATTCAACTTGTGTGAGTAAATCAAAGTGCGGCTTTGAAATTGATTTTTATAGCAGACACTGGGTGTTTTTTTCAAATAAGTCAACTTTTAATTAAAAATAAGTCAACTTTTAATTAAACTCGTTTACTAAATGTTTTTTGTGTTGTTTTTAATTAGTCAACTCTAAATGTAACCGTTAAATCCGTTTAATAAACATTTTTGAGCGTTGTTTTTGAATTAGTCAACCTATATAAACACATTTAATACACATGTACATGTGGGAAATCTCAACAACGTGAACGAATTATGACTTCTCTGAGCATCCAAAATCAGATTATACATGAGCAACTTGTCGATTCGGTAATGCATATCATTCATGACGGTATGAAAACGGATGCGGTATGTACGACCACTCGTGGTCCATGGAGGGATAGGGGTAAAGAGGTATTGGCGGCGATTGGGATAGGCGAAAGTCCAAAACTAAAGGCAGAGAGGAGAGCAAAACAACACATTTTGTATGTAGAAGAGAGAAAACGGTTTGAGGAAGAGAAAGCTAACAAGGTGCTGAGAGAGAAACACAGACTGCAGCACGGTATGAAAATGGATGCGGTATGTCTCCCGCCCTGGCAGCAAAATTTATATAAATAAATCGTGCAGGTATATAAACGTGAAAGCATTGTTTTCTAAAAATGGCTGATATGGAGAAAATGTATTTTTCAGAAGAGTTGCAACAAATGTCGGAGAACATGGCTTCGATGGTTGCACACGAGAAAAGGTATTTTTCAGAAGAGTTGCAACAAATGTCTGCTAATCTTGCTTCGATGGTTGCACACTTGGATGCGAATTCACCGGAGTTTGAGCCACAGGACACAAAAGAAACAGCCGAAGAAACACGTCTGCTAAAAAGATTGCTCACTGCTGCGACAAATGCAGAAGTTGCTTGGCAGAATATTCGGGAAATGATTGAAAAATTCTCTGACCATGAACAAGACTCGGCGTCAAAATTCCTTAGATACTCGGACGATATCATGTGTCACGAACCTATGATCAAGGGTCTCCCTTGGCATCTTCATGCCACAAATCCTACATTATCAATTCGATTGAGTTTGATTTCTATGAGTCCAATGTTCAACCTTGTTGTGGGAGAGATGAAGCGAGATAAACCTTGGTCATATGGTTGGTTTGATGCCGCGGTTTATAAGTACATTCTAGCCTACGAGGTGTATTGTAGGCATACTAAATAGACCAAGACGGTAGTCAATTATCAAAAACCTTTATAATTGTCAAATTTCAATTTAATTGTCTCTTTTCCGGATAATATACGTAATAACGAACAAGCAGAGAATGAATACAAAATATATTTTTGTTTCATATGGATATTCACCATTGTTATTAATATCGCTATGAGATAGTTCATGTCGCATATTCAAGAGGTCATGTTTATCAAAAGAATCTTGGATCAGTTCTTCCATATAATTAGTGGTTTTGATGGTCGTAATTGCACACTTATTTATTAAATTTCACACAGCAAAGACACATACGTAATGCGTCGGACTTTCCATATTTTTTTATTATCAACTGCTACATACATCAAAATGTATTGAATTCTATCCTTTGTCTAAGATATGAAATTGAAAAAGTGTGAAAAGTGTGCTTGTGGGGTATTAAAACAGAAATGCAAGAAACACTCACCTATAAACTTTTGCAAGTGTGGAAAATTAATCGTGAACTGCCCAACGTGCCGTGTTCACATAGGCAGATGTTCATGTGGTAAACGTAGAGGCCTTTGCGCCATTCACGGAGGTTGGTGTCTGTGTAGTTGTGGAAGCGGTCACCACCGCTCACGATGCACCGTTTGTGGAACTGGAAACAAATTGTGTGAACATAAAAAGAGATATAACAACTGCATGACATGTTTGAGAGGAATGAAGCAAAAAGGGCAAAAATCCCAGTATTTATCCGTAAAAAGTGAAATATGTCCTTGTGGGATTGCGAGGAAGCATTGCAACAATACTGCATGTGGCGGTGGTAGCCATTTGTGTGTGAATTGCAAACTTACAATTACAAGAAGGAAGCAAACCGACTGTAGTGTGTGCCTTCGATTTAAAAATGGGACAGGACCAATCAAACAGAAAGAAAACGCATTGAAAATGTTCCTGGATGCCCAAATTGCCAAGAAGTTAATTCCGAAATATACACTTTATGACAAAATTGTGGAACCAGGACTTGATAAGTCTTTATATGGGGGGAACAGACCAGATTTTGTGTGGAGATTATCCGACAGGTGGATTTACTTAGAATTAGATGAAAACCAACACCAAAATCACACATACAATTGTGAGAGGCGGCGAGAATTGGAATTATGTAACATCAGTGGGGAAATCCCCGTTTTTTTCATCAGGATGAATCCCGATAGTTTTTCGACTGCAACTAAATCTTCGCGTGTCAAGGTCGCGGATGAATCTATAGAACTGAGACACAAGGCAGTTCTGGAAAAATTGAAGGAGGCATTCAAAAAGTCTGACCCATCTGGTTTAACATTTGTTCGACTCTTCTTCAATTGCAAATGTGTTGAATTTTGTGGCTATACACACACAGAGTTTTATCCAGACCATGAGGCTTTTCTGAAAGCATTTCAGTGAATATAAAATTCCATACTCGGAGGTGAAGAAGAAAAAAATAAACAACGTCTTCGGGTATTATAATTCGGGTACCACATCCCATACATATGTCTGTTCAATTCGATAAAGATGCAGAATTCTACGCAGATAATGTAAGCGATTCTCAGTGGAAAGAGGATTCGGATAAATTCAAAAAGTATGGACCATCGATGGATCTTGCTACATGTGGAGGATTGATAGAGATAAACTCCCTACGGGAGTTAAAAATATTCGTATCTGGTCATATAGATACAAACAACCGCTTGGAGGAGGAGGATAAACAGGGCAAAATATAACTACAACGGGGTCGATAGTTGTAGTGGAAAAAAACGCGGAATATCTGGTTCTGGATTCAAGTACCCTTTCTGGATCAATCCATGAACTATCTCCATAGGTGTAGTTGTTTTTGGAGCAGGCTGTAGGAATTTAGGTCGGAGTTTATGAAAAATGTCTCGGATATCTCCGATGTCATCAATATCAACATGTTGTCTTCGTTCGAATTCAGTAATACATGCTGTTTGAAACTTCAATTCTTGTGTGTGAGCAGACTCGAGAATTTCATTGACCTGGCGATATCGAAGTAACTGTGTATTGCCTATGTTGATGATCCATGAAATTCCGAGTGTGGTATTGTTGTCTCTTATCAACTTTTCCATTTCATGTTTACAAACCTGAAGAGCAGACAACCCGTTGTTACAGACCGCAAGTATTTCGGCCCCGTGGTTCAATAACATCTGTACTAGAGTTGGTTCTCCTAAACTTGCAGCGATATGTAGAGGTGTTTCACTATGAGAATCACAAACACGAACGTCGGCACCGTAGTAAATCAAAATTCGTATGATAGCCTCTGCGGTATCAACATTCCTAGGTTGTACATTGTTTTGTATTTGATATTTCATGAAAATTATAGCTAGGTGTATGGGCGTATACCCGTCCAGTGTTGGTGAATTGACATTGGCTCCCATTGCAATTAGGATTAGAAGTATATCTATCGCATGATTTGAAACCGAAAAGCAAAATAAATTCATTGCAGGCATATCATTTTTAAAAATCAGCACGTTTGAATCTAATGGGAATCCGTCTATAATCAACGTCCGAACGTCTTGGGATTGGTTTGTTTCCACTGCATATTTTACTAGCTGTGTTCGTTTGTCCAACATTCATATCTAAATAATAAAATTCAAACCGTTTATATAGCTTATTACAACACCTAATCTTTATCGCTACAATTGGTTCTCCGTTCTAATTTATCGCATAGCACCTGAACAGGAGATTTGCGCTGGGGTTTATTCAGTAGTTCGTCTCTGTGAGTAAACCAAGTTTCAGAAGTTTTGGTTCCATACTGTGTGCGTCGAGGTCTTGGATGTTTTTTCTCGCTTGAGAACTTGGAGCATATCCATCTTGATACTAAAATAACTAGGCCACACATGAAAATGCGCATGTGGGGTTAACGTTTCATTCCTTTTAAGTGTTTGTGCAATGGCACGTTCGTTCCCTGTTTCCGCAAGGACCCAGTAGAGAAAAAACGATAAACACTCTGCTGTAGTGGTGTGCGTGGTGTGTGTCTGGTGTGTATGTGTGTGGTGTGAGACATTCAATAAAATCATGAATTCAAGTTTTTTATTGATCAGTTTACAGTTGTTTCGAAATATTCGTGTACGAACTCATCGAATGGTGGTATACCACGTGGATGATTATTTCGGTAAGATTCGAATATCAATTCACATACTTCTTTTGGAAGTGAGGATGTTGATGATTTAGCTCCAAGTCGTTCATGTTGTCCCATCGCAAATGCCACTTGACTTTTCCTAAACAGTAACTCCGTACCCATAACCGCCATTGCAGCTTCATCTTTGAAATGGGTTGCGTGGTCTAGTGCGGTCCAGCCACGTCTATCCACTTCTAATTCTGGGTGCAGCCGCTCATCCATTACGCTCCAGTCTCTTTCCCACCCAGGTTCCACGTTGAGTAACTGCATGGTTTTGGAGTATACATCCAGAGACATCTGTGCTAACCGTTTCTTCCACATATATCGCACCGCTTCAGTTTCAATATCACCGTCCCAATTTTCATATTGACGTTGCCAATTTTCATCTTGACGTTCACTTTCATTGGCTTCTTCAAGTAGAACAGTTGATTTTGCTGCAGTAACAACTGTACGCATGCTTGGTATCTGACTAAGACCGATTCCCGACTTTAACATGTTCAATCCAGCGGCATGTCGTTTATTAAAAGCCATTATAAAGCGTTTTACCCATCCACAATAAGGGTCTGTATCTCTATCTTTAGATTCTATATCGACCCCTGCCTCAATAAGTAAACGCATTGTTTTTATTTCACCAAGACGAGCCGCTATCATCAACATAGTGAGCCCGAATGAATCTCGCACGTGTATATCACACCCAGCTTTTATCAACAATTTTACCACATCGGGTTCGCGCAAGGACATTTCCAGAGGTGAACATTCATAGTCATCAAGTGAAATGAGTTGAACAGAAGCCCCTGATTGGATGAGTATGCGTATAATACCCATGCGATCATTGAGGTTGATATAATGAGAATGATCCCTTAAGATACAATGAAGTGGTGGATCTATCAAATTTGTATTGATAAGATCAGCACCTCTGTCTATAAGAAACTGTACCAAACGAATATCTTCTAAGACTACACACAGGTAAATGGGCGTAGCTCCTGTTGGCATCGGCTTGTCGACGGGATAACCCATATCAATATACATACCCATCTGTTCCATGTCATTCCTTAGAATTGCATCGTGCATATCTATCCCCAAATCCATTGACACAATACTATGTCGTATAAGTCGCAGACACAATGCAATTAATATGTTACTTTATATACTTTCTAAAACAGGACAGAACTAAAATAGTTGTGTAAAATAATAGGCACGGGTTGTGGAATCCGGTTCCCCTGATATGAGTCAACTCATGAATGGAGCATTTTAAAAATTTAAAATAATAAAACTATAATGAACAAATATTGATGCAATACGTTTCACAATAAGGTTTTAATTATTTGTAGCGAACAAACATGCATTTTAAAATTTTAAAATAATAAAAATATAGCGAACAAATATTGATGCAATACGTTTCACCGGGTTACCATAAAAGACAGACGGTTCGCGGTAATTCTACTCGCATCACACCACGAACACGCTTTGAAGACATACATCCGCAATGTTTCAGTACGCCTTCCGCGGGTTTCTGTTGGGCACCAATCCCGGATTCACGTTGTACGTGGCTCCCATGATGGCGTGGAGTCCGAAGAAACGGAAGCCTCTGGAGGAAGCATCAGAAGAAGTCGACCTCGCTGAAGGGCATGGGCTTCTGATGTCGATGCTGGCGGATAAGTACAGCTCCATCAAGAAGCACCGAAACGCCAACGCTGTCAGCATCAACCGCACGGCCCAAGAGGCTGCATCGGATCCCTGGACTGCGTTTGTCCAGAACAAGTGGGTCGAGGACACGGTGGAATCAGTTCCGCACTACACAGAGGAAAGCGCTTCCTGCCTTTTCTGGAAGAACATCCTGGTCAACGAGTACGGTCGCAACGGCAAGGACAGCGCGGGGAGGGTGTCGAAGGTTTGTCACATCGAAGCGCTGCTTTGCATCCTGGCGCGGAAGCGCTGCCCGGACCTCCGTATCATGGACAAGAACGTGAATGTCATTACCATCGAGTCTCTCGCCGACGAGACTCGGTCTGGTGGCAGCACCCAGATCGATCGGGTTATTCGCCCGGGTCGCTGCATCGTGGTGAACGACCCGCTGGCATTCGACCTGAGCTTCCGTGAGATGCAGCGGTCTCACCCGACGTATCCCAGCAACAGGAACCCCGTCCCGCATGGCACGAAGGGTGTAACCGAGGTGTTCGATATGCTAGGGCTGGGTCCCCCGAAGGACGCACATTCGCACAACGTCTACCTCCACCAGCACCGCGGACCCGCAAGCACCGACCCGGATAAGATCCACCCCGACATCGCGTACAAGAAGTGCAAGTACCCGTGTATGTACAAGGCGCATATCGCGGCCGGGCTTTTGCCGCGGCCGACCGATGGCTTGTACTTCCGTCGGTATGTCTACAGTGAGGAGCGCGCTGAGAAGTCCAAGAAAATCAGGAAGCACTGAAGGCCACTTACGGGGTGGTATGGGGGTGGCATGGGGTGGTGGTGTGTGGGGTATACGATTCCGTATGGATTAAAGGTATATATAACAGAACGTGTCTGGGTTTTTTATTCTGTGGGATGGCTTCAAAACAAAATAAGTGTGTGTATGACAATTGCAGGAACAGAGTTACCATAGGCATTGGTGATTGTAAGTACTGCCAGAAGAGATTCTGTATCGCACACCATCTCCCAGAGATACATGCGTGTACTGGAATTTGTTTATGTAAACAGGTTGCTACGGAACGTAATGCTGCTAATCTCCTTGCATGCAAGTGTGTAGGCTCTAAGATTTGAGGAAATCGTACACGTTTTTATTCATAATTTATTAATACACTCAAAACACCCATTTTCAAAAAGTTCGTCTTTTCTTCCTCTGTGAAGCACCCCCATGTGTAGAGACGTTACTTAACCAGCGCTGGTAATCTCCCGTGTCGACTATGTAGCATGACATATGCATAGGGGGTAGATGTACCGAACAGAGGTTGAAATGTATCATTCGCATGCTTCCGACGTGCAAGAGCCATAGCCCATACCCGGTACATAATTTTGAACACACAAAGCAGTGTGTTCTACACTTCCCAGTAGTTGATTTGAGTACGTTGCTTTCCGTATCTTCACGAAGATCACACCGCAGCTTCATCCTCTCCTTTTTGCGTAGAGGGCATTTCAAAAGATCACATCCGTCTGCTTTCCAGTCGTGTACCCCACCACACTCTAGACAAATATACAGATATTGTTGGTTGATCCGTAGAAGACGCCCAATAAGGTCGATGTTGATGATGTGAGCGTTTGACATACAACGGTTGCAAAAAACCTCATCTGTCTCCAAGTTCATGCGAACGTTACCATTGATTTTTTCTTCTAGTACAAACTGCTTTGGGGCTATGCGTAAAAGACAGTGTAGGCAGATACGCTTCTTGCTGACGACAAGCAGGGGTACAGTGTCAAACTCATACAGTTTACGCAGCGTCTCTACTTGAGCTCTTATGAAATTGGCTGGCAGCATGCTTGTGTGTAGCACAGAGTGTACATCCGACACGACCATGTTGAGATCCAAGGACGAATCCATAAGACTTACACTGTCGGTATTGTTTGAGTTGGTAGCCTCGACCAACATACGCTGGTACAAGTAACTGTGGTCGTCGTGCCAAGATGCAACTGCACAGCCTTTAACAAGCGAGAGGAATTCGTCACATGAAGCACGCTGTTTGTATACATTACTCGAGACCATCTTCTTGATAGATTTGTGATGGACCGAGACGTAATTGACAAGTTTTGTTTCCACACGTGTGGAACGTATGATCTTGTCCGTCATCTTGTATGCAAGTTGGTCCAGTTTATCCCAGTCGAGTGGATCATTGTGTTGATGTGTTTGCATGCCCTCTGAAAGATTGTTAACCCGGAAGAGATCACATGAAGACCGACACAGATTCACATACGCGTCAACGTCTACGTGGTTTTGCAGTAACTGATATTCTACCGGACAATATAGATCCAGGACATTTGCAAAGTATTCAACCAACGCGAGACGTACGAGACTCACGTGTCGTAGGATGAAGGCTGTTTGGACATGCGTCGGACTAGTGAGCAGCGCACGTACAGCACGTACGATCCTCACCCGCATGGTAAACCCCGGGCGTTTCGAACACTTAGGGTAGAGTCCGAGAAGTAAACCCAGCATTGTGTTGATGTAGACGGCCGTGAGAGAGGCATCTGTGTCATCGAAGCTCGACCCAGTAGAATTTTCTGCTTTCGAAGACCCGGTCCCGGTGGTGAATCCATTCACCTGTGTACTCGTCTGTGCTGCAGGCGGTTTTCGCTGTCTTGTGACCCAGCGACTCTTCTGCATACCAGGGATTGTGTAACGGCATACCGTTTCTTGCATCGAGTTTGCCCACGACCCTCGTACCAGACGCTGTCGCAGAATGTACACAATATCCGGTAGGTTGAATATGCTGGGGACTTGAGATTCGTGAAGAACACATGTTTTCAGATCTCCCCCACATTCTTCCACGAACCGGGATGATGCCGCGAATAGGTATCTGTCAATTTGTATTTGTAACTTCACACTTGGATCTCGTGTAAACATATCATACAGTTGTAGCACGACCGTGTCGATTTCTGCGAAGTCTGATAGAATTGTTTTCTTTGTGGTGTTGTCGGTATCCTTGTGTGGGCTAGTCCCAGATGGCATCGTATTGATACCAAATTCCGAATTTGTCGCATTTATATTATTTTTTTCGTTTTTTTTTTGTTTTTTCTCGTGATTTTTTTGTTTCACGGTGTCTTTGAGAGGAATAACGCCCTCGCCATCACCCGGTCCACGTTGGCCACTAACTTCGAGAGACGGGAGTACCCCTGTATGGTGTACAGTATGGAAGTTTGTGGAAAGTGGGAAGACTGGTCGGGTTTTGTTGGTAGTGACCGTGTCATTGTTCACACGCGCCCCATTCGCCTTTTTCCCATGTCGCGCAGACTCTGTAGTATTAGAGCGTGATGATTTGTTCCTGCGGGAAGGAGATGGATTGGAGCATTGTGCGGATGACACTGGGCTCAACAGCGAGATGACGAGGGCATGTGAAAATCCTCATAACCAACACGATGTTGTCGCAATTGACGAATACCGTTGTAATCGACAATACTATAGCGATTTCGTTGATGTGCCACGACAGGGAGGGGCATGTTCTGTACTGGTCCAGACAGAGGACAAATAAGCATTGCTTCCTTTGCATATTCACCAGGGCGGTCACATATGTTTCCATACAACTGAATACATGAAGTGTACGCGCGGTGGTTGTAAAGCGCTTCGTAGAACAGAGACTGTGTGTTTTTGCGGCAACACAGCACACAAAGTTTATTCGAAGAGAGTTCCTCGATCATGCTATTCGTAGCAGTTGAAGAAGAGAAAGCTTCCACGGGTAGTGTGAATTGAACTCCGATGAATGGGTTGTGTTCGTCCACGAATTGACACTCACAGTTGCTCCCCATTATGCAAGGCTCTTCACCAGTATCCATTGTCTCGCGCATGTAGCTTTCTTCATACGCGCGTGTAACCACGGGCACACAGGCGCTATCTGTAACAGCATTTCCACCAAACATCTGTTCGAGAACGTCTGTGTATGGGATATGGGTCATGATACTGTCGAGATAAATACCTTCTTTCAATGCACAACCAGGTCGTCGTGCAAGCTTTTCCACCTGGTAGTAGAGTCCTTTCATAACAGATTCTGTCTCATCGCAATGCCGTTGTGACGATGCGGATGTTGGTGCAACTGCTGGCGTGGCATGGTTTGGTGTCATTGTTGCGACGGGTGTGACTTTAGATGATTGTGACTTCATACTATCGTCGGTATGTGAATTGGTTACGTCGACATTGGTTGAATTTGGCTTGGTTGAATTTGGCTTGGGTGTGATAGACGTAGAGGAACAGGTGGAGACATTGCGCTTGCGTTTCCTCACAATAGCAGGAGTCTCGCCTCCCGAAAGCATGTTGTTTGACGAGGTACCACCAGTTGTTGACTTATTTGAATTCGTTGACGTAGACTTCGGGTTTGCCCGCATGATCTCACGGGACCAGTCGTCTGGGATCCTTGGGAGTTCACCATCGGGGGTATCCATCAAAAACCTCTTTTAGGCCAAATTCGATTTTAACTGGTAAATCACACTTACAGGTGACGTACAGATTAGTTCGACACCCGAAGGATGTACTTAAATTGGTACCGAAATCACTATTCGGTATTTTATACCTGTTGACAGTAATTGTTTTTTTTAAACTGACTTGGTTCTGCATACTTTCGTTGTTATGTATCCAGAACAATGTCCGAAACCAATAATACACAGACAGAGCATAACACTGTACCTACTGATCCTAGGTATAATAAACTGTCCATACAATTTGAAATCAATGTCTGTATAGCTGCGACTGCAAGTACCGTCGATGTTTTTGCATTAAAGATTGGCATTACACAAAGCAACAAGCTGTACAGTAAAATCTGATCTTCTGCTCCACCAGGGAACATATGTATTGTCCACGACGACACCTCAGCTGCAGTGCGCCAGAGAACAAAGGCAGCAACAGAACCGCTCATTGGAATTTTCTCAAATAAAATATACATACCAAGAAGGATTGCTATCGGAAGAACCTGTCGTGTAGATTCTGGTGATATCCTTGTGATGAATAAGTTTGAAAAAACCATCGAAGCTGTTTGTTGTAACGTCTGCAAAAACTTTGACGCCCCTGTATGACCGTTCTCAGTGGTGGTTGTGATGGTTGTTATGGCAAACAGAAGGCCGTATACTAGAGTACCAATCCCATCGTTTCCACTCAGTCCTGGTATGTGCAATTGACTGTAACGTGTTGTAAAACTGTAAATCAAAATGTCTTTGAGAGAACCTTGCTGTGCATCCTGTAAAAACCATGACGGTAAACACGTAATAACCCCGATGAATGCAGTCGTGGAAATAACGAGAATCATTATATTTTCGTGTTGTGTACCAAGGTCTCGCATATGTACACTGTCTGCGATTGCAGAAGAAACTACAAGTATACTCTGTCGGTTGATTGAACGCAATATGTAACCACAGTGCAAACTACGCCGTGTTTTTACGTCTGCAAGCACAACGCTGTGTAACACAGCACACACGAAATTGACTGTAAGCGCAACCATGATAATATCTGTAGACATATAGACCGCATTGAGCTTTTTCATGATGGTAGATAATACAGAGAATACTAATGCACTGCGTACTTTCCCAAATAATTTTAATTGGTATGTTTTTTCCATGTATTTCGTAACCTGCTGTGCATCTATATTCATGAGTGGTGTATCCTTGCAAACCATTCCTGTGTGGATATTATTTAAATAGCACAACCTTCGAGACACCAAGCGAAGACCATTCGATTGGTACACGTTCACCTGTCACAAGTACAATTACAATGAGTGTATCACCGGGAAATTTAACTACTCAGACCACTTCAACTGATAAACCGCCAGTTGTTGATGGTGGGTTCACCTCTGTCACGAGATCTCTTCACATGACTGTGAGTGGTACGCTACAGGGGTGTGATGAAAAAGGTGCCACCGCTGGAACGTGGAGACCACGTGAGGGGAAACTTACTCATGTTTTTGCCCCCACTGAAGTTGGTGTTGACACCAACCATGAAACGGCGATTAATGCATTGAATAATGCACGCGTTAAGTCTGTTACATGTACAGAGTATACGTCGACGTTTCCAATTCCTCTAGGTATCAAATGTGACTGTCTTCCTGCAACTGAGAGTACAGACATCGGTCATCGTTATATTATGACTACACTACCGTGTCATAGTAATACAAATCCACAGAATCTGTACAGTGCAAATGACACATCAACCGAGGCCAAACGGTGGAAAGATGAGTACCCTGCATATACTGCGCGGAATATCGATACTCACAATGTTATGGAGGTAAGGTCGCAACCTGTTGTATTTGTGGGTAAGGAACACCCTGTTATTTCATTGCTACGGGCAAACAAGGATATTCTTGGGAGTGACATAGATCAACAATCACTTGTACAAGGTAGATGGCATACAGTCTCGCGGCAATGCTTCAACACAGCTTGCAAGACTTTACGTCAAAAGGTTCTTTCTGGTATAGACAATGTGAACCTTGCCAACTTTGCCATGCAGGTACAACCACTAGACCGAAAGGCGTGGAGTGATATCGGTAAGGGTGAACATGTCAAAGATATCGTGGAGGCAACTACACGTGAAGGCTTACAGGAGGCTCACACACGAGCATTGAACCGTCCATACAACGTCACTGCACGGTTTCAAATCAAATACGAATACCCCACACAGATCCAAGGGGGGTGATTTCCGGTATATGGAAATAGTTTCCATATACTGAAAGAGGTGCATTAACCAGTACTGTGGTGCGTTTCATAGTTTCTACTGATGTGGTAGTGTAAATATTTTTAAAAATCTGGTTGTTGTGACTGGGTATGTTTGAATGTGTATCCGAACCACCACATTTCAAATTGTAAGGACGGTGTTGGTCGATGAGTTATGTGAATTTTGATAGTGTTGTTGATGGTACATTAAAACATACATGAAGTACAGCAGTAGGAATGCGCGCATTACAATTGTCCATATTTAAGGGCAGGTGTCTAACAGGTATGTAACAACTAACTTCTGTTAGTATCATAGTAATACACACACACACAACACCCACTATACTCACTATACCCCCATCTAAAAGAAATGTCAGGAAGTACACATGGTAATCGTGGTGTTACCGATCCAGCTGTACTCCCTAATAATGACCCCGGTAACGTTGGTGGTGGTTCGTATATGGCATCGAGTACCCAACCGTCTGTTGATGACTACGAGGACCTTTTTGGACCCGCTGGTCGTGATGTAAAACAGGACCCACAGCGACACAAGCGTCATCAGCGTTGGCATCTCCCCGACGTGCTCAAGGGTACTAACAGTTTCCTTACGGATCGTATTGACGGTCTTATCTCCGATGCCACAGAGTCACCATTTACGTCAAGCATTCTCCCATACCAGTACACGGACAACCCCGACCAGGCACTCTCATGGGACGTATATGCTTATGATGAGGGCCTTGCCTCTCGTGTGCCATATGAGTCAGCGGCACGTGTGCTGACTCAAACCAAAAGCAGTCATTCGGCCTACATCGTTCGACAGGGTCTCGCTATCTCCATGGAGCATAACTTCATGATGTCAGAGCGTGGACGTAAGGACTTCAACAACCAGCTTCTACAGCTGGTCGGTTCTATCCAGTACACGAACGATCTCGACGTGCACATGGCACTCATTACTTCCCCCAATTATGAGCGGACTGAAGTTGAAAAGTATGCCTATAATGATAGCGACCCTTTCCAGGTACTGCGCAAGCATGTTGACATGTTCGGTATGTGTCAGAAAAACCCCAACGGTCTCGACGTGCTCATTGAGGACGCAAAGCAGGTGTTCAAGAAGTGGGGTGCGTCAGACCCGACCTTTATGCTTTGCAATTCAAAGCTGGGGTATCAACAGAACATGACACTTGAGAAGACACAGTACGTGACCAACGGTGTTGACGGTATCAAGCGTCTTAAGGCAGGTCCCGATCTCAAGTCGTACCGTGGCTTGAACGTCATCCATTCCCGTCACTTCTCCATGGAGGCAGGGAGGCAGCCGCGTGATCTCCTCAACCGCCGGGTTCGCGTTGCAGAGCACTACAAGCTGCCACCAATGACCGCTGTCGAACTGGACAACCGTTCAGTACTACTTTACGATGAGGGTCGTGACCAGATGACCCCTATCGCATGCAAAAACTTGTACGAGGCGTCTAGGATTGAAACCGAAGAGGGAATGGATGATAATTTCAATACAATTCTCAAAATCGGGAAGGACCACGAGGTTATACCACCTGAATTCTGGAACAATCTCTTCTACGAGCCGAATGATAAGGGTACTACAGCAGTAAATGCATGCGAAAAGTTCAAGGTCTGGCTTGGCTCTGACAGTTGTAAAATAGAGAACAAGCGTACTATTTACCACCCTTACTTTTTGATGCACTACATGCGGTCGTCTGAACGCTTGGATCAACATTTGGATAAGCAAGACATGTTTAATCATATTATGATGCGTCATACTCGTCGTGGTGTTGAGCCACTTAATGGAGCTGATGGAGTACCCCATTATCACGACATGAGGCTTCCAGAACTTACACTATGGGTGACTCACATGATCAAGATTTTCGGTCTTAATGACAAAGAAACGAATGAGTTTATGAATTGGTATGGATGGATGCGAACGACGCGCGAAGAAGCGACCGATGATCACAAGACCATACACGCTAAGTGCCACATGCACAGCCGTGTCACTCAAATTGACATCGATGCTATTTTCACCCAACAAAACGGACATGACGACTACAGAAATACTGAACTGCTACGCATGTACAATTTGCTCCATGGCGCAGTTCCTGAGGCACAGCGCTATCCTCGCGAGGGAGTGAGCAACGAAGAGTTGACCCTGAGTTCAGGTAGTATCGTGTATGCATTCACTCTACCCTACATCGCTGGAGCATACTGCAGGGCCACCGATTGGGCTGCTCTTATCAGGAATGGGGGTGCAGAGGCTCGTCTGCAGCGGTTTTCTCTGTTTATGGTGCGTCCGTCGATCGAGCACTATATGCTTGGCATAATTGTGGGGCGTGGTGGGACCGGTGAGCTAGGTGCGACCCTATGGGGGCAGACTGAACTGAGCTGTTATGATGACGCAATGCATGGTAAGTGGGGTATGAACTACAAGTATCACGCGCGCGCTGTTGTCTTCAACGAGAAGCATCTGCTGCGTCTATGGGACATTTCTTTCAATGGTTACACTGGTGGCATGGGTACTTCCCTTGTCAACTGGGAAAACACGGAGCATTGGCATGAAACTACCAACGCCCTGGACGAGCCCCTAAAGCATGATTTCCCTGACATGTTTGTAATGCGATTCAGTCCTGAAGATGTACTTGATGGTAACCTACCGAACCCGATTAACTTCAACAGCAAACCGGGGAATCATTTAGGAGAGGAAAGTGCTGCCATGGCAGATGCGGAAAATATCTACAATACTCACCAGGAATCTATGGACGTTTTCAAACATATTAACCAAGCCAACGCACTGCGATATGAGGCTTACCACCCCTTAATGCCGAAATATGCACTGATGCATGCTGGTCGAAAGACCGCTGGACACGCGGCCCACGAGGGGGACACGCATACGGCAAGTCTTTCGTTCTCCGGTACTATGCAGATCAAACAGAACCAGACGAATCAGATCATCCACGAGGTGCGTGGTACTGGCCACTGCGGAGACTCGTATGCGGGTAGCGCATCAATCCGTGCTGGAAACGGCTCTATGGCGCAGGG
>Ga0307488_10002036_pt1 | contig 17085 bp, 15 predicted proteins | sample SB02metaG_FD_202248 | JGI IMG/M metagenome (GOLD analysis project Ga0307488, IMG submission 202248) | Sea-ice brine microbial communities from Beaufort Sea near Barrow, Alaska, United States - SB 0.2 | ecosystem: Environmental > Aquatic > Marine > Coastal | place: USA: Alaska | collected... | reverse complement strand
GCGTCTTGTCTAAGCCACTGCACCGTAGCGTCTTGTCTAAGCCACTGCAATATGAATCCCTAAATGTTTCTTCCTCTCATTCTCTTTTTCGTTATGTCTCACGCAGTAAAAATTTACGATACGTGTATCGGCTGTACACAATGTGTACGTGCTTGTCCAACTGATGTGCTTGAAATGGTCCCTTGGGACGGGTGTAAAGCGGGACAAATCGCTTCGGCACCGCGGACGGAAGATTGTGTCGGATGTAAACGTTGTGAAGCCGCATGCCCGACTGATTTTTTAAGCGTTCGTGTGTATCTTGGTGCAGAAACAACACGGAGTATGGGACTCGCATATTAATACGTACCAAAGACTTTCAGTCGTAAGACGACGTATGGAAGAGTCTGTCCCAGGTGGGTGGAACCTGTAGGCTGTAGCCCCGTGAGCGGGTCATTGTTCTACAGGTGGATCAGAGCCTCGCACGACACGCGGGTATCTTTTTATATTGCGTGTACACGCCGCCATATTGTTGTGTGGCTCCAAAAAGTGAGCACGCATTTCTATACACACGTTCGTCGACTCTTTTGTCCATCTTTAAGAGTCCTTTTGCCATAGGCTTGTACACTACAACGTGGCGTCTTGTCTAAGCCACTCTGCGCATTGTAGACTATCAAGCAAGCCCGTTACAGCTTTTTTCGCGCATCCACGCTTACTATTTTTTCTACTGAATTTATTCTTCATTATGACAACACTTAACACAGACAAAAATATTGGTAAGATTACACAAATTATTGGACCAGTACTTGACGTAAAATTCGAGCCAAGAAAACTGCCAAACATTTATAATGCTATTGTTGTAGAGGGGAAAAATGCAGCGGGTACTGAGTTACGCATTGTATGTGAAGTCCAACAGCTCCTTGGTGGAAACCTTGTACGTGCCGTTGCCATGAGTGCCACAGACGGACTCATGCGTGGCATGGACGTTGTTGATACGGGCGGCCCGATTTCCGTACCCGTAGGAAAAACAACGCTTGGACGTATCTTCAATGTACTTGGAGAACCAGTCGATGAGCTTGGGCCGTGTGTACCGGAAGCAGTACTACCAATTCACCGTGCAGCGCCAGCGTTCGTCGACCTCGATACAAACCTTAACATCTTTGAAACAGGCATTAAGGTCGTTGATCTTCTTGCGCCCTACCGTCGTGGAGGAAAAATTGGTCTTTTTGGTGGAGCTGGAGTAGGAAAGACGGTACTCATCATGGAACTTATTAACAACATTGCAAAAGGACACGGTGGTGTGTCTGTATTTGCTGGTGTTGGTGAGCGTACACGTGAAGGAAATGACTTGTACCAAGAAATGTGTGAGTCGAAAGTTATTGACCGAGATAATCTTGGCGAATCGAAAGTTGCACTTGTCTACGGACAGATGAACGAACCACCAGGGGCACGTATGCGTGTAGGCTTAACCGCACTCACAATGGCAGAGTACTTTCGTGATGTAAACAACCAAGATGTTCTTCTCTTTGTAGATAACATTTTCCGCTTTGTGCAAGCCGGGTCTGAAGTGTCCGCCCTTTTAGGACGTATGCCATCAGCTGTAGGGTACCAGCCAACTCTAAGTACAGAAATGGGGACACTCCAAGAGCGTATTACATCAACAAAAACGGGTTCAATTACATCTATCCAAGCTGTCTATGTGCCCGCGGATGACCTTACGGATCCAGCGCCAGCAACAACATTTGCACACCTGGATGCCACAACTGTACTTTCACGTAACCTAGCAGCAAAAGGTATTTACCCAGCTGTAGATCCACTTGATTCCACATCAACAATGCTTCAGCCATGGATTCTTGGAGATATCCACTATGATACTGCACAAGGTGTGAAAAACACTTTACAGCGTTATAAAGAGCTTCAAGATATTATTGCCATTTTAGGACTTGACGAGCTCTCAGAAGGCGATCGTCTAGTCGTTTCACGCGCACGTAAGGTAGAACGTTTTCTCTCACAGCCGTTCTTCGTCGCAGAAGTCTTTACAGGCGCACCTGGAAAGTATGTAGCTCTTGCAGAAACAATTCGGGGCTTTAAAACAATTCTTGCCGGAGAGTTCGATACGCTCCCAGAGCAAGCATTTTACCTTGTTGGAAACATTGATGAAGCGACAGCAAAGGCCGCAACATTATAATGCACTCCCTGGCTGCGTCCATCCACCGGTGATGGAACGAGGACGCCACGCAGAAGAACGGTACACATACGATCAAACGTGAGCAAGCAACCCGGTTATATGCCTGTACGGCGCACTGGCCGGGTATAGACGTTTTTGGGGCTCCCCGAAGCGGTAAAGAGAACCGAGGTAAAACATGAAAGTTTGTATTGTAAACCCAGATAGTATTTTTTTTCAGGGCGACGTAGAAGAGTTAGTGCTTCCGACAACAACTGGATATATGGGCGTTCTTAAAAACCACTGCCAACTTACAACAACGTTAGACAACGGTGTCTTCGTACTTCGAGAAGGCACAGCGTGGAAAATTTTTTCTGTTGGTAAAGGCTTTAGTATTATTAAAGATAATCGTGTAGACATTGTCTGCCTGAGTATCGAAGAGGCGGCAAATATTAATATCGCCGAAGCTGAGCAACGCGTCGCAACAGCCCGTGCAGGTATGGATGCATCAAAGGCAAAACGTCCAGGTCCAGTATACATTCAAAACCAGCTGGTCTTTGATCGCGAGCGCGGACGTGTGAAAGCACACCGAATGTGGCAGTCGCCACCATTATATATGAAGTAAATTACCCCCGCATTGTTTACGACGCTCAGAGCACAATGCCGTGCGTGGAAAGGGACGGCCATTCACGCACATGAGAATAGCGCTGCCGCTCCAGTATACATGCTGTTTCCTAGCAAGGTGTCCAAGCAACACACGGTTCGCCGAGCGCTCTCACAGCCAAAGGCCATATGCGAAAATGGCTACATCACAGCGCACAGAACAGCAGTCGTTGGAAACGGTCAAACAGGACCGTCAGGTGACAGCATCCAAAACGGCAGCGCTCTCCGAGCTTCTTCACGGCGTCGTCCCAGAGTCCGCTACAACGTGGTGTCTTGTCTAAGCCGCTGCAGTCTCACAAGCGCAATACACATTGCAGTTACAAGTGGGCGCTATAACTGGGCCCAAGCGCAGATCCTTAAAATTATTATCCTTAACTGAGGTCATCAACTTATTTTTACCGCTGAAGGCTATTTGCATGCATTGCTAGTCACGAAACTAGCAAGTGACTTTTGTTAGTCTTTGGCTTGTGTGACATTGCCAAATCCTTGAACATTTTCATTTAATACACCTGTCACAGGTGAAGGGGGATAAAAGAACCCTTTTGCGTTACGGGTGGTTAACGACTTCCCTAATGATAATGCGGTACGTGCTGCATACAGAGCTTTACGTTGCCAATGCGATTTGCGCATTGCGGATTTTGCACTTGACTGCCGTCTTTTTGGAACTGCCATAAAAAATTCTTGGGTAGAGGGTAAAACATATTCCTAGTATAGAAAGTCTTTTCTTCTTTGTCTATCACCTTTTGTTTGAGCGGTGCGATGTGGTATACTTTCACAGAGTAGAGCTCTCAAAAGGACACATACGTTAAATTATTACTCATTTTATGCCAATTGGAGTACCAAAAGTCGCCTATAGACTTCCAGGCGAAGCGGTGCCTCAATGGGTGGACTTATATAATCGTCTCTACCGGGAGCGCGTTTTGTTTCTTGGGTCTACCCTTGATGATGAGCTTGCGAACCAATTAAATGGTATTATGCTTTATCTCAGCCAAGAAGACGCCACCCGCCGTCTTTTCATGTATGTCAATTCGCTTGGTGGTGGAGTGACCGCTGGTCTTTCTGTTGCTGATATCATGAACTATGTCGGCGCTGATGTGACAACCATTGGTCTTGGTTTTACTGCTTCGATGGCATCCTTCGTCTTAGGGAATGGACAACGCGGGAATCGCGTCCTCCTAGTACACTGTCGCGTGATGATTCACCAACCGCAGGCCGGTCTGAATGGGCAAGCGGGTGACGTAATGCTTGAACGTGCCGAACTCATTCGTCTTCGTAAGCTCGTGGGTGTTCTCTATATCGACTTAACTGGCCAAATGAAGTGGGTGGTGGAACGCGATCTTGATCGTGATACCTACATGAATGCATTAGAATCACGAAAATACGGAATCATTGATGTTGTTAACGCGTCTGAGCCAGAGATCACAAGACTGTACGGTGAAGACGGAGCACTTCGCCTTAAACCCAATCCCTATAGATGGCAGACCGTTACGAACCAGCAAGGGCAATTACGAAAAATGGGCTAAGGACAACCCCTTTGACGCCTGGGTGCGCCTATGGATGGCAGAGGAGCAAACAAACCACTGTAACACCTTCTACACATCCCCAACGACTAAGACAACGATTGAGATAAAAATCAGTATATTATTATGAATGATTCTTTTACCTTAGGATTACTTCATGGAGTCCTGTACGGTATTACACCGGTTACTCCATGGTTTATCGCATTAAAGCGGTATGTATTTGAAGGTCCCACAAAGGGACTATTAACATTTGTAGGCCTTTGTTTTGGACAATTCGGTCTTGTAGTGCTGGCATTTTGTGGAAACCGCGAAGTGCTTGTGCTCTGGTATTTTGTGGAACCAGTGCTTATTCTGTGCGGCGTTTGTGCACTGTGGGCAGCGTTCAGCAGCTGTTGGGACCCAAGCGAAAGGCCCACACCCATCGCCACGCGCAAAGAAGCATTAAAATACGTCGCAAGCGGTGTTCTCTTTGCCCTTTGCAACCCAGGTGGCTTAATGTTTAGCACTCTACTTTTAACAGCGCTGCCGGGATGTACATGGCTTTACCTTTCTGGTTTTTTCCTCGTGTACGCAAGCCTAATGGCTGGTGTGGTTTATCTCGCATTCTTCTCACCCCGTGCCCCTTTTCAAGAGTGGTTTGGACCATGCGTCCTCCTTCGAAACCCCAGTGGGTATCAATCGGCTTTCAACTTTTCCTACTGGAGTCCCCGTGTGCGTAAGATACGCGTGATGTCCATGGTCACGGCCGCTCTCCTCTTATGGCAGGTGGCTAACTACGATGACGCTGGCTTCTGGACCAATTATACCGATATTGTATATAGTCCGCCGTGGATGCAGGGGAAGGAAGATTTTCCAGACCAAGCACCCAGGGAGGTAGAAGAAACGACCACCAAGGAGGTCGCCGAAGAACGGAGTCAAGCCAGAGAAAGATCACGGAAGAGACTCAAAGCCAGAACGAAGGCAATGGGTGTGGAGGCAGCAGTCCCCACACTGGGCTTTGAGGAAATGGAGGCCACGGGCACGCCCCGGCCGTATAGCTATATTAAGGCTTTGATGGATAAAGAGGAAGGCAACGAAGAGAGAAGCCCGCCCCAAAAGATTCTGTCCGAAGGTAAAAGAACAAGCTTTCACAATTTCGGTCTAACGTCACTCCTCTGGGAGGATCCGGAGGCAGATGACGGGGAATTGGATATCGAGTCGGCCGCTCCATGGGATACCATCCTTCAGTATGAAGCCTGGAATGATAGGCTTGACCGTGAACCCCCGGAGGATTTTGAAGACGCAGAATTAAAGTTCTTCTACAATTATGGACTAAATGCCCTTCAAAAGAAATATCTCGTCGCGAGTCTACACCTGCGGAAAGCACCGCTGTGGGAGACGAACAAATCGCCCACACGGACACTGGCGGACATCCGGGACAAATTCGACGCGACGCTGCGGGACGAGCACAGCGCAACGGCAACCTACAACAAAAACCGAACGTTTGTACCGTTCAACATGTATGAAATTGATTATGATTTTGATGAAATTGATTTTGTACCGTTCAACATGTATGAAACTGATTATGATTTTGATGACATTGGGCGGCCCCTCCCTCGTGGCCCCGTCGGTGGCGAGGACGAAGACGATGTCCCCGCACTGACACGCTCAGAATTCCAAAGAGTCCAAACTTCCAGCGCCTCGAGAAGAGACGAGAGAAAAACCCAAAAACGTAGACGTCCATTTCAATTCCTACAAAGAACCACAGCTTACATGCAGCGGTCCCGCGATACGTTAACGCAAGACATGTACAGTCGTGGTAATACCTTCGAAGATTTCGGCGCAGCACAAATGCGTGATCTCCCACAAGAAATCCATTTCCCATGGGATTATCCCGCGCTCGAGCCGCCTAATACCGTTGAGGTGGATAGCGATTCTCCAAAGGATGAGGTGCTAAGCCGAACCAGAATGCAGGATAAAAATGTGTGGTTCTTAGATCCCATTGCATTAAATACACGTTTCTTAGCAAATAATCCGTTGGCTCTTAAGGACGCTTGGAAGGGAACAAATCAGCCTATCTGCGAGAAACCCGAGATTATGGCCACCAATACAACCTTCCGTTGGTGGGTTGGAAGATATTTTTCGAGGCCCTCAGATGCAGTGAGACCAGCGGTTGTTGGGGACCCCCAAACAAATGCTCTGCTGCGAAAGCCCCAGGCCCGGTTATAGTCAATCTCACCCTGAAGCAGCAGGCACAATGCACTCCCTGGCTGCGTCCATCCATCGGTGGTGGTTCTTTTACCGCTCGTAGCGCGTTTCCGTCCGTGTGACACACATGTACGGAAATTTTGCTGTACTTCTACACATATTCCGCTATACTCTGTGTAGAGCGGGATAGAGCAGTCTGGTAGCTTGTAAGGCTCATAATCTTAAGGTCACAGGTTCAAATCCTGTTCCCGCCAAAAACGTGCTTGCTGAAGACGCTATACGTCTTTCTTTCGGCAAGCGTCTGAGTAAACAGAGTGGTTGCGAGATCGCTTGATCTTGAGGAAAGTCCGAACTCTCACGATGATGTCCCATAACGCGAGAAAATCGCGTACATCAATTGGGAGGATAGTGCCACAGAAATGAAACTTGCTTCATTCGACATGTATGAAGTGGAGGTGTAATACGCAGCCATTTGTAAAAATGTCTATTGGTAGACCCTTATGGAGAGCAAAAGAATGGCGCTTCCAGTCGCATCTCCTGGAAGCGCACGCTTGCTAGAAAATTTCACTCATGAAATTTCCAGATAAATAACCACAACACAGAATTCGGCTTATCTGTTTACTCACTGGCGACGCACCTGGAGAAGGGCTGTACGCCATCCTCCAGGTGCGTCGCCGCTCGGCTTGTTTAAAAACGTTTGCACGTGTGTAGACACATACGCATCTTCTGGTATACTATATATAAGCGGGTATAACTCAATGGTAGAGTGCCATCCTTCCAAGTTGGACGTTGCGTGTTCGAATCACGTTACCCGCTCGTCACTCAAAAACATCCCTGCGAACATCTAGACAGGGGCGAGGCAATTTGATATCCTGACGTAGAAGTGTCTGGCGGGCGTAGCCAAGTGGTAAGGCAATGGACTGTGACTCCATCAGTCGCGGGTTCGATCCCCGTCGTTCGCCCGGAGAGTACAGGCGTCTCCCGTGTGTTGTCATGTGACACACGCGTGTGTGTGTGATGTCTCAAACTTAAAAACTGCATTAAAATGAGGCGTGTTATGAAAGTTCGTTCATCTGTAAAGAAAATGTGTCCTAAATGCCGTGTGATTCGTCGACATGGGCGTGTCATGGTGATTTGCTTAAATCCAAAACATAAGCAACGTCAAGGGTAAGTACGCACGTATTGTGCCGTGCCTACGCTACAACGTGGCATCTTGTCTAAGCCACTTTGCGCACCCCCCTCCCCTCGGCTGTGCAGTGGGCGGGGGTTGCACAAATACATGTGTGTGCGGTACACTTTATATATAAGGGGCTATAGCTCAGTTGGTAGAGCGCTTCGTTTACACCGAAAATGTCAGCGGTTCGAACCCGTTTAGCCTCATTTTTGTTTCTCGATCGGACGTGTTGTGCGCCACTCAAAAAGTGACGCGGGCGGCTATGTAAGCCTATCAGAAAAGAGTACGCAGAGGCCATCCAGGAGACGTCATCTCCTCTTTGACATACACGACAGCCGTGATTGGTTCACACGGCGGGTACAGAGCATCAATGTCACCTCGCGGTTGGCCCGGTATATACGTAAAAACTTAACCTGACGTCATTCGCTGTTTAGGTTTTACGTATACACCGGCAACGTATTGTACGAAACTTTTAACCCGTACTTTTTCAAGAACGTCGACCTCCGAGATAGAAATAATTTCGTTCGCTCCGTACACAACATGAAACACGGGATGAATAGCGTCCAACCACATGCCATTAGGAACAGTTGGATGAGGTGCGTTTGCAATAACGCCACGTGCCTCTAACTGTTGTAAATAACGCTTAAAAGCCAATAGTCCCGCCTGGTTTTGCACGAGCTCGGACCGAGTCTGCGAAAGTGCTTCAATGACTTGGGCCGTTAATTGATTGTTTTCTACATTTTGTAAACGTAATCTTTATGCATGTCGTTGAATACAGCAGTTGCTGCTGCTATTAAGCGACGGTGTCGTAATTGGCGATACGATACGATTATGCCGTGCATTGTACATAAAAAAAAGGGATTTGACGCTAGCTCAAGTATTTGACACTTTAGAACTTGAAGTGGCTTAGACAAGACGCCACGTTGGAGTGAGCAAAAGCCTTATTCGCTCCTGCGATACGCTTTGACGCACAAACAGGCCTTCACTTCGAAATGAGGGCCCGCTCGCGTTTGTACATGTACGTACCCCCACAAGGCAAAATGCGCAGACGCTGTTTTGAATTAGTCAAGCGGGCGCATCGAGAGCACTGCTTCGGTATCACGATCAATTCCTTTTTCGAATCCTGCAGCAGCCGCACGTGCACGACCAGCGTGCCAAAGGTGTCCTACAAAGAAGAAGAATGCTAATGTGAAGTGTGAAGTTGAAAGCCAACTCCGTGGGTTGACGAAGTTTGTTGAGTTAATCTCAGTGGCTACACCACCTACCGAGTTCAGAGATCCTAACGGTGCGTGAGTCATGTACTCAGCTGAACGACGTTCTTGCCATGGCTGAATATCGTTTTTAAGCTTTGTAAGATCAAGTCCATTTGGTCCACGAAGTGGCTCTGTCCATGGCGATCGCATATCCCAGAAACGCATTGTTTCCCCACCAAAAATGATTTCTCCAGTTGGTGAACGCATAAGATATTTACCGAGTCCAGTTGGGCCCTGTGCTGAAGCAATGTTTGCCCCTAACCGCTGATCACGTACCAGGAATGTAAATGCTTGTGCTTGCGAAGCTTCTGGTCCAGTTGGGCCAAAGAATTCAGACGGGTAGACTGTATTATTAAACCATACCATAACTGACGCAGTGAATCCCATAACGGCAACGGCTGCAAGACTGTATGAAAGGTATGCTTCGCCAGACCATACAAGAGCACGACGCGCCCATGCAAATGGTTTTGTAAAAATATGCCAGAATCCACCAAGAATCTCGATAGTTCCAATCCAAAGGTGTCCGCCAATCACGTCTTCCATGTTATCTACACTAATGATCCATCCATCCCCACCAAATGGTGATTTAAGAAGGTATCCAAAAATAACTGATGGGTCGTATGTTGGGTAGTTAATGATACGTACATCTCCACCACCTGGTGCCCATGTATCGTACACGCCACCAAAATACATGGCTTTCCATACGAGGAGGTAACATCCAAAACCAAGAAGAACAAGGTGAATACCAAGAATGGTTGTCATCTTGTTCTTATCTTTCCAAAGGTACCCAAAAAATGGGAATGATTCTTCGAGTGTTTCAGGCCCAATGACCGAGTGGTACACACCACCAAAACCTAATACAGCCGATGAAATAAGGTGAAGAACACCTGATACAAAATATGGGAATGTATCAAGTACTTCTCCTCCAGGACCAACACCGTATCCCAGTGTTGCAAGGTGCGGGAGAAGGATCAGTCCCTGCTCATACATGGGTTTTTCTGGTACGAAGTGTGCAACCTCAAAAAGGTTCATAGCACCAGCCCAGAACACAATAAGTCCTGCGTGTGCGACGTGCGCACCGAGAAGCTTACCAGAAAGGTTAATAAGACGGGCATTTCCAGCCCACCAAGCGAATCCAGTTGATTCTTGGTCGCGGCCACCAACGACGAGTGTTGAATTAAAGAGCGTTTCCACGTGGAAGTACCTCCTCAGGGAATACAAGGTTTTCATGAGGCTGATCTTGAGCGGACATCCATGCACGAATACCTTCATTAAGAAGGATATTTTTTGTGTAGAATGTTTCAAACTCGGGATCTTCAGCAGCACGGATCTCTTGTGATACGAAATCGTATGCACGAAGGTTACATGCTAATCCAACAACGCCAAGTGCTGACATCCATAAGCCTGTGACAGGCACAAAGAGCATGAAGAAGTGGAGCCAACGCTTGTTTGAAAACGCTACACCGAAAATTTGTGACCAGAAACGGTTTGCTGTTACCATTGAATATGTATGAAACTCGGCGGCCCCCTCACGGAAGACCGCCTGTTCCCGAACCGTACGTGCGCCTCTCAACGCATACGGCTCTCCCGATTGAATACTTCTTCTGCACCTGAATAAATCCCGGCAGAGTTTTGGTACTCAAGAGTGAGTTGTTAGGCTCTCTCGAGATATCCGAATATTATGAATGACCAAAAAGGTACATCCAGTTAAGTTTTACTCAGGAGGAAACCTGCAAAGATACAAACCTCCCCGAAGAACCCAAGTTACACTGTCCTTATAAGCCTGTGAGTCTTGAACAGCGTCGATCAGATCATGACACGATTCAGTAATCTCAATCCCACGCCTGCGATTACGCGCAGTAGTACGAGAATGACCTCTACGGGAAACGTGATTGGCGACCCTCGCGGCTCCCCAGCGAACAATCCCATAAAAAGAAACATCAACTCCGACCTGACTCAACTGAACAATGCCCGGGTCAGGTTCGAAAACAGTAGAGACGGATCTCTCATTCTGTGTAAAGGATAGGAGGGCCGATTCCGTCCGTGAAGTCACCCGTTTCCCGATAAAAGGCCAAACAGTTGAATCACGAGTAACTGTGGGCATACAGGGGTTAAACATAGTTTTTTTCTAAATTAACAATTGGGGCACTAATGGGTTAGGCATACTCGCATAACTCACATCTTGGTGCTGTAATCACGTTTACAGAAAATTGTGGGCACTAATGGGTTAGGCATACTCGCATAACCCACATCTTGGTTCTGTCATAACGTTTACAGAAAATGGGTCGAGAGGACGCTCAGGATGAGCAACCTTACGACTCATAAACCCACAATTTTTTAAATCCACGTACGTCTCGAAATAGACCGATTTGGTCACTTTCGTTCCGTCCGCTTTTATCACAGTATGGTCTTGTTTGAGCTGCTTTCCAAATTTCTTAAACACTTGGGACATAGTGTCCTTCCTGCGAGTGGCGATCGTTTTGGCGCAAGAGTATTGTAAAATGTATGAAACTTGGTTTAGTACGTATGGATTAGGGACATTTCTGTAATAATCTGCTAAACCGTTCATCATGAACTTATAACGTTCTACGATGCGGAACTCTTCGAGTTGAGCCCAGGGGCGCTTCCCGATAGGGAATCCCGTATGATCGCATACGCCCATGTACTTCAAGCGATTTAGGATACGGTCTTTATCCGGACGGATATTGATTTTTCTCGATAATGTACGTTGCAACACACGTGAAGCTCCATGAGCGTTTTTTTGAACGACTTTCCGAGGCGGTGAAGGTTTGTACATGCAAAGCTCGAAGCCCAAGAATTTGAAACCGTCTTTCACAAGGTGGGAGATAGATGTCTTTTGGGGATCAAGCTTCATACGAAGGTGTATCCATAGAAACCATGTGATGCGGCGCTTGAGTAGATCGGCTTCCTTCTGACTTCCGGTGAACCCGAAAATCCAATCGTCCGCGTACCTTACGAATACGGGAGTCTTGGGAAGACTTTCTACCTTATAAGATGGGGTGACCAAACGTTCATGGACAAGTTGTTTTATAGTCTTTTTTAAAATTGTAACCTCGGGGTGACCCTTAGGAAGCCCTTTTAATAGGGACTGGCACTTCTTGATTTCATAACGAATGTTCTGTACCACTGGCGAACGAACCGGTTCAGACATCTCAGTGAGATGTAATTGTGCATACTTGTGCATCCACTTATCAAATTGGAACATATAGATGTTGAACAAGATCGGGGATGCAATGCCGCCTTGCGGTGTTCCCAAAAGGGAATTGGTCACTTTACCATCTCGTTCAACAACGCCACTACGCAAAAGGTCCTTAAGAGTGAGCAAGAAAGCCTTGTCCGGAATACGTCGACCAATGAGTCCTAAGAGGATATCGTGATCGATCGCGTTGTAGGCCCCTACAATATCGCCCTCGATTACATAGTTGCAACGTTGGCCATAACGTTTGAAGCTTTCAACCGCATCCCAGGTGCTCTTTTGGGGTCTAAACCCAAAGTTCGAAAAATGACCCTTGGTTTTGACGTCAAACTCCCGGAACTCAGGTTCGAAAACCGATTCTAGAATTCCACGTACGGCTTCCTGAACAATCCTGTCACGCTGTGACGGGGTATCAATAGGGCACGGCCTTCTCCCCCTTATAGGAGAGACAGGCCGCATCTTTCCAGGGCGACCTGGCTTGGGAATCATGGTCCGGCGAACGCCTGCAAATCGGAACTTGCGCTTCTTGAAAAGAGTTGCAATGCGAATCGCTTCTTCCTGTCCAAAGAAACGCATCATTTCTTCGTCGTCCGGAGGACCCTTAGTAAGGGCTCCTTTATTCTTGGAAATGCGCGCCGATGCATTAATATAAGTACTCGGATTGCAAAGCAAATGATAGACCTTGTGATTTACGTGTGTGGTATCTCTGTTACGACGCTCCATGGCACTAAGGGGAGAAGTTAGCTTCCCATTGATTAGTTTACCTAAAATAATGGTAGCCTTCCGCTCATTCTTAGTACGGTTAATTGGAACGTTATTTTGGAATTGATCCAGGCTTTCCTCTTCACTTAACATATCTTCGTTAGACATACCTACTTTTAACTCCTATTTGTGATGAGTATTCCAGTGTGCAGTATATATCGTGTAATCTCTCCTACCCCCATTATGGGGCTCTTCTCACATTTCCACTGCGTATACATTTAAGAACAACAGTGACCTTAGTGAGCTAATTTGGTCAACCTGATAATAACTGTGAATTGGAATACGAATTCCAACTCATTATGACGCCCCGTTCGTTCGTTCCGATTTTCATCCCTCTTGCGAGGCTCCTTCGTGGAGGGTGTGCCCTAATCATTGCGATTCCAGTAGAATACCCGAAGAAACTGGGCATCTACGACTAGGGTCGTGTCGTTAAATCGTATTAACACATCACGCAAGCAATCGTGCACTTGAACTAGGATTCAGCGGTTTAGCTTCGTCTATTTATTCCTCTCCTCGGGAGCCGTCTGAGCCCGTACGGTAATCCGCTAACGATATTTGTGGCTACTGGGTCCCCCTTTATGAACATGCTATGTTTCCCTCCGGTTTTCACCTTTAGGTAAGTCCATTGGATTTCCGGTGAGATCGCATCCGGGTCGTTGTTTCGAATAATCTCGAATACGACTATATTATCAGGTCGCAGACAGTCGCTAGGACTATCTCCTAATTGCTTCTGGTGGAGAGCAATTAGGCAAATCGCACCTCTTCAGCTTGTGTTGGGTTAAAGGCACGGAAGGTGTTTGATCCATCACCATCTTCGAAAAGCGTATTTTCTACAGTCGCGCCGTGAATAGCACAAAGGAGTGCGGCTCCAAGTACACCTGCTACACCCATCATGTGGAATGGGTTGAGGGTCCAGTTATGGAAACCCTGGAAGAAAAGAATAAAACGGAAAATACCCGCGACTCCAAATGATGGTGCAAAGAACCACCCTGACTGACCTAGTGGGTAGATAAGGAAGACAGACACGAATACCGCGATTGGCGCTGAAAACGCGATCGCGTTATACGGACGGATTTTCACAGCACGTGCAATTTCAAACTGACGAAGCATGAATCCGATGAGTCCAAATGCACCGTGGAGCGCGACAAATGTCCATAATCCACCAAGCTGACACCAACGTGTGAACTCACCCTGTGCTTCTGGTCCCCAAAGGAAAAGAAGTGAGTGTGCCATACTGTTTGATGGAGTGGACACCGCCGATGTAAGGAAGTTACATCCCTCAAGGTATGAACTTGCTAAACCGTGGGTATACCATGAAGTTACGAATGTTGTCCCAGTAAACCATCCACCAACTGCAAAATATGCACATGGGAATAAGAGAATACCTGACCAACCTACGAATACAAAACGATCACGCTTTAGCCAATCGTCAACGCCGTCGAACCATCCGCGCTCTTCTTCAACTTTTCCAAGTGCAATAGTCATACTATGTACCTAATTTCTCTCTCATCATTTCAACAGCGCGTACATTTTCAGCCGGCATAGAATTCACACACAATCTATTGCACTTTCATACCTTACAGAGTATATCGGATTCCCGCTCTTTTCACAAGGGTCGGCTCTTTGTTGACCAAAGAAAAAATAATATTAGAGTTCTGGTCAAGAGTAAGATATTTGATTTTACTCAAACATAGACTGATATTAACTCTGAAATTCTATTCAAGGACGCGCGTTGATTTGCGACCAGTACATTTGTCGAAGTAGGCCCGAGCTTTTTAGACCGCTCTCTCAAAGCGCTTTTGAGGTCTTCCTCGGCTCGGATTTGTGCTTGGTCGCCACTCACCGATTTCACAAGCAACAGGACGCCTAAAAAAATACGAGTAATTACAGGGACATAATAAATGCACTCTCTTCTTCTTTAGCTGGGTTGGATGCAGTTTTAAAGGCCCTTCTTTTAAAAGAAGGGCCAAGTCGTACGCTCTCGATGCGTCACGTGGGCGCAGCGAAAGAATGTGCCGAGCTTTTTAGGTCGTTCTCTCAAAGCGCTTTTAAGGTAAACTGCCCTGTACGGAACGCATTATTTCGCAATACGAGGCGCGTCACGAAAAAAGATCGAAAAGAAGAGAATCCCAAGAGTCCCAACAAGTAAAAAAGTATAAATAATCGCTTCCATAATATTTTTTCCCTTGTGCTTACACTGTCTGACGGCGAGTTGTGGCATCCCCGAGTTTCTGGAAGAGCCCAAACTCTACTTGATCATCCATGTCTGGGTTGATACCAGCAAATACATCTCGGAAGATTGTACGCGCTCCGTGCCAAATGTGACCAAAGAAGAAAAGGAGAGCAAAGCTTACGTGCGCGAAGGTAAACCAAGCACGCGGACTACTCCGGAAAACTCCATCCGATTGAAGTGTGGCACGGTCAAACTCGAAGACTTCTCCAAGTTGTGCACGACGTGCATACTTTTTGACTGATGACGCCTCAGTAAAATTTAATCCATCAAGGTCTCCACCGTAGAAGGCAACGCTTACCCCAACTTGCTCAATACTGTACTTTGATTCTGCACGGCGGAATGGTACATCCGCACGTACAATACCATTGCTATCAATAAGAATAACCGGGAACGTTTCAAAGAACGTTGGCATACGACGTACAAAAAGCTCACGCCCTTGCTTATCTGTAAATACGGCGTGTCCTAACCATCCTGCTGCAATACCATCACCATTATCCATTGGTCCCGCACGGAAAAGTCCACCTTTTGCTGGGTTGTTTCCAATATAATCGTAGAACGCAAGCTTCTCCGGAATGCCTGCCCATGCATCTGAAAGCGATGCACCACCAGCTACACTCTTTTGTACACGCTTTTCAATTTCCTGTTGGAAGAATCCTTGGTCCCATTGGTAACGTGTTGGCCCAAAAAGCTCGATAGGCGTTGCTGCACACCCATACCACATTGTTCCACCTACGACGAACGCTGCCCAGAAAACGGCTGCAATACTGCTTGAAAGTACTGTTTCGACGTTTCCCATACGTAACGTGTTATAGAGACGTTGTGGTGGACGCACACTCAAGTGAAAAAGGCCGGCACAAATACCAACGATTCCAGCTGCAATGTGGTGCGACGCAATACCACCTGGGTTATACGGGTCAAACCCTTCTGCACCCCATGATGGCGCTACCGGCTCTACACCGCCCGTAAGACCGTAAGGATCAGACACCCAAATACCAGGGCCGTAAAGACCTGTGACATGGAAGGCTCCAAAGCCAAAACAAAGGGCCCCTGAAAGGAAAAGGTGAATACCAAAAATTTTTGGAAGATCTAGTGCTGGCTCTTGTGTACGTGGATCACGAAACAGTTCAAGATCCCAGTTAACCCAGTGCCAAATCGCTGCAAAAAAAAGCGCTCCTGAAAGAAGAATGTGCGTTGTTGCAACACCCTCATAACTCCAAAGCCCTGCCTCGTTGACACTTTCGCCACTAATACTCCATCCATTCCATGAGTTTGTGACTCCAAGGCGAGTCATAAATGGAAGGACGAACATGCCTTGACGCCACATTGGGTTGAGTACTGGATCTGTTGGATCAAAAATAGAGATCTCGTACAAAGCCATCGATCCAGCCCAACCCGCGACAAGTGCTGTGTGCATCAGATGCACTGAAATCAAACGTCCCGGATCATTTAACACAACCGTGTGTACACGGTACCATGGTAATCCCATACGCTACCTCTTTTTAATATTTTCGTGCTACTCACTGACTTTCTATTAAAGAGTATAGCACAAGTTTTCAGAGGATGCCAAAAGCGGTCCTGCACGCGTTTTGATATGCCTCCAAACAAATAGGCCTTTTTACGTCCAGTCTCATTGTAGCCACGTCTTCTTCTCTTTCCATGCACCGTACACGCATGCATGCTTTAGACCTACACATGCTTTCCACGGGTGTCGTACGTGCAAAGGGCACGCTGTTTGTCCTGACCCGCCAGTACGCAGGCCACCGAGTGGCATACAGACTAACGCAAAGCGTTCGCCCGCACTGGAGGAGACACGTTTGGAAAAATTCTTTGGCGGTTTACGTGAGTTACGCGGTTTGCCTGATCTCGTTGTGATTGTGGGGCAACAGTCCGAAAAAAATGCTGTGGATGAGTGCCAAAAATTAGGGATTACAACCAT
>Ga0307488_10002035_pt1 | contig 17087 bp, 24 predicted proteins | sample SB02metaG_FD_202248 | JGI IMG/M metagenome (GOLD analysis project Ga0307488, IMG submission 202248) | Sea-ice brine microbial communities from Beaufort Sea near Barrow, Alaska, United States - SB 0.2 | ecosystem: Environmental > Aquatic > Marine > Coastal | place: USA: Alaska | collected... | reverse complement strand
TGTCCTCACGACAGGGACTACAGTGGAGCTACTACCTAATGAGTTCAAGGAACTAGAGAGCATGATCACTGGTATTCCTATACCTGTAGTCAAGCCTGTCCGTAAGAAGAAGAGTAAATAGTTTCCACTGGAAACTTTATAGGGGACTTAGTTGTCCCCTTGTTCGTTACTTCTAATCGAACTGTTCCATTATTTCTTTTTCACGATCAGCAGCAGCTTTCTCTTTACCTCCAAGAACCCAGTCATGTAGCACACGACCAATAATAGGCATTGTTTTTAGAAGGTCACTACCGAGGCTAGGATCTTCCAACTCTCGCTGCTTTCCAATATTGCCTACCTCCCTAGTTGCAGCTTCAAGAGGGCCGAGGGCAGGTGTGATCCAATCTCCAATAAACCCAGAGTAATCTCCTTTTGATATATCTCCTAGAGAATACTTACTAAGGAACATCAAACCAGTTAGGTTCTCTATGACACGATCAGGTATATCTGACGTATTAAAATCTTCACCACTGAATACACCCTTCACCTCATCTACAGTACCACCAGCTATTCCTATGAAGGAGGCATACTTTAGTGCTTCCTTAGTAGCTCCTAATTTATCACCACCCTTCGCTCTTTTAATAATATTATTATGGATTAATGTTAACTGCTTTAACCCGAATGACTTTAAAGAGTAGGCTATACGACCATTAGGAAAATCTAGAAATGCTTTAGGCATCTCTAGTAGTGAGATAGGTTGTGTGTTAGATAACTCATGGAACCTGTATAGTTCTGTAAGCTCATCTTCAGTTCCATTCTTTAAGCTTGTAACAAGTTGCTCAAAATCATCACCATATGCAGCACCATACTTCTTCTTTAGTTTAGCAACTCCCTTAGTACTAGATGCAAGTTTTTTACCAGCTATCTGAGAAGCCTCTATCAGTACCTTCTTACCAAACCTATCAGAGAATCTAAAGCCACTGTACTTCAATGCACCATCTAACCACTTCTTAGTAGCTGAAGGAGTTAACATCTCTGCGGATACAGTGTCAACAAGACCAGCGTCCTGCACCTTAGTACTCTTATATTTAAACAAGGCTTTAATAGTAGGCATCGTTCCATGTAAGTAAGCGGATGTACCTACGTCTTTTATCTGAGTTACTGCTGATCTAAACTGACCTAGTGCAGACATATATCCAATGTCTTTTATGGCCGCTATCTTTGAGTTCATAGCTTGCTCACCTTTAGTGAACCTAGATATAATCAATGACTCAAGTTCATCACCAGCATCCACAGATAGATTCTTTGAGGTAAGCTGTTTTGCTATTGTTTTAAATAACAAAGAGTTCTCATCTTTTATATCCTTACTTGCAGCACCTCTGCCTAATAACTTATGCTTCTCAAAGAATCTACTAGAAGACTCAATGTATTTAATCATAGCAACACTGGAGCTTTCATAGAACTGAGTTAGCTCAGGTGGTATTTCTTGTAGGGTTCTTCCTGATGTAAATCCCTTACCTCCTTGAACAGTGGGGAATGCTTTGTTGATAGAGAACTGTATAGTTTTACTAAGTGATTCATCAGATAATTGTGATATATCTGTTACACCTTCTTTTTTCATTAAGTCTTTGACAGCCTTTTGTAAACCTGACGTTGGACTAGAACCCTCACGACCTAGCGCACCAAGAAGACCTTCGTAATCCTTAACTTTACGAGGGAAATAATTCTGCATTGTCTGGAACTTCTCTCCAAGTATTTTCTTGAGCCTAGCAGTGTCTTCGTTCATTAACTTCTGAAACTTTTTAAGCTCTACCTTACCGCCCTTGTTTAATAACTTACCAGCAGCAGTGTAGTTGCCATTCAACAGTAGATCATCTATTGCTTTACGGGCAGCAGGGTCATACACTTCAAGAGATTTAGTTAAAGGAGCAGCTATGTTTTTCCTAGCTTGTGTATTCTTTAGTAGTTCTTTCTCGTACCTACGCATGACCTGTAATACAGGCTGAGACAGTGTACCTATACGAGAAGAAATGCCTTCAACAAACTCAGACAACATACCAGCTTTCTTATGACTTTCTGCCATAGCTTGAGCACCAGCCTTTGTAGGGTACTTAACCTTCCTACCAGATAAATTCTGAGCTTGTAGTATTTGATTATCATTTAACTTTAAATTCTTTTTAGCTTGCTCTAATGCCTGTGCTCTAGTCATCTTTGTGCCACTTTCTCTGGCAGTAAAGATTGCATGTTCTACATTCTGGTTTAAATCAGTAATAGCCTTGTTAGCTTTTTTAATTCTATTAGGTAATAACTTAGCTGAAATCTTCTCTCCAACTTTAGTCAATCCATATCCTAATGCAGGAGCTAGTACTGCTGCTGCGGCTGCGTGAGCACCTACTTCTAACAGATCTACTTCCCCCTTATCCATTAACTGATCTGCTGCACTATATGTACCAGCTAAACCAGCAGAAGTTGCAGCCATGACTTTGTAAGTTTGGCCAATAGGAACAGCTATGGAAGGGTCAGTAACAGCACCTGTTATTTTACCAAATGTACTACCTGTTTGGTTAGGGTACTGCCTCTCTACCTCAGCAGCATCACGTTCATTGATTCGTACTCTTCGTTCATCAAAAGATAAGTCTCCAAAGTCCTCACCATATCGTTCTTCTGTAGAAGTATAACCAAGGCCATAACCATCCTCATCTCTATAGCTAAGAGTACCTGCAAAGCCAGTAGCGGCTACAGCAAGATCAGCAAGATTCTGTGGCAAACTCTTAGTCTCTACAAATCCCCTACCAAATGTCTCTTCCTTCTCAGGTTCAACTTGTTCTTGAGGAGCAGACTCAACAGAAACACCCTTCATGTTATCAAGGTAGTCTGCCCACTGATTAACAGCATCATTATCACCAGCAGCATGAGCATTCTTTATAGCCCCCATTGCCTGTTCTTCTGTATATTCTTGTGCCATTGTAAGACCTTCTACTTAGGTAAATATTTCATTGCGTTTTGATTCACGGATGTGCCAGTACCAGCAACAGCAGGTTGATTAGCAGGGTCACGCCATCTCAAGGAGTCACTACTGATAAAAGAGTCGTCATTATATATACCAAGCATTGCTCTTTCTGTAGCTATTCTTATTGCCTCACTAGGAGAATGCCTACCACCAGTGCTACTAGTTAGATTCTCTACTTCCCTAGTCATAAAATCAGCCATAAGACCAGCGTCTAATGCAGGAATTTCATCTGTAGCAATTCCAGTATCAACAAGTTTTTTATCTCTTATAATTCGTAACGCACCTTCTCTGTTAAACGTATTAGGAGTACTACCACTATCTTGAGAAGCTTGTGATTCTGTTTTAGGATCAGAATACTTTTTACTGTTAGTAGGAGCTGGTTTCCAACCTCCTTTACCATCCTCAATAGAAAGACGTTTATTAAAATATGCACCTTGGAATATGTTTCCTTCGGGATCTATATACAAGCCCTCAGAACCTAAAGTATCTGCCTTAGCAGCCACAGGCGTAGGCTCTGCTGCTACCATACTACTCGCCCTTGAGTACAAGTCCATAGCTGTAGCATAATCACCAGCTTGCATCAACTTACTAGCTGCATCTCGCATACCTTCTGGAGTAGTTAAGTCAGCACCCTCTAAGCTCTCCTGTACACCTTGTGCTTGTGCCATCTCTGGTGTCTGTAGACCAAGGGCAGAGTTAACACTTTGTCCCATGAGCGCACCACCAGCAGCACCAGCAGCAAAGAAAGGATTCATTGCAGAGGCTTGTGTCACTGCATCATTAGTCCTTTGCTGTTGTAAAGCATTAGGATTTAAACCAAATAAACTCATTACATCACTAGCCATAATATTCTCCTAGTAGTTCCGTCCAGTGTAGTTAGCACCCATGCCTTGATTACTTGTTAGGTAAGGCATAGGGGTGTATCCATTGTTTGAATAACCACCCATAGAAGGATGTCCACCACCTCTACTCATGTTACCAGCATAAGCATTGACTACATCTGAGTCACTTACAGGATTAAACATGCCACCAATCTGATTGCCTATCTTATCCCAACCAATATTACCTAGTGCATTACCAATACCTGTGTACTTACCAGCTTGTGCTAGACCTTGGTTCTGCCTAGACTCTGCACCACCACCCATACCAGAGACTAAGTTACCACCAGCAGCATTATTAGCAGCCGATTGTTGTGATCCTAACATGCCACCTAGTTTTTGCTGCTCCATACCTGCTGCATCAAGACCCATAGACTGATTGAACATACTGTTACCAACATTAATGTCCATCTGCCTTTGCTGCTGTGCTTGTTGCTGTGCATTATAACGATCTGCTGAGTCTTGCTGTGCAAATGCCTGAGCAAATCCAGTACCATCAGGAGACATCATGCCACCACCAGTGAACCCTAGAGCATCTCCACTAGACATTAGACCAGTTCGACCAGAGCCAAACATAGAACCACCTAGTGCTAGTGCTTCAGCATTACGACTACCAGCACCCATCTCACGCTGTTGGTTGTAGAACTGATTAGCTAGTTGACCATAGTCACCACCAGCAGCAGTGTAGGCTTGTTGTCCTAGTCCCTGCATCTGGTTCTGTGCTTGTTGGTATCGAGGATCTAGTGAGAAACTGGCTTGACCATTGTTAAACTGAGAAGAGCCTAGTCCAGAGGTAACACCATATGGTTTATATGTACCCCCTTCGTATGCTTTGTTAGCTGCATCTATCTGCATTTGAGAAGCTTGTTGAGCACCTTGCGATGCTGCATTAGCTCCTTTGTTACCTAATAACCCACCTATTAATGATGGTGCTACTGCACTAAATATCTGTCCCCACATTATACTGTACCTCTATTTGAAATTAGTTTGTTATGATCAAGAATCTGTTGTCCTGTTACAACTTCATTCCTAAACGATTCTAAAGCTTGTGTCTGTCCACGATTTGTTTGAGCATTCTCTACTAAAAGAATTGGCTGCCAAGTCATAGCACATTTCCATTGATCAATGATCTCCTCAGACTGTGGGTCTTTACCTTTGATGTTAGTGTACCAAGCACATCTTTCAATGTACCCATCAACTGCTTTCTCACACGTATGTCCTAGAGGACAGGTTAATACAATTTTCATATTTTAATTCTTTGAACAAATGATCACATCAACATAGTGGGGAGCAATAGTCTGGCTAGTTACTGAACCAGATAGTCCGTGGTTATGTCCTGCGTTTCCTCCAGCACTACTTGTAGTTCGATACTCATCTGGCCCTCTAATACTGTTCCATAGTTGATTCTCTGCGTTGTCTCCAGAACTATCAGGCCAAGCGTTATCATCGTAACCTAATGTGTGTGTATGTGATGGCATCTGAGACACTGTTAACGTGTGGTTATTTACACTAAAGCTGTCTGAGTGGCTGTGTGTAAATGCACTAGAGAATGCAGTACTACCACCAGAGCCTCCACCATTACCAGACACTACACGTAATGCTTTATCATTGTGAGTGGTAACCTTAGTCCAACCTGTAGGAGCAGCAGCTTGATGGAACACCATAACAGTACCTGCTGCAAATCCTGCTCCCTGAGCAAAAGCTGTAGTAGCTATCTGCGTAGAACTAGTTCCAGAAGAAGCAGTAGGTGCAGTAGGCACACCAGTTAAAGCTGTGTTGTTTGAGTTGGCCTTAGTAGCTATTGCTGTAGCTAAGGAATTAAATTCATCATCTATCTCTGCACCTTTAACACGCTTGAGAGCATTACCTGCTGCCAAGTTATCTTTAGTTGCAAAGTTTGTGGACTTTGTATAGTTACTCATTATATGACCCTACCTGTTTTAATATATAAATCAAATTTCTGAATAGAAACTTCATTGCCACTAATCTCTGTTTCAAAACCTAATTGAACTACTGAGCCACTACCTCCAATGGAGAGCTTAACTCGATCAGTACCTCCACCACCTGTATACTCAGCAGTGTTATACTCACCAACATTGTATTCAGATAGAGCAGTCTGTTTAACTGTAGCATTGTAAGACCTGTACTCATCTGAGTAATCAATACCAGCCTTAACTGTGAACGCCTGACCAGAGCCACCTATCAACGTGATGCCTACACTCTTCAGTATCTTAGTAGTAGTGGGCTGTTCAAAGTCAAAGTAGTTTGTGTAGTAGAGCATACGATATAGTTCACCATCATCAAGATACCCAGTGTACTCAGCTATGCCTGTAGTCTGACCAAACAATAATCGACCATCAGTAGTGCTTATCATTCCCTTGTGAGATAGTCCAGCCCATCGAGTAGTTCTTGCTGCTCCATTCTCTAGCTTACCTCGCATATCAAAGCAGTAGATCTGCTGGCTAGTAGGGAAACTTAATAAATAGAAAGCATGTTCTGGAGAGTATACACTCTTGATATTCTCAACAGGTTCTGTAGCTTCTAGTGCTGTAATCTCATCACGAACATTAACAGACAAGTCACCAATAGGAGCAGACTTCTCTTGTATTACTCGACTTAATGAACGTAGTCCTGATTTAGATAAGAATAGAATATCAGCACCTGTGTTCTGTACTGAGTCACGAGCAACACAGCCTACGCCATGTATAACTTCTATTAGTCTTAAATCTGTAGGTACTAAGTAGCTTTGATCATTACTTTTGTCCCCATCTCTATAAATAACAATAGAGTTCTTACAGAAGATAACTAGGTTGCCGTTGAATGCAGCCAAGGCAGTGATAGAGTCTCCACCCTTAGTGAATGATGTAGCTATATCTAAGCTACCACTAGTACCGCCTGTCCATCTAATACCACCACCATGATTAAGAACTAAGTCTGACCAGTACACAGTATGATTGTCACCTGTAATGTCAGCAGCCCACAACCTACCATAAGCAGATACCACTGCATTAGCTTGAGGTGGAGTTCCAGCAGCATTGGTAGCAGCATCAATCCTTTGTAGGGCAGCACCTGACTCCCTTACTAATGGATGATGTCCTCGTTGAAACATGTACACTCTGTTACTTAAAGTAGCACACTGCCAGTTGTCTGCTGAGATAGCGGCAGAGTTTGTTATGTCTGATAGTGTAGCTAGGCCTGAGTATACTTTGTTATCACCAAATGATATGAACTCTGATACACCTGTGTTGTTTACAAACTCATGTAGTCCTTTAAGGTTAACAGCAGTACTTGCTGTAGTCCTATCTATCCAACCTTCTCTAGATCCTAATCGTCCAGACTTATCAATGACGCAGTTCGTAGCTTCTAAGGCATAACCACTGGCTAAAGTAATACTACTTTCCTGTGTGTTTAAACCAAAAAAGCCTGGGGCTGCAATTGATGTTGAGAGTAATTGCTTTGTCATTAGCTAGTCCAGATCAGTTCTTCGGGATGTTTGTTACCATCGAGTTGGATAGCATCATTCAGTAGTGCTCGTGCATTTGCGAATGCTGTGTTACCTGTCTGAGCATTATCTTCACCACGCTCTTCAATAGCTTTAGCATAGGCCAACATAACTACTGGATGAGAAGGTACATTAAACTTATCAGCATCTGCTTCAAGGTCTGCTGTCCTAGCAACCACGTTAAATCGTAATGTATAAACACCATCAGGCTTAGGATAAATATCTACTAGAGTATCTCCATCAGTACTAACACCATTAAAAGAATAGTTGGCAGGTGTTCCTGTTGCAACTGTTGCTGAAAGAAACTTGTCATCAAACCAAGCAGCAGATTGATACTGCATGAAAGCATTAGAGGTGACGTTGGTTACATAAAGAACACTAACATTATTCTGTGTACCATTTAACTCGTAGTTAAACACATCACTAGTGGTTGTAACAGTTAGGGATTGTCTGAGGGCTGACCAGTTCCAAGCTTCTTCTACTTCAAGTTTAGCATCATTAATAAACATTCCAATGAGTTCACTGTATTCAGTATCAGAGACTGATGTGACAGGACGCTCTCGTAAACGCTTTAGAACTTTGTTTACTGCATTTAAGTAATTCATATATTATACCATATTTTTAATCAAAAGTAAATAGACTACTATTTTAGTTTTAAACTACCTAACTTTCCTGAGACTAGTTTAGTTAACAAACCACGCATACCAAACTTAACAACGTACACACCAATGACTAAGTACTGATACCACTCTGGCATTACTGCAAATGATTCAAAGGCTGCTGTTACTTCTTCTTGATAACCAAGGAAAGAAGCTGCAATAGGAACTAGCAGAAGGGCAATCATTACCTCATCGAGCAGGGACTTATCCATCTGCTTCATTGCTACTAGATCTAAGTTAAAGTCTTGTGTCTGACCATCATCAGCTAGTTTGTTTGCTGCCCTAGCTCCTGCTGTCTTAACATCTGCGTCTGCTTGTATGCCTACAATAGCTGCTGCTGACTTAGCCTTGGCTACTTGGTTCTTACCTTCTAAGTAAGTGTTGCCTAGACTTGCTATAGGGCTGAGTAATCCTGAGAGCCATCCCATGTTAATCCCTCAACTCAAAGTGAGGCATGTCCTGCCAACTCTTCCACAGCCCACCCCATTTCAATTCATAGCCTAGTTGTGCGGATGCTTGCAGCATAGCAGTGGCGATTGTGGTAAGGTGAAGGGTATCCCAACTTGCCTTTCCGTCAACATAACCATACACATCAATGGCTCTCCCTGTTTGGTGATATGATTTGTTAGTTCGTCCATCACACTTAGATTTGCCAGAGGTATACAATGCAGCTTGGTCTTCAGTGCTGCGAAGCCCACCAGAAGAGGGAATGCCAAAGTCAATAGGACTAAGCGTGATAGCGAGTTCTGCAATATCAATGAGTCGATCATCTATTCCTGCCATGTTGTTAATACTATTCTTTCCTAACTCAAAGCCCATCATATATCCCCATTAAAATATAACCAACAAGCTACAGCAGTAGCACCAATGATCCACATTATCTTCTTGATAACTGACTTACCTACAGCAAGGTAGAACCTTTCATAAGCTTTGTCTGCTGCTAACTCAGCTATCTCATTCTTCTCTGCTTGTGTTAACTCTCGATCATTCATTTACAAATTCCCTTTTATATAAATTAACATACCAACGAATGCTGCTAGAAAAAGAACAGTTAATAGTGTTACTAAAAAACCTGTCTCTACGTTACTCTTTATCTTCTTAGCTCTTACTCTTTGTTTAACTGCTAAAGCTTTTTGTTTCTTAAAAAACTCATCTCTAAACTGGCAGTACTTATAATAACCTTGAATGGATTGTTTGTTCAACATCCACTCCAATTCTTTCTCTTGCTTCTCTATAGCTTGTTTAGCTTGATAAGCAGCTAGTACATCACCAGTACCCATCTTAGCTTTCTGCTGTATAGACTGACTAGCACCAAAGTATTTAGTTAATGCAGATCCAGCATCAGCAATCTCTTTACCATTAGCAAGAGTAGTTTTAATAACTGCAAAGGCAGCATTGGCAATGGCTAACTCAGCTAACATACCCATAACCTCTTTGAGTAGTAATCCTCTGTAAGCTCGTATGGTGGCTTCTGAGGCTGTATTGGTCTATAGTCATAGCTACGTATTACTTGTGGTTCAGCGACCAGCACAGAGCCTTGTGGAGCCTGTGAGGGACTGAAGTAGGTGGGATAGACTTCCGATACAGTTGACCACATTATATACTCTGCATATTCTTTACACAGAATGCTGTGCTAGTTTTATCATCTTCCACTTTAACCACTGCATATCCTACCATTGGACTAAGCACAGGTTCATACCCTCCTATCTTAGCTACACGTAATAACTCTTTTCTACAATTATTAAACGTACTGTAACTAGACATGATCAATGGAACTTGAGGCTCACCATTAGCTAACATTGTTGCAAGGATTATTGACCACATTACTTCTTAGCTTTCTTATGGGTTAAAGGTTTACTAGAAGGAGTATGCTTTGCACCTGTCATAACTCTACCTGACGTATGCTTGTGCGTCTTACCTTTGTACTCTGTACCATTCTTTAAGTAGTGCTTAACACCTTTCACTTCTTAAATCCTTTCTTCATATTCTTGTAAGCCTTTGGAGATACAGTGGACTTTGCTTTAGTTCTACTAGTACCCGCTTTCTTTCTTTTGTTTATGTTTCCATATAATGACATTACTTACTCCTCACCATTTTGATTTATTTGCCCAGAATGCTGCTGACATTTTACCCTTAGCAATGTTCTTACCATGCCTAGCCTTGAAGGACTTACGCTTGGCTTTCATCTTATCACTCTCTCCAGCCTTTGGCTTACCTGCTGTACTAGCACCTTGCTCACCAAAGCGAATCATCTTAATGGTAGATCCTTCTTTGGCGAGTACTACGTGAGACTTTGTAGCATGTTTAGGAGTACGCTTAGGGCTATTGTAGCCAGAGAACTTCTCACCTCTGTACTCTATGCTCATACAATCGCTGCCCTTGCTGCTGCCCTAGCTGTAGTCACATCATCTGGCACTGCTACTGCTGTCTCAGCCTGGCGAGTGATGTACCAATCGGTAGACTTTAGATACTCAAGTGACTCAGAGTTAATTGAGGCTTGAGCATTAGCTGCAATCTCTGCATCAGTGAACTCAGGTGCAGGAGTGTTACCCTCTGCAATCCACTGGAGTACATCAGCGCAGTGACGATTAGGGCGTGAGTTAGGTACTGACATAGTGCCGTTGACTAGCCAGCCAGACTCTTGTGATTTGCAGGAGGTTATCCATGCTGTGTTATTTTCTTGGTTCATGTGATTCTCCTTTTAAAGTTCTGCGTCTAAAGAAATAAAACCCGCCTGTAAAGTACCTATACCAGAACTACCACCCACTGCACTAACAACAAACTGCCCACCATTATATGTACCTCCAGTACCTGTTACTACGTCATAAAGAGAAAAAGTAGAAGGTGAAGAGTCAATACTTCGACGGCTCACATATAATTCATCTATAGCGTTTGTGGCGTTAAGGAGGGTTAAGCTAGGTGTTGCTCTCATAGGGCTTTTAATTCCGAGGCTTCCTGCCCAATTATTTCCTGAAGAATTAAACCTGCCCATCCCATTGTTGTTAATTTGATAATAACGCTGACACAACGCTAACTCTTCCCCGTAGCTCCGATGCTCAAAGTCAGTGGCTACTGAGCCTAGTTCTAGTTGTACAAATGCCATTTCAAAGTAATCGCCACTGGTGATTGACACATTTCCTGTAGCGTTTGCAAGAATGCCGCAGTAAAGCCCCACGCTAGTTATAGTAGTCGCTAAAGTAACTGTCGCTGTTAGCAACTCCCATCCACCTCCCCCTGTGTGAGGAGTAGTAGCTGTCTGTGCGTTACTGCCATCTCGGTGCAATACAAGTTTTGCGTTAGTATTATTAGACTTTACCCATGCAGAAAAAGTCACGGACTGACCTTTAAGTTTTTGAAGATCCTCAAACTGCTGAAGTAGGTTTATATAGCCGCTAGCTGTTGATGTTGCATCTAACCTAACTGTATCTGTTAATTTACCATCTACTGTTTGGTCTACTTTATGTGTTAAATTACCAGAGATATTGTTTATTCTCGTTTTAAATCTATCTAAATAATATGTCCAAGAAGAAGTTAACCCCGTAGCACTCGTATAATTACCCCTCTGACTAATTTGGAAACTTCCATTAATAATAAGGTTCTTACGACCAGCCCTAGCTGCGGTGTCTCCTGCTACAATGTCTGCTGCCAGCCCCGTGTAATCCGAGTTTTCTCTTGCCTTGGTCATGGGCTATTCTCCTTCCAATGCTTCAATACGAGCAATCAACTCTTGTATCGTTGCTGTTAATAGTGGAACCAATTTGCTTTGGTCAATACCTTGCATATCAGGCACTGAGCGTGTGCCCATGACTGCTGGTGTAGTGTCGGTAGCTGGAGTCACTTCATACTCTTCATCACGCATGGCATCTTTAGTGCCTGTGACTGCCTCTGGTACTACTTCTGCTAGTTCGTGTGCTATAAAGCCATTGACGTTACCACCAATAATCCAATCAAAATTGCAAGGCTTTAGTAGTTTAGTCTGTGCTGTTGCACCTGACATTGGTGTGACGTTTTCTTTTAGGCGGTAGTCTGATGATGTGCTGTAGGTTGTTGCTGTACTAGTATAGGAAATGGAACCTTTTGTTGACCCATTGTAATTAAATAGTATTGCTCCAGTAGCACTGGGAGCAGTCTTATTCCATACTAAATTAGCCGTATCTCCATCTGCATTTGGTGCAACAGTTACCCCGCCAGCACCATTTACCGTTGCTGTTCCTAAAAGCACTTTGCCTGAGTTATCAATAGTCATAGCAGTGTTCCAGCTTATCGCTGAGTCTGCTGTGCCGCTTGGGGCTACACTGAACCCAATAGTTCCATCAGGGTTTAAGGATATTTGAGAAGCTTCATCTGTAACAATGTACTTGCTAGCTCCATCAGTATGCTGGTAGTAGTTACTTGATAAATTCACATAACCAGAACTTGTGTTAGAAAGGGCTAGCCTATTACCTACTTGTAGAGCGGTTTGGTTAGTATTCCAAGCCTCTGGAACCACACCAATGCCCACGTTACCTGTAAACGTAGGACTAGCCAAAGGAGACTTAGCAGCCAACAGCGTATCAGCCTCTGTCTTACTATAATGATCTGCAACAGTGAACGTCTTCAAGGAGATCACAGTCACTTCATCATTCAATAGCAGTGCTACAGTGAACGTGATGCTGTTGCCGTTGGTGGCTGTGAAGTCTGTGGTGTCTGTGAGCAGTACGCCATTGACATAGACTTCTACAAAGCTAGGCGTGTAGCTCAGACCTGTCTTTACTGTCTGTCCTGCGGTTGCTAAGAATGAGACTTTCTCTTGCGCTTTTAAACTTAGCTTTGCGCTTCTACCTAGATAGCTCATCCTGCGATCTCCATTAGGGTGATAAAGCACTTATTACCGTCTGCGTTTATGTACACAATTTTATTTAAGTACGAGGATACTTGTACTTTATATACAATAGCAGAGGTACTGCTAGGTGAATCTATATGAGTATAACCACTGCGAACCCGCATAGAGGTTTCTTGGGCAATGTATATATCGTATGAGGTTGCGCTTTGATACACGCTGGTTGATCCTCTTAACAACTTAGTTCCCCAACCCCCATCAACTGCCCCTAATTTTCCTTGCACAGACCACGATACAAGTATCTTACTTGAGGTAGAAATAGGTGTGATTGATGCCGACAAATCAATATCAGTATAAGTTGATGTACTAAATGTGACGTTACTAGATGGAGAAACAGCGTGAACAACTTGCAACACTGAGCCAACAGGTAACTTGGCTGCCGTAATAGCATCATCAGTTATCTGATTGACACCAGTTGCACCCGTAATAGTTGTAGTCATAACTTACCCCTTTGGATTAGCTGACTTCACGGCTGTACGCAATGCTTGTAGATCAGTCAAGGTGTCACCACCATCAAGCAAGGCATGGATACACTCTTGAATGGATGGGTACGCTGCTGCACGACTACGGGCATAAGCTGCTGCGTCATAGGCTGCTTGGAGTTCAACGATCTTAGCTGCGATTGCTGCGTCAGTTGGTTGAGTTTGTACTGTGTCAAGCCACTCTAATTCGTCTCCACGTAAGACCCACTGGGCGTTTGGAGTTAGTGCTTGTAGTGCTGCTACTTTATCTGTCATGTGAGTTATCCTTTAAAAATTGTTGTGTGGTCTAGTACCTAAACTACCCTGCTATTTCCATAATCGTAAAGAATACGTTAGTTCCAATTGCATCATTTCCATCTAAATGACTGCCTATATGGAAGTATCCTTGATTACCGTTGCCAGAGTTCATTTTAACTGTATAAGTTATAGCTGATGCTGTGGCTGGAGAATCTACCCCAGTAACTGTTGATGTGTTTGTCATCCAACCTGACCCTGCGTCTTGCCTATGCCCACCACCAATTAAGGTTTGAGTACTATCTCTATAAAGATAATGCTGCCCAAAATAATTATAACCAGAAGTATTCTGATGCGGTGCGTGGCTGTAGCTTATATAGAATTTTGAACTGGAACTAACTGGTGTCAACGTTATAGACAATCCTGTTGCAACAAAAGATGAGGATGTGGTAGTTATGTCGTTAGTACCTAACTGTTGGTGGTAAGTGTTAATCACTGACCCTGCTGGCAAACTAGCACTTGTCATGCCACTTAACTGGTTAGTCAGTGCAATCGTGCCAGAGCCTGATACAGTTTCAAGAACGTCTGTTTTTAGTTTAGATGTCATCCTTGTATCTCCATGATTGTTAGGGTTAAGTGTGAGCTTGTGGCTTCATGCCAAACCACATTACCTCCAGACCGTGACTTAAAGAAGATCCTATAAGTAGGTGTAAGAGTTCCATGGGACTCATCAAAAATAGACATACTGTGAGGTGCAGTATTTAAGGTTGTTGAATTGTATATCTGAGTTAAACCGAAAGTGGCTCCACCTGTAATGTCATTAGCCGTACTGTAAGTTGTTGTAGCGCCTTGGCATATTGTCTCGATTAAACCATTAGGGTAGCCCCCACTCACATACCCATGACCCCCCTGCAGACTAACTAAACATTTGTTCGTTGTAGCCGACAGCGTTATACCTAAAGAAACCCCAGTGTCTATCATGGCGGTAGATGTAGTAGACACTGTGGATGGATTAAACTTTTGACTGACAACTTGTAAAACTGACCCACTGGGCATTTTTGCATGAGGGATAGTGGGCAATACAAGAGTGCCTTGACTATTCAAATCAAGTGTCTTACCAGCCGCTATCTTAATCACCTGCCCTGCTGGATGTGAGAGTTCTTTTACTTCTAAGGTACTCATACGATACTCCAAGTACCATTGACTGTAACAGTGAACCCATCAGCAATCGTTATCGGCCCTGCTGACATACCATTGCTTGTTGAAGGTATGGTAATGTTCTCACTGATCGTTAAAGCGTTAGTTCTGATAATACTTGCAGTGCCAAGGCTAGGCCCACCGAGAGCTACGGCAGAGTTAATCTTTGCTGCTGTGACTGAACCATCCTCTAGGTCACTTGTACCTACAGACTCGTATGCGTTGACGTTACCTATGTAAGGCATATGCTACTCCTATGCAATCTCTAGTATGCTGGCAAAGACTTCTAAGTCTCCAGCTACTGAGGATGTAAGACCAAGTATATCACCAGCCTCTAAGTTAATGGGCTTGTCCATTAGTAACGTAGCATCTGCTGGTACTGGAACAGTCTTACAGATATGACGATAGGTTGTACCACCATCTACAGTGACCTCCACTGTGACGTTAGCATCGTTTACTCCGTCAATATTAGAGATGTACAAAGCATGGATTACAGATTGTGTACCTGCTGGTGCTGTGTATAACGTAGTGCGTGATGTGCCTATAGCAACACCAGCATTCTTAAATGTATTAGCCATTGGTTAGCCTCCTAGTGCTATTGCCATTGCTACGGAAGCACCAATGGGATCATATACTGTTGATAAGTTATTAACTGTTGTTGTCGTAGCTTTAGCATCTAGTGCTGCTTGTAAGCCTGTGATAACAGAGATAGCATGGTTAGTTGGGTGTGAATAGTTGGTAGCATTAGCTGCTATACCATCTAGCTTAGTACCATCAGTAGCTACATCACGCCCATCAAATGTACTGTTAGTCGTTATGGCTCCTGTCATTGCACCACCAGCTAAAGGTAGCTTGTTCGCTGCCTCTGCCGCACTTGCTGCTGCGTTAGTGGCTGATGTACTCGCCTCACTTGCTTTAGTGGTTGCAGTGGATGCACTACCAGACGCCCCTGACGCACTTGATGCTGCTGCTGTGGCTGAGTTAGCACTAGCAGTGGCAGAGTTGGCTGAGTTGGTAGCTGATGTAGCTGCTTCACTCGCCTTAGTTGTAGCTGTCCCTGCGCTGGTACTTGCTTCTGATGCTTTAGTTGTAGCTGTAGACGCACTAGACGCTGCTGCCGTAGCTGAGTTAGCTGCTGCTGTGGCTGAGTTACCCGATGCAGTAGCTGAGTTAGCCGATGCAGTAGCTGAGTTAGCACTAGCTGTTGCACTGTTGGAAGCATTAGTAGCTGATGTAGCTGCTTCTGATGCTTTAGTTGTTGCTGTAGACGCACTTCCAGAAGCACCTGATGCACTGTTGGCAGAGGCTGTAGCTGAGTTAGCTGCATTGGTTGCACTTGTAGCTGCTTCACTAGCCTTTGTAGTGGCTGTACCAGCATGTCCTGATGCTGTGGTGGCAGATCCAGAGGCAGCAGTAGCAGACGTAGCAGCGTTTAGTGCTTGTTGTGTTACTTCATTAATGCTGGCATCAGTTGTTGAATCACCAGCACCACCACTCCCTCTGTATAAGCTCATAGTCTATCCTTTAGTAACTAGTGTTACGATTATTTCTATAATCTTTTTGCCTTTCCTTAACCTTTTTTGCAGTGCTAAGTTTACGACGAGCAGCTTGAAGTCTTTCATTCTCTGCTTGCTTTTTAGCTGCTGCTGAAAGGTTCTCAAGTACCTTTGGATTAGTAGGAGTATAACTACTGCTATAACCCACCTTCTTAGGAGTAACTTTCTTAATTTTAGCTGCCTTATAAGGAGTAGTCTTAGCAGTGCTTTTAACTATACCTGTACCTTTACCTTTAGGCTTATCATATACCAAATCTGACATTTTACCGCCAGCTTTCTTCTTAACTACCTTCTTAGCAGTACCAGTACCAGCACTAGGACTACCTGTCAACGGAGTCTTACGCTTGACGGGCTTACCTTTCTGCTTAGTCTTCATTAACTGATTGAGCTTATACTGTAACTTACCAACTGTCTGCATAGACTTACCAGCTTTCTTAGCTGCTGCAATCTGTGCTTTTAATGATTTCTTTTCTGCAAATTCTGACATGATCTTTCCCCAAGTAAAAGAAAGGGACTACCTAGATTATACTAAGTAGTCCCTAAGTGGTGGCTAAGAAGCCATGTTATTACGCAGGAAGCGCAATGGCTACAGCAGAAGTGCCACGTAAAGTAGCAGCGCCATAGATGCAGTCACTGGTAAATAGATCAGCCAACCACTCTTGCTTGTACTGAGTCTGTGAACGAACAGCCATCTGCTCTGCGTACACAAAG